>Ga0136559_1000220_pt1 | contig 19532 bp, 26 predicted proteins | sample AntRauMeHopE1496_FD_104633 | JGI IMG/M metagenome (GOLD analysis project Ga0136559, IMG submission 104633) | Saline lake microbial communities from Rauer Islands, Antarctica - Metagenome Hop E1 #496 | ecosystem: Environmental > Aquatic > Non-marine Saline and Alkaline > Saline | place... | reverse complement strand
GGGCAGAAACCAGTTGCCAAAAGTCATCGAAGGAATAAAATTCAACGATGGGATCGAAGTCACCAACGGCACCGAAAACCGCGCCGCCTCATGATCGCATCACCCAAATTCAAGCATAGCTCCAGCCGCTTCTTGCCAGCTTCCATGAAGTCCTTAGACCATTTGTAATAGATCCCTTGGGAAATGCCCTCACGACGACACAGCTCAGCGATGCTATCCTCGCCTCGAAGGCCATCTAGGACGATCCGGATCTTCTCCTCGGATGAATACTGCTTGCGGGTAGCGCGCTTGATATCTTTGACCAGCTTCTCGCCAGGGCTTTTGCGTGTTCCAGTTGTCTGTCTCATCTGCCACTCCTCAGTGGTTACGATGAGCCAAGAACACTCTCTTATCAAATTACCCCATTTGGACCCATAGGCGCTGACGCCAGACATTTATGCACTAGGCGTCGTTTTCGCGCTCAAGATTGGTCTGAGCGTAACAGAAGCTGCCTTGTTCATGAGCGCCGTGGTTCTCGGGGGCTTGGCCCTTCAACTTCCCATGGGCGTATTGGCAGATCGGTATGACCGCCGCATCGTTATGTCAGGCGCTTTGATAGCAGTCGGTGTCGCTTGGGGGATGTTGGCCAGCTTTATTGCTTCGGGACTACCATTTGTAACATTGCTGATTCTGGCGGTGGCATTCGGAGGGGCAATGAGCAGCGTTTATCCGCTGTGCGTAGCACAGACTTTCGACAATCTAGAGCGTAAATATTACATCGCGGCGGCAGGGAGATTATTGATGGTCTATTCCATCGGCGCGACAATCGGTCCTCTAATTGCCTCGACGCTAATGGCAATCTACGGTCCATCTAGTTTTTTCCTGTTCGAAGCGTCTGTTGCGGTCCTCTACGCGGTGTTTGTCGTCATCCGCGCTGCGCGTCGGCCATCGATACCAGCGGATCAACAAGAAAAATATGTTCCGCTGCCAGACGTCACCCCAATTGTAATGGGTCTCGATCCACGTACCGATCCAGATGGCGAGGACGAGTTAGGTTCATGATGCATGGCCATAGGCGCGTATGCGCTGAGTGCGGGGTGTCTCGTTTGCAAAGCGCCGACCGAGCGCCCATCTATATGGTATGACATTGTACAGCCTTCATACGAGGTCCCTGCTTCACGCGGGAAACCTGCTGAACTGCCGGTGAACCCGGGCGGGGAGGTGCCCTGTGCACCTTCCCTGCCCCGGGGCATTTTTCGAATTTTTCATTGACCCAAGTAACGAAGAAGGCGGCTGCCTGGCCAAAGGTGTGTTTGCAGAAAATGCAATCCACGCCCGGTTCCCATTCGTTCACGGTCATCACCTCAGCACTCTCGAAAATGGAGAACGTTATGTCAATTTATCTCACCAAGCATATGCTTGATCCAACATCGCACAAAGACACTTCCCACTCGTTACGCGGTCGTATCGGTCATTTGATCGGTGCAAGTTTTCGCCAATGGCAGAGGCACCGGATGACGGCTTCTCTTTATAAATTGGATGACAGAATGCTGGCAGACATCGGATTATGGCGAGGCGATATTCCACGTCTTGTTGAGGACCTGACGTCCCGCGAGCTTAGAATGAACCCGATAGCACCCTCATCCTCTAAAAAATGAGATGAACGGAAAGCGTCGCACATGTCCTCCTGGGCAACGTCTGGGGCAGGTGCGCTTCTGATACCCAGCGCCCCTGCCCGATTCACGCGCCCTATATAAGGAATCCAGCCAATGAAGCTCACCATTTCCTATTTCAAATCGTTACCTTCGTCGTTTTTCCAACAAGAACGGCTAAAAGATCGCGCGCACAGACAGAAGTCGCCAAGCAAAGCCTGCATTCAGCGTTGGGAAGATGAGGGGGGCACGACACGTCACATCCCTTCGCTTCGCATCGCCACCTAGCTTCGACTGAAAACGCCACTGACGTGCATCAGTGCGCACCGTTTCAGGAACCGATATTCTTCCCATGAGCCATCTCTGCTTATCAGGCTCGTGAAAAATACCCTGCAAATTTACCCATTGAGGAGAAGCAAAATGGCCAGTCTCGCGCTCCATCATCCACATGGTAAGGACTTTGATCGGTTTCTGTACGCCACGATTGGCGAGGACAAGAATGGAAATGTCGTCACGGTTCTCTCTGCTTTTGCGCGGCTCGGCTTTGATCCTTGGCAGGAAGCATCCGAGCTTGGGGCATTACCCAGCGACGCCGCACGTGTCCGGCTGGGTTCGACGCTGTCTAAGTTGAAGGATGTACCGGCACTTGTTCTTGATCAAAGTGCAATTGTACGGCAACTCACCGGATATCTTCCCAAACGCGCAACTCCTTTTGCCGCAAAGAATATTGAGCCGGGGGATCCCGGTCAGTTGTCTGTCTCAGTCGGCACGGTCTTCGCCATCCTGATGACAACTCTGTTCCTACTGAGACTTTTTACAACAGGTTCCGGAGAGTGAGAGCTATTTTGCCGACAAGCCCCACTCTTTCCAGCACAAATATGAGGCAATCTGATCATGAAACACGAAATTTATCATGCACCCAAAGCCGTTATATTGGCAGATGGCGTGGGATCATGGCGGCACCCGTCAACCGTCAACTCACCCACAGCCTTATCGTTGGTTGGCGGGTCAGCCCTTATTGAGCGGATGATCCGGAATTGTCTCAGCTATGGCATTTCCCAGTTCGTAGTGGTTCTCGGTGATGAGGCCGATGCGCTCAAAGACTTCGTCGACAAGGCATTTCGGGGTATTCGCGTCACCTACGTGATAAATGACAAATATCGCGATACCAACACCGGTTATTCCCTGATGCTGGCATCACCGGCGATAGCAGGTTCGGATTTTATCATATTCAATGCTGACGTTGCTTTCGACAGCCAGATACTGGGGCACCTGTTGGACAGCGATCGGTCCGACATACTGTGTATCGACCGCAGCATCGCGTGCGCGGACGACGCGGCAAAGGTTATCGCCGATGATGGGATGCGCGTGCTGGAAATGGGCCGGCTGGTCGATCCCAACACTGCCTCGGGCGTATTCATCGGGATCGATAAGATCAGCGCCAAGACCGGATCGCTGCTTTTCTCCAAGCTGTCCAGAATGCTGGAAAACACAACACATGCTCAAGGCCGTTACGATGATGCTTATGTAGGCCTGCTGGAGAATGGCACCCTCTTTCACACCTTGGATGTCACGGGGATGGGCTGGATCGCAATCAAAGCAGCCAAAGATCTAGCTGCGGCCAATGCCATGTTCGGATCCCCGATTACGACCATTTCGCGTGGGCAGCAACGCCAGATGAATGAAACCACGGCAAGAGAAAAATTGACACTCTGACCGGTTTCAAAATCACAACGCTATACGCCTGACTAAATCAGGCGGTTAAAGACAGCGGTCAAGCCCGTGCCATCCCGGCACCCGTTCGCTGCACATTGAAAGGACATACAATGGCCAAAGGCAACACCAGCAAGCGTGGCAACAGAGAAGCCAAAAAGCCGAAACAGGAAAAGCTAAAAGTCTCTGCAACTGCAAACGCTCTCGCAGATAAACCCGGGCCGAAAATCACGAGGAAACAGGCAAAGTAGTTACCTTTGGGTGGTATTTCTCTGGCAGGTGGTCTTGGCGCGGCCTAGCGTGGCTGATTAGCGCGGACAAACCTGCCAGAAGATATGTGATCTGAAAATGGCCAGTTGAATTCCTTGTGCCGGGGGTATGAGCCCATCCCATGAAACCAAAGATCCTAACAACGCTTGCCTCTTATGACAGGCAACAATTTATCAGCGATCTGATCGCAGGCGTGACAGTCGCGATGGTTGCACTTCCGCTCAGCCTTGCCATCGCCATCGCGTCTGGTGCCGGGCCTGAAAAGGGTCTGGTGACGGCTATTGTCGGCGGCTTCCTGATCTCGTTTCTGGGGGGGAGCCGGGTACAGATTGGAGGGCCAACGGGTGCGTTTATCGTCGTCGTGTTCGCAATCATTGTTGAACATGGATACGACGGACTTGTCCTTGCAACCTTCATGGCCGGAATGATCATGTTGGCTGCGGGATTTCTGCGGGCTGGCAATCTTGTCGCATATGTACCTGAGCCGGTGATCAACGGGTTTACCATCGGCATCGGGATCATCATTGCGACAAGCCAGATCAAAGATCTGTTCGGCCTGTCGATCACACAGGTTCCCCCAGAGTTTTTGCCAAAGATTGAAGCGTTGTGGTCCGCCCGCGATACACTGAGTTTTGCAGCCCTCGGGATTGGCGTTGCGACTATGGTATTGATTGTTGCGCTGCGCCGTCTCGCACCCAGATTTCCGGGGCTGATGGTTGCTGTCGGTTTTACATCGGCCCTCGTTGCCTTGACAGCACTTCCAGTTGATACGATTTTTTCCCGGTTTGGGACTTTGCCCAGCACGTTGCCTGTACCTTCATTTCCCGACATCAGCCTTGAGCGGGTCATTGAACTTTTGCCCTCTGCATTGATCATCGCATTCCTTGCCAGTGTCGAATCCTTGCTGTCAGCGATGGTTGCAGACCGAATGATGGGCGGACGGCACCGACCGAACGCCGAAGTTCTGGCGCAAGGTTTTGCCAATATTGGATCCGCGTTGTTCGGCGGCCTCCCTGCAACCGGCGCAATTGCGCGCACGGCCACAAACGTTCGTGCTGGTGGGAAAACCCCTGTTGCCGGGATTGTTCACGCGTTGACAATCCTGCTGGTCATGCTTCTGGCGGCACCCCTTGCCGGATATCTTGCTATGCCAGCACTGGCCGGACTGTTGATCCTAACCGCGTGGAACATGAGCGAGCCGCATAAATGGCGCGGTTACACGCAAACACGCGTTTCCGACCGCGTATTGCTGGTTCTCACACTAGTTTTGACTGTCCTAGCGGACCTGACTGTTGCCATCGGTGTCGGGGTGACCATCGGGCTTGCGTTGCGATTGCGGCGGCACGACGCAGGATGATGTTGGCAGTTGGACGCGCCACCATGTATGATTGCTGTCGCGAAACGCAAAGGTAAAGCAATTGCTTAAAGTTTACCTCTGCTACTTTCCAAGTTCGAACGAAATAGTCGCAACCGCTGCGTAGACCTAAGCGGCAAGGCTTGTAGATCCGCAGCTTCCTGAATTATGAAACGCGCAACAGCCGTTGGTTCAGATCTTAATCCGTTTCCAGGTCCGGTCCATGGCCTGCCCCATTTGACCCTGCATCAACGCGATATCATGTTTCATGTCTTTCCAAGCATCGCCTTGGCTTTGGTGCAATTCGTGTAAATAAGTTTCGGCTCTCTTTTGATACGCAGCCAGCTCTTCTATGTCTGCCATGAAGGTCATCGCTACATCGCCATGCGCTTGTTCGGCTTTTGCGCGTAGTCTGCCGACAATGGCGGCCCATTCGTCTAGCTGCGCTTGCAGCTTGTTTTCTAGGGTGACTTTATCTTCCATTTAATTATCCCCCCATCATCCAGTTAAATTGGGTGGCGCAGGATTGCAGCAAGGTCTTTTTTGCCGGGAATATCATCTCGGCGGACGGCCATCACACGTGCGCCGGTGCGCAGCGCGCGGCCAACGATCTCATCAACAATCCCATAGCTGTCCGCACCCTCGCTGTCGGCAAAGGTGACCGCGCCTGTTTCATCATTGACGGTGCCAGGGACGCTGGTATCCATGTCCACCAGCAGCGTGTCGATACCGCCAAAGGTAGCAGCGCGCGCGGCGTCCGAAATATCGCCGGTCGCCTTGTTGGCACCCGCACTTTGCTCGAACCGTTCTGCGAACGCCTTGATCTCATCCGCGTGATTGGCATCAAGGATCGGACGCGCGGCGGCGGCAAGGTCGCCTTCGGTCAAATCGTCCGGGCTACCTTCGATGGTTTGTGGCAGCAGTTTCAGGGACGACACGGATCGCACAAGGGCAGCAACAGGCTGCGTCGCGGCCAACACGACGGGCGTGTCGGAATGTGACAAGATTGGGCGCAGAGCGGCTTCGATCTGGCGGACATACTGGGCAAGGCGCACCTTTTGGCCCTCGGACCCCTGCACCCTGCCACTGGCCGAGCGGTCATTGATCGTAGCTTTGCCCACCGCACTGGCGGCATCCTTGGGCATGTCGGGAACACGTACTTTTTGGGCATCGGTCTCGCCTGACACCGCAACAAGGCGGACCGCATTTTCAGACACGGCAAGGACGTAAGCCGACTGTGTATGGGTGACGGCGCGCAACAGCGGTTTAATGTGGAAGCGATCCGAAACCTCTACAATGTCAGTCAGCCGGTTGGCGAGGCGGAACGTGCGGATTCGGTCGGGCGTGGCGAGAACGGCGAGGCTGTGAGCCTGATGATCCCAGAATTCATCATCGTCCAAAAGATCGTCAAAATAACCGCGGATCTTCGCGGCGCGCCGTTTGTCGAACTGGTTCACCTCAAGTTGTTCCATGGTTCGTTTTATCAGATTCCCGAACGTTGTGCGCATCTCATGCGCATGCTCTGACAAGGGCGTCGTGCCGAAGTAAATCGAGACACAAGCGTCGGCGCGAACCTCGTTCAGCGTGGCGATATCTCTTGCGGTCGGCATGTCAACGTAAAGCATTGATCTCTCCTTTTAGGCGGTTGCCTGCGTATACCAACCGCGCCGCGCACATACCCTGATTGAGGTTAGCTAAGGGGCCGTTTCACCCCCCTATGAAGGAGAGAACAGGATGACGGTCGCGCGCTGAAGAGTGCTGTGTCCGCGATTGGCAAAAGGATGACAAGACATGACCTCTTCTCCAGATCCGCACCCGGAAGATGACGCGATTCTGGAATCGCGCTTTCCGACAGCTTACTCGATTCTCTTCGTTCTCATCGTTCTCGTCGCGGCGCTGACATGGATCATCCCAGCTGGACAATACGAACGGATAGAGGACGAAACCGTAGGGCGATCAATCGCAGTGGCAGGAACCTATGCCGAAGTACCCTCCAATCCACAGGGCATCATCGATGTTCTGCTTGCCCCCACTGCCGGGTTCTATGACCCCGATAGTTATGCCGCGAACGCCATCGATGTCGCGCTATTCGTGCTGTTCTTGGGCGGTTTCCTCGGCGTCGTAAACGCAACCGGGTCCATTGACACAGGCATTCGAGCGGCAATGACAAAAATGAAGGGCCGCGAGATCTGGATGATACCAATTCTCATGACGCTGTTTGCCCTTGGTGGCACGACCTATGGCATGGCCGAGGAAACACTGGCGTTTTATGCAATCCTGATCCCCGTCATGATTGCGGCTGGTTATGACGCCGTGACAGGTGTCGCCGTGATACTGATTGGCGCGGGCATTGGCGTTCTAGGGTCCACTATCAACCCGTTCGCTACAGTCATCGCATCGGATGCGGCGGGCATTCCGTTTACTGACGGTATTGTACTGCGTCTCGTGCTGCTGGTCGGGGGGCTGGCGATTTGTGCCGCATACGTCATGCGGTACGCCCATAACGTGCAGGCAGATTCCTCCCGCTCCGTTGTTTCGCACCAGCTCAAAGCCCACCAGCGCCTGTTTCTGGCCACTGCGGGCGACGAGGCCGACGATACCCTGACCAAAACGCAGAGCATCATTCTGATCATCTTTGCCCTTACCTTCGCGGTCATGATCTGGGGTGTCGCCTCGCAGGACTGGTGGATGGCGCAGATGGGCGCACTGTTCCTTGGGGCCGCCATTGTCATCGGTCTTATCGGCCGGATGGGTGAAAAGAAGCTAACTGGCAGCTTTGTTGACGGCGCGCGTGATCTTCTGGGCGTCGCTCTCGTGATCGGGCTGGCGCGCGGTATCGTCGTGATTATGGAGAACGGCTTGATCGCTGACACAATCCTGCACGCTGCCGAAGGATCGCTTGGCGGTCTTAGCGATCTTGCATTCATCAACGTGATGTTCTGGATCGAGGTGGGCATGAGCTTCTTTGTGCCGTCCTCATCCGGTCTGGCCGTCTTATCGATGCCGATTCTCGCGCCTCTCGCGGACTTTGCAGGCGTTGGCCGTGACCTTGTAGTCACAGCGTTCCAATCAGCCAACGGCCTCGTGAACCTCGTCAACCCGACATTCGCTGTCGTGATCGGGGGGCTCGCTATCGGGCGGGTGTCCTACGACCGCTGGCTCGTCTTCATCTGGCCGCTCCTCCTGATCCTGATCGTGTTCATTACGGTCGCAATCAGCGTCGCTGCCATTTTATAACCTCATACTCTGAAGGGAATATTCTATGTCCGATCCCAAACTTGGCGTGCATTCCGAATCCGGCAAACTACGGCAGGTCATCGTCTGCCGCCCCGGGCTTGCCCACCGTCGCCTCACGCCCGACAACTGCGAAGACTTGCTGTTCGACGACGTGTTCTGGGTAAAACAGGGGCAGAAGGACCACGACGCGTTTGCGGGGTCCATGCGTGACGAGGGGGTCGAGGTTCTCGATACCAATACTTTGCTTGGCGAAACACTGGACATTCCCGACGCACGCAAATGGGTGCTCGATCACCGTATTGCTGCAATTCATGTCGGTGTCGGCATGCAGCGCGAGTTGCGCGACTGGATGAACGAACTGCCCGGAGAGGAGCTGGCAAAATGGCTTATTGGCGGACTGACGGTCGTTGACGTGCCATTCGAAGCAACTGGCATGTTCGGGAGCTATCTGGGCAATCACGGGTTCATCTTGCCGCCCCTGCCGAACTTTCTTTTTACACGCGATAACTCCGCTTGGGTTTATGGCGGTGTTACTCTGAACCCGATGTATTGGCAGGCTCGCCGCCCAGAGACATTACTGACCGCCGCAATCTATAAATTTCATCCAAAATTTGCGGATAAGGTCGAAGTGATATGGGGCGATCCCCTCAAAGACTACGGCCTCGCAACCCTTGAGGGTGGCGACCAGATGCCCGTTGGGAACGGGGTGGTTTTGGTCGGCATGGGAGAGAGAACCTCACCGCAAGCGGTTGGCTTGCTAGCACAGACGCTGTTCGATCAGGGCCGTGCAACGCGTGTCGTCGCTTGCCAAATGCCGAAGTCACGCGCGGCGATGCACCTCGATACGGTGTTCACCTTCTGTGGCGGCGATGTCGTCACCGCCTTCAAGGAGGTGGCAGACGAGATGTCCTGCTACGATCTGCATCCCGGAGAGGGGAACAAACCGCTAGATATGCGCCACGACAAACGGCCAATGTTCGACGTTGTCGCCGACGTTATGGGGTTCAAGAAATTGAACGTGATCCCCACCGGTGGCCACGATCCATTCGAGCAATCGCGCGAACAATGGAACGACGGAAATAACGTCCTGGCACTGCGGCCCGGCGTCGTCATGGGCTACGACCGCAACGACGATACTAACGCCGCCCTGCGCGCCGAAGGTATCGAAGTGATCGAAATGCCGGGTGCCGAACTGGGACGCGGACGCGGCGGTAGCCGCTGCATGTCCTGCCCCACGATCCGTGACGCAGTATAAGGAGAGAACCATGGCTTTTAACTTGAAAAACCGTCATTTTTTAACACTGCGTGATTTCACGCCCGACGAAATCCGGTTCCTGCTGAAGCTCTCAGCTGACCTCAAGGCGGCGAAATACGCTGGCACCGAGGTCGAGACACTAAAGGGGCGCGAGATCGCGCTGATTTTCGAGAAGGACAGCACCCGGACCCGTGTCGGTTTTGAGGTGGCAGCTCATGATCAAGGGGCAACCGTCACGTTTCTGGGGCCGACAGGGACCCACATTGGCGGCAAAGAATCCGTCAAGGACACGGCCCGCGTGCTGGGACGGGTCTATGACGCCATCGAATACCGCGGCTTTGGTCAACAGATCGTTCAGGAACTGGCCGACTGGGCAGGTGTGCCGGTCTACAACGGCCTCACGGACGAATTCCATCCAACCCAGATCCTCGCCGATTTCCTGACAATGCAGGAACACGCCGAAAAGCCGCTACGCGAAGTCGCCTATTGCTTCATGGGTGACGCCGGTAACAACATGGGCGACAGCCTTCTGATCGGCGGCGCGAAGATGGGCATGGAAGTCCGCCTGTGTGCCCCCGAAAGCCTGTGGCCATCCCGCGAAATTCGCGATGAGGCAGACGCCATCGCACAGGAAACCGGCGCCTCGATCATGATCACCGAAGACGTCGGCAAAGCCGTGGATGGCGTCGATTACATTTACACCGACGTCTGGGTCTCGATGGGCGAAAGCAAGGAGAAATGGGGCGAGCGTATCGACCTGCTGAAGCCCTATCAGGTCACGGCAGATGTTATGGCAAAAAGCGGCAATCCACGGGTGCGTTTCATGCATTGCCTTCCCGCATTCCACAACACGGACACGCAGGTCGGCAAGGACATCCAACAAAAGTTCGGATTGGACGCCATGGAAGTCACCGATGAGGTGTTCGAGAGCCCCGCTTCTATCGTCTTCGACCAAGCGGAAAACCGGATGCACACGATCAAGGCGGTCCTCGTCGCCACACTGGGAAACTAGGCCATGCTCGTCGTCGCAGCCCTTGGCGGCAACGCCCTATTGAAACGCGGTCAACCGCTTACCGCCGAAAACCAACGTGCCAACGCACGGGTGGCGGCGACAGCGTTGGCAAACGTCGTGCGGGCGGGGCACCGTCTCGTTGTGACCCACGGCAATGGTCCGCAGGTTGGTCTGCTGGCGTTGCAGGGCGCAGCGTATAAACCGGACGAGGCCTATCCACTGGACGTTTTGGGTGCCGAAACGGGCGGGATGATCGGTTATATCATAGAACAAGAACTCGAAAACGCGCTCGATCATAAACACCCGGTCGCGACGTTGCTGACACAAGTTTTGGTAGATGGCAAAGATCCGGCGTTCCAGAATCCGACCAAATTTATCGGACCGATCTATACCCGCGAAGAAGCCGAAGCGCGCGCTAAGGCCGCCGGCTGGAGCATCGCGGCTGACGGTGAGCACTGGCGGCGCGTGGTGCCGTCGCCCTTGCCACAGGAAATCCCCGATCTCGGTGTGCTGCGCCTGCTTCTGGATCGTGGCGTGATCGTCATCTGTACCGGCGGGGGCGGCATTCCGGTGCTGCGCCGCGCCGATGGCAGCTTGGCCGGGGTCGAGGCCGTGATCGACAAAGATGCGGCCAGCGCGCTTTTGGCCCGTGAACTCGGCGCGGACGCTTTGCTTTTGTTGACCGACGTGTCCGCCGTCATGCGGGACTTTGGAACGCCGGATCAGATGGCCATCGGGGCAATATCACCGGAAGATGCGCTGAAACTTGACCTGCCTGCAGGCTCGATGGGCCCGAAAGTTGCCGCCGCCGCCGAGTTCGCGGCTGCCGGTGGTCTGGGAGGGATCGGGCGTCTGGACCAAGCGGTCGAGATCCTCGCGGGCACCGCCGGAACACGGATTTCACATGACGCAAAAGGAGAGACAGCATGAAACGCCTCAAAGGTAAAATCGCCCTCATAACCGGGGGCGCTGCGGGCATTGGCTTTGATACCGCCCGGTTATTTCTGGATGAGGGCGCACGCGTGGCACTGGTGGATCTGAAAGACGATGATCTGAACGCGGCGGCAAAGAAACTGAACGCGGGCGATCGCGTGCTGTGCGTTGCCGCCGACGTGTCGTCGCAACAGGATACGGCCCGCTATGTCAGCGAGACGCTCGCTTGGGGCGATCGCATCGACGTATTTTTCAACAATGCCGGCATCGAGGGAAAGGTCGCACCGCTGGTCGACCAGAATATCGATGATTTTGACAAAGTGATGGCCGTCAACGTGCGCGGCGCGTTCCTCGGGCTGCAGCACGTCCTGCCCGGGATGATGGAACGCAAAAGTGGCAGCGTGATCAACATGTCGTCCATCGCAGGCCTTCAGGGCAGCCCGAACGTAGCACCCTACATCACATCTAAGCACGCCATCGTCGGCCTGACCCGTGCTGCGGCGATAGAGGCGGCACCCTCAAATGTTCGCGTAAACTCGGTCCACCCGTCGCCAATCAACACCCGTATGATGCGCTCGCTTGAAGAGGGGTTCAGCCCTGGCAAGGGCGCTGATGCGCAAAAGATGCTTGCCGCGTCGATCCCGCTTGCACGGTACGGTGAGGTGCGTGACGTCGCAAACTTGGTGTTGTTCCTTGCCTGCGACGAATCTGCCTTCATAACCGGGGGCCAGTATTCGGTCGACGGCGGGCTGGCGGCAGGCTGACATGGCAAAGATTTCCGAACCCAAGACCGCAACGGGCAAGATCATCGCGGTGCGCGGCGGCATCGTTGACGCACTGTTCCCCGCCACGTCGAAAGAACGCGGGCCAGAAATAGACGACCTGCTGTACGCGGGCGACGTGGCATTACAGGTTATGACCTTCGTTGAAGGGGGTGCTGCGCGCTGTATCGCGCTGCATCCCGTGCAGGGTCTCGGCCTTGGCACGCCCGTGCGCGCCACCGGTGGTCCGGTGAAAGTGCCCGTGGGAGAGGCGGTTCTGGGCCGGATGCTCGATGTCTTTGGCGATCCAATCGACGGCTTGCCCGCCCCCGAGGCGGTGGACCGTCGCTCAATCCACCGCGCACCGCCGCCACTGTCCGATCGCATCCTGCGCGCTGAGGTGCTGGAAACTGGAATAAAAGCCATCGATCTCCTCGCCCCCATTGAGCGCGGCGGTAAGACCGGGCTTTTTGGGGGTGCCGGCGTGGGCAAGACCGTGCTGCTCAGCGAACTTATTCACAACACGGTCGAACATCACCATGGCGTCAGCCTGTTCTGCGGCATCGGGGAGAGGTCGCGCGAGGCGGAAGAACTTTGGCGTGAAATGGGTGAGGCAGGCGTGCGCGACCGGATGGTCATGCTGTTCGGCCAGATGAACGAAAGCCCCGGCGTGCGGTTTCTTGTTGGGAAATCGGCCCTGACGATGGCCGAGTGGTTCCGCGACGACCGCAAACAGGACGTGCTACTGCTGATCGACAATATATTCCGATATGTGCAGGCGGGCTCTGAGGTGTCGGGCCTGATGGGCCGCATGCCGTCTCGCGTGGGGTATCAACCGACGCTGGCAACCGAACTGGCGACATTGCAAGAACGTATCGCCTCCACCAAGGCCGGAGCGATCACGTCGATCCAAGCTGTTTATGTCCCCGCTGACGATTTCACCGACCCGGCGGCAGCGCATATCTTTTCTCATCTTTCGGCGTCGGTGGTCTTGTCTCGCAAACGTGCCTCCGAGGGTTTGTATCCGGCAGTTGACCCGCTGGCATCTTCGTCAGTGATGCTAACGCCGAACGTCGTTGGCCAACGGCATTACGATATCGCGCGCGCGGTGCGTCGCACGCTGGCCGAATACGATGACTTACGCGACATCATCTCTATGCTTGGGATCGAGGAGCTTTCGGCGCACGACCGCGCAGTGGTCGCGCGCGCGCGTCGACTAGAGCGGTTTTTGACGCAACCCTTCGCGACGGTCAGCATCTCCACAGGCAAGGGCGGCAAGATGGTGCCACTCGAGGCTACACTGGCGGGGTGCGAGACGATCCTGTCACAAACCATCTTCGACAAGCCCGAGAGCGCATATTACATGATCGGCGCGCTGCCCGAAACCGAGGTTGCAGCATGAGTATGGCGACACAAATGCGTATCAAGATCTGGCTGCCGAGCGGGCTGCTGTTCGACGGTGCTGCCATAAGCTTGAATGCCGAAAGCCCGGAGGGAGCCTTCGGCATCCTACCTAACCACGTCGACCTCGTCACAGCACTTGTGCCTTCCGTTTTGCTCGTCACTGAACCTAGCGGGATCGAACGGGTCTTCGGTGTCGACGAGGGCCTACTCGTCAAGAAAAGCCACAGCATCGAGGTTGCCGTGCGCCGCGGTGTCGAGAGCGCAGACCTTGCCTCTTTGAACGAAACAGTCGGCAATTTCTTTGCTTTGGTCGAAGACGAAGAACGGGTCGCCCGCTCGGCCCTGTCGCGCATTGAGGCTGACATGGTACGCCAATTTGCCGGTTTGCGCGGGGAGCCACGGCCATGAACGACGACGACAAAGATAGCGACCGCAACAGACAGGACCGTATTGGCCGTGACGCAGCGCGCAAACAGGCGGCACGCGACAATCCCGGCCCCAGCCCACTGCGTGGCATCGGAGTGTTCGGAATGATTGGCTGGGCGGTCGCAGTGCCTACGGTGGGGGGTGCATTTCTCGGACTATGGCTCGACCGTACCTGGCCACAGACGTTCCAGTGGACAATTGCGCTCATCCTCGGCGGCGTCGTGATCGGAGGCTTCCTCGCATGGCGATGGATTGACAAGGAGAAAGACGAATGATGAATTTTGATTGGAACCTTCTCGCAATAGGCCTAGGCGCAGGAGCCGTTGCCGCGGCGCTGTTCTTTGCCTGCCTCGGTTGGGGTATGCGGCTCTCGCTGCGCACGGCGCGACCTGTGGCGGTCCTTTTGCCAAGTTCGGTTTTGCGCATTGCGCTTCTTCTCATTGCTGGCTGGTGGGTGGCGACCCTCGGTGCGGCCGCAGCGATAGGCTTCGCGCTCGCCTTTTTTACCTTTCGCCTCGTCCTCGTCGCAGTACTGCGACCAGCAAAAGGGGGCGCGTCATGGAACTAAGTCCGGACGAAACCATCATCTTCTACATCGGAACCTTTGGCGTGAACGCGACCATCGTCTTTACTTGGGCGGTGATGGCACTTCTGACAGTTGCGTCAATTTTTGTTACCCACACCTTGAAGCCAGACGTGCCACCGGACCGCTGGCGCACCACACTCGAAACTATTGTGCTGACCATTCAAGGTCAGATCGACGAGATTAGCGCCCGCCCTGACCGTCGCCTCCTCTATTTTGCAGGCACGCTTTTTTTGTTCATTGTGACCTCGAACTTGCTTGCTATCGTGCCAGGCTGGCGTGCGCCCACCGGATCCTTATCCACAACCGTAGCCCTCGCATTTGCCGTACTGGTCGCGGTGCCATTATTCGGTATCGGGGCGCGGGGCTTGGGCGGATATTTGCACAGCTACATGGAACCAAACATTATCATGCTGCCCTTCAATATCATCGGCGAGGTGTCGCGGGGCATTTCGCTGGCGATCCGGCTTTATGGAAACGTGATGAGCGGGGCGGTGATCGGCGCGATCCTGCTCGGCGTAGCACCCTTCTTCTTTCCCGCGGTGATGAACATGCTCGGCCTACTGACCGGGGTCATTCAAGCCTACATCTTTGCCATTTTGGCCACCGTTTACATTTCATCGGCCACCGCCGTTCCCGAACCCACCCCCGACCCTGAAAAGGAGCTATCATGACTGACCTTGCCATCATCGCCGCCATCTCTATCTTTACTGCCGGGCTCACCGTTTCCTTCGGCGCTATTGGTCCCGCACTCGGTGAGGGCCGCGCTGCCGCGCAAGCGTTGGCAGCCATTGCACAACAACCTGACGCGGCGCCAACTCTTTCGCGGACGCTCTTTGTCAGCCTCGCGATGATCGAATCCACAGCCATTTATTGTTTCGTTGTCGCTATGATCTTGCTGTTTGCCAATCCCTTCTGGAATGCTGCAATCGAAGCGGCGGCGGCACAGGGTCTCTGAAATGTCGATTGACTGGATCACCATTGCCGCACAGCTCGTTAACTTTCTCGTGCTCGTTTGGTTGCTGAAACGTTTTCTTTACCGGCCGATTCTGGACGGGATCGACGCGCGCGAGGCGGCCATCGCTACCCGCATGTCTGAAGCCCACCTCATTCGCGAGACGGCACAGGCCGCCGAGGCAGATCACCGTGCCGAAACCGCGCGCTTAAAGTCAGGGCGCGAAAACGCGCTGGCACAGGTGCGCCAAGAAGCCGAAGCCGAGCGTGATGCACTGCTGTCCGATGCTCGTGACCGCGTTGCCGCTGAACAGAAAGCTCGCGAAGCCGAACGTATCGAGGAAGCCCGTCGCTACAGCGAAAGCCTGCATAGCAAAGGTGCCGCAGCCTTGATCGCTCTTCTGCGCAAAGCGCTGGATGATCTTGCGGGCAAAACGCTCGAAGAGCAGATCGTTGCTCGCGCCATTGCGCACTTGCCACAAATGACGGGCGATCTGCGCGATGCGGCGGGGGAAAGCCGTGAAGCGGTGGTGACGACACAAAGTCCGCTCTCAAAGGATCTAAGTTCCCGTATCAGCAACGCGGTCACACTGGCGCTGCCTGGCACGCAGGTTCGCTTTGCGGCCGATGCAGCACTTTCGCCCGGACTGTCGTTGCGCATGGGTGGCGCGCAACTGGGGTGGACCGTCGAGGGCTATGCCAACGGGTTGAAGGATATGTTGGACGAAGCGAGAACGCGCAGGGGGCAATCCGATGCCGCATGATATGACCGATGACCTCTTGCAGGTCCTGCTGGACTCCCCTGCCCCCGAACCAAAACTGCAAGAAATCGGTCGGGTGGCCGAGATCGGCGACGGTATCGCTATCGTCACTGGTCTCGCCCGTGCGCTGGTGGACGAGTTGCTGGATTTCGGCGGTGGGCTTACCGGTATCGTCTTTGACCTTGAGGTAGACCGCCTTGGCGTCGTGCTGCTTGGCCCCACCGGTCCAGTCGTGCCCGGCTCAGACGTATCCCGCACCGGCCGTGTTGTCAGCGTCCCAGTGGGCGATGCGCTGCTGGGTCGCGTCGTTGACGCGCTCGGGCGGCCTCGTGACGGGCGCGAACTTCCAGCGTCCGACCGCCTGCGTCCCATCGAGGCTCAGGCTCCCGGCATCCTCGACCGCGCGCCCGTTGTGCGACCTCTCGCTACCGGCCTCAAAGCGGTTGATGCGGCCGTCCCCGTGGGTATGGGCCAGCGTGAGTTAATCGTTGGCGACCGGCAGACCGGCAAGACCTCGATCGCTGTCGACGCCATTCTGAACCAGCGAGATACCGGGGTTCTTTGCGTCTATTGCGCCATCGGCCAACGCGGCGATGCGGTCGCCAAGGTAATCGGCGCGATCCGAGACGGTGGTGCCATGGACAACACCATCGTTGTATCAGCGGGCGACGAAGAAGCGCCCGGGTTATCGTGGGTCGCCCCCTATGCCGCAATGACCATGGCCGAGGCGCTGGCCGCAACGGGCCGCGATGTCCTTATAATCTTCGACGACCTTACCCATCACGCACATTCCTATCGCGAATTGTCACTTCTGTTGCGCCGCCCGCCAGGCCGCGAGGCGTTTCCAGGCGACATCTTCTATGTCCACGCCCGCCTACTGGAGCGCGCTGGTCAGTTCGGGTCGCGTATCGGTGGCGGCTCAATCACAGCACTTCCGGTGATTGAAACGCAAGCGGAGAACCTTTCAGCCTATATCCCGACCAACCTCATCTCGATCACAGACGGACAGATTTACCTGTCGCCCCGCCTTGTGCGACGCAACCAGTTTCCTGCCGTTGACCTTGGTGTTTCGGTAAGCCGTGTGGGCGGCAAAGCGCAGGCCCCTGCACTGCGCGACATCGCCGGCAACCTGCGCGTGACGCTGTCACAGTTCGAAGAACTGGAGGAATTCGCCCGCTTTGGTACGCGCCTTGACGACTCTACGCAGGCAAACCTGACGCGGGGGGCCGCCGTGCGCGCAGCGCTGCGCCAGCCCGAACGCGATCCGATGCCAGCCGACGCGCAACTCGCCATCCTTGTTTCGGCGATGGAGGGCCTGTTCGACGGCATGGACGAAACAAAGACCGTTGTGGCAGCAAACGCCGTGCGCCAAGCGATCCGGGGCGACAAAGGTGAAACGCAAAAACTAATCGCCTCTGGCCGCCGCATGACGTCTGAGGATCGCGCGCGGATCGTCGATCTGGCAAGAGATGCTATGCAAGGGAGCGGCGATGGCCCAGTCACTTGAACGCCTGACCCGTCAAACCGGTACCATGCAAAGCATCCGCGGCATCGTGCGCACGATGAAGACAATGTCGGCAATCAACGCAGCCCCCTACGAACAGGCCGCACGCGCCATCGATGCATGGCGCACAGCGGTACTGAGCGGCCTGCACGCCTTCGTCCACATTAACGGTCCGCTCGTAAAATCGCCCGGTGCTACAGGCCCCACTATCCTTGTTATTATGGGATCGGATCACGGTCTATGCGGCAACTACAACGAAATTGTAGCGCTCAAGGCAAAGGACAATATCAATACCGACACCCGCATCCTGTGCGTCGGTGCGCAGATGCAAGATGCCCTGCGCGGGATCGGGTTGACGCCCGATGCGACACTACTGCCGCCTGCCAATGCCGATGGGCTGAACCGGCTGTCCGGCGATCTTGTCACCCGACTGGAGGCAATGCGAACAGAGGATACCGCCATCGCTCTGGTGTTTACCCAGCGCGCAGAACATGGGCGGCAAGAGGCGGTTTGGCAATCGTTGCTGCCAATAAGCCCTGATCTGCTCGACGACCTTGCCATAACGCCATGGACATCGCGCAGCCTACCGACCCATACGATGCCAGCGCCAAAATTGCTGGCTATCCTGATTAGAAACCTGATCTATGCCACGGTTTACCGCGCCTCCGCCGAAGCGCTGATGACAGAGAACGCCGCCCGCCTTGCGCGGATGCAACAGGCCGAGCAATCCGTGGACGAGAGGCTTGAGGACTTGCAAGCCGAGACACGCTCTGTTCGGCAAAGCGAGATCACAACCGAACTGCTCGACGTAATTGTAGGGTTCGAGGCGCTGAAGGACCGCGACCGCAAACGAACGCAGCCTTCCGGATGCAAGGCGTGAGGCCAACTGACGAACAAAAAACCTTACCACTTCTATTGATTAAAGTTGACACAATTGGCAAATGCGGGATCGCGACGGGTAAGGGCTACTTCAACAAGTAATCCCGGCTCACGCGTCATAAGTTCGTCGAGAACTTCTTCCACCAATCGGAGGAAACCCGCATTTCGGACTTCTGGTCGCCCTGTAGATTTTGTGGAAATATCAATCGCCAAAGGATTGAACCGGCAACGTGCTGTCAAGAATAATTTCTGGAGGCTATCAACACCTATAGGAGTATGCAGACATCGCCAAAAAATCTCAGCCTCAGGATCGCCACAGAATAGCAACGTCCGGGATTCTGTATCGGTAAGAATTGTTTCATACAATATCTGATCAGAACCTACTGCATATATGGTGACATCTATTCCTTCACCAAACCCTCGATCGGTGAAATCCAACGCCAACATCTAGCTCTGGGCCTGAATATTGATGCGATACCGTGGTTGCATCGTACTCGCAAATTCATAGCACAAGTGACTGCGTTTAAAGAAAGTCCAATCATTTAGGCCAGTTCCATCGTCCGCATTGTTAGTTAAGTCGGTCTTGGCTAAGGCTCTTGATAGGCTATCCTTCTCACTTGAATGTTTGTGTATTACGGGTAGGTCATAGACTGCCAGAATAGGACACTCTGTCTGACGTCAGGGCTTATGGGTCCAAATAGCTGTATTTGATAAGAGAGTGTTCTTGGTTCATCGAGCTATGACTGAATCTGGTGTTTGAGTGGTTTGAAGGTTGGCGGCGTATCTGGTTGAATTGTTGTTGGAAGACAGCAGCCCAACCAAAGGAGATACACCACCATGGGAACGACTAACATT
>Ga0136559_1000217_pt1 | contig 19826 bp, 17 predicted proteins | sample AntRauMeHopE1496_FD_104633 | JGI IMG/M metagenome (GOLD analysis project Ga0136559, IMG submission 104633) | Saline lake microbial communities from Rauer Islands, Antarctica - Metagenome Hop E1 #496 | ecosystem: Environmental > Aquatic > Non-marine Saline and Alkaline > Saline | place... | reverse complement strand
ACTTGTCTGCGAAGGCTTTCTTGAACTTTGCTTTTGAAAAGTTCGGGATCGGAAGCCATCATTGCATTTGATTCTTCAAAAGACAGCCCGACAGGATAGTAGCCACCAGCCCATGGATTATGGAGGGAAGTCTGATCAGAGCCCAATTCCACAAAAATATTTTCCTTATCAAATCGCTCCCAGACATCGACTATATTTCCAATAAAGGCAATAGAAACTACCTCCTTTTTGGCTTTCGCTAGCTTTGTACGGCTGACCAAACTCTCCAAATCTTCAATCAGTTCGTCCACCCAGCCTTGTTCACGGCGCTTTCTGGCAGCGTTGGCATTGACTTCAGCACAGATCGTAATGCATCCTGCTATATTCCCAGCTTTAGGCTGCGCTCCGCTCATTCCTCCCAGACCTGCTGTCAAAAAGATTTTTCCATTTGGACTTTCGCCATTTTTTAGCTTTTTCCGAAAGGCATTCATTAGCGTAATCGTCGTGCCATGCACAATTCCCTGTGGTCCGATATACATAAATGAACCGGCTGTCATCTGTCCAAATTGGGTAACTCCCAAGGAATTGAATTTTTCCCAATCATCAGGTTTGGAGTAATTCGGAATCATCATCCCATTGGTCACTACCACTCTTGGAGCATGCTCAGAAGATGGGAAAAGTCCCATAGGATGTCCTGAATACAGATGAAGAGTTTGTGTATCGGTCATTTCTGACAGATACTTCATCGTCACTAGATATTGTGCCCAATTTTGAAATACCGCCCCATTTCCGCCGTAAGTAATAAGTTCTTGTGGATGCTGAGCCACTGCCGGATCCAGGTTATTTTGAATCATCAGCATGATAGCAGCTGCTTGAGTGGACTTTGCTGGGTACGCACTAATCGGGTGTGCATACATCGGATAGTCTGGCTGGAAGCGATACATGTAGATTCTTCCAAAGTCAGTCAACTCTTTTAAAAACTCGGGTGCTAAATCAGCATGCCAGTCCTTTGGGAAATAGCGAAGTGCATTGCTCAATGCTAATCGCTTCTCTACTGCTGATAAAATATCCTTCCGCTTTGGGGCGTGACTTAGGGAAGGGTCGCGTTCTTTTTTTGCTGTAAGAGAATTAGGAATGCCTTGAGATAGTTGCTCTTTAAAAGTCATTTGATTTACGATTTACGATTTGGGAATTACGAGCTTTATTTGAACTTCAATCGTAATTCTATTTTCTAAAGTCATCTGATTTACGATTTCTTGATTTACGAATTACGAGCTTTTATTGAACCTCTATCGTAATTCAATTTTTGAAATCTTATTTCTAACGTCTTATGTCTTGGCTCTAAAGTTTTATGTCTAAAATCTTTGTGCCTCTTTTCCAAACTTGGGCAGGTGTGAGTTGACCTTGTTGGTAGAGGATTTCCTGAAAATCTTCAATTGCATATAAGTTGAAGTCCGCAAGCATTCCGGGCTCCAGTCTGCCCCGATCCGAAAGTCCCAACGCTGCGGCAGCTCTGAAAGTAAGTCCTGCCAGAACCTCTGCAGTGCTGAGTTTTTCGAATGTCGCTAATATAGAAGCCTGAGCTACTAGATTCCCCATCGGTGCTGATCCTGGATTCCAATCACTGGCTATGGCCAAAGCGCCACCAGCATCTAAGATTTTTCGGGCTGGAGTGAAACTGCAACCAATCCCCAAAGATGCTCCGGGTAAAGCCACTGCGACGACATCGGAATTAGCCAGGAGTTGGATCTCCCGATCTCCTGAGACTTCCAAGTGATCGGCAGATTTGGCTCGCATTCTTACGGCAAGTTCAGATCCGCCTGTGGTAAATTGATCTGCGTGAATGGTGATGTCAAAACCTTGATCTTCTGCTGCCTGGAGATAAGGTGTTATTTCGGCAACGCTAAATGCACTTTGCTCCACAAAAGCATCTATTCGATTGCTCAAGTTGTGAGCTTTGAGCATCGGGAAAAGTTTGGCCTGAATAGTAGCTAAATAGGCTGCCTTTGTCCCTTCAAAATCTTTGGGAAGGGTATGGGCTGCCAAGCAAGTGGGAATCAAATCGGCTGGAGTTTTCAACATTTGAATAGCGCTGAGCATTTTCAGTTCTTGGCTCACCGTCAGGCCATAACCGCTTTTCACTTCGATAGTAGTCACACCTGACTTGAGGTGGCGAGCCACACGGTCGGCAGTGAGTTTCTTTAATTCGGCAATGGGCATCGCTCGAGTAGCTTTGACCGTATCCCATATTCCTCCGCCAGCTAGGGCGATTTCCAAATAGGATTTTCCCGAATTGCGCATGGCAAAATCTGTAGCTCTACTACCTGCAAAACACAGGTGAGTATGACAATCTACCCAGCTAGGCAAAGCAACCATGGGCTGATTGACTTCTACCTTCTTGATTTTTTGATCTTTGTGCGCTTCCAAAAGTGCTCCGTATTCTCCTACGGCAAAAATTCGATCATTTTGGATCATAATCCCTGCATTCTCGATTACTTCTAGCTGCTGATCATTCAAAGCTCCCTTCAGAGGAAGTCCAGACAGCGTGAGAAGTTGCCGTATTGGACCTAATAGTTTTACGATTTTCATAGTGAAAATTTAGTAGTCAAACAATGAACTCCAAGCTGTATCGAAAGCCAATTCTTCCCGATCCGCTACTTGGTTTGCCAGTGCTAGCAATTCGCCTGATTCAATCATTTCGATCGCGGCTTCGATATCTTCCGTCATCACTCGATCGACTGTGACTGGCTCAATTTTTCTTCGCACTCGATCATAGATTGCCGTCAATATTTTTCCAGACTTCATCGGAGCATGAAAATCCATTGCTTGAGCAGCATAAAATAATTCTATTCCAAGTATTTTCTCCACATTCCCTATCACCTGAAGTGCTTTTCTGGCTCCGATACTTCCCATACTTACATGATCTTCTTGTCCCAGTGATGTGGGAATACTATCCGCTGAAGAAGGAAAACAAAGCCCTTTATTTTCGGAGGCTAAAGCCGCCGTGGTGTACTGGGGGATCATCAAGCCGGAGTTTAAACCGGTTTCTTTCAAGAGTAATTTTGGAACGCCTGGCGTGTCGCCTTCGATCGAAAGGTAAATTCTGCGATCTGAGATATTGCCGATTTCAGAGGCTGCCAAGCAGGCATAATCTAAAGGAAGGGCAATGGGCTGACCATGAAAATTGCCTCCCGAAATGGTATGATCTTCAGAAATTACAATTGGATTGTCTGTCACCGAATTGATTTCAATCTCTATTGCATCTTTCAAGTGAAGCCAAGCATTACGCGAAGCTCCGTGTACTTGTGGCATGCAGCGGAGGGAATAAGGGTCCTGAACTCGGGCACAGTTCAGATGAGAATTGACAATTTCCGAACCCTGAAGTAAGTTTTGAATCGTCTGAGCCACATGTTTATTTGCGGGAAAAGCTCTCAATTGATGTAATTCCGGAGAAAATGGCTTGATCGAACCCATCAAGCCTTCGATCATCATCGCTCCTGTGATATCGGCATTCCTGAGTACATTGCTCAACCTATCTACGACTTTGACACCAAAAGCAGCCATGAATTGGGTCCCGTTTATCAGTGCCAATCCTTCTTTTGGACTAAGTTCGAGGGCTTCTTTTTGAAATATAGCCAGTGCTTTTTGACTAGAAATCAGTTCACCTTTGAAGTGTACTTTACCCAAACCAATCAACGGCAAAGCTAAATGAGAAAGTGGTGCAAGATCCCCTGAGGCACCAACCGAACCTTGAATCGGAATTACGGGAATCACTTCTTGGTCAAGCATCCAAACCAATCGCTCCAAAGTCTCCAATTGAATTCCTGAATAACCCTGCGCCAAAGCATGGATTTTCAGGACTAGCATCAGTTTTGAGATTTCTATGGGAATAGGTTCTCCCAATCCTACAGCATGACTTTTTAAGAGGTTTTCTTGAAGTTTCCGTAAATCTTCAGGCGATATCCGGCTGGTACAAAGTGGGCCAAAACCGGTATTGATACCATACACGGCTTTTTCGCCTTTGGAAATAGTAGCTACTGCCGCTGCCGAGGTCTTAACTCTTTGTATGGTATGAGTTGAGAATACCCCCTTAATTTCTTTTCTGGCTAGTTTTAAGGCGATAGATGAGGTTAGATGATCTTGACCGTAGTGGAAAATATTCATGATAAAAAGACACGACCTATCTCGAAAGCGTGAGATTCGGAGGAGATTTGGATTTATATTTCATCAAATTTAGCTTCTGGTTTTGATACTTATTGATACTATTTTTGTCATGAATCAATAACTTGCAGGCATCAATGGAGCTCCGACATCTAAAATATTTTCAAGCTGTGGCTACGGAATTGAATTTTCGAAAAGCGGCAGAAACACTGTTTATTTCACAACCGGGACTTAGCCGTCAGATCCGTCAATTGGAGGAAGAACTCGAAGTCGTACTTTTTGATCGAGATCAGAAAAAAGTCAGCCTTACCACTGCGGGGATTTATTTGAAGTCAGAGGTTGATTTTTTGCTGAATCATCTGGATACGATCAGAGGACAATTGAATCAAATCCAAGCCGGTAAAATAGGCGAGCTTCGTATCGGCTTTTTAGGCTCTGCTTCCAATCAAATCATTCCACGATTGGTATCCAAGTTGAAAACGTTTCAGCCTTTGGTCAGTGTGAATTTGGAAGAATTGAGTAATACGATGCAGCTCGATATGGTCCAGAAAGATAAACTTGACTTAGGCTTCGTTCGATTGGCATCAGTTCCGGAAGTGTTGGAAATGAAAACTGTAGCTCGAGACACCTTTTCGCTGGTGGTGCCAATGAATCATCCAATCCAAGTCAGTGATTTCGTGTCGATGAATCAGTTTAAGGACGAGTCTTTCGTGCTTTTTTCCAGTGATTATAGTAATTTTTATTACGACCAGATTATTGGGATTTGTCGGGATGCTGGATTCGCCCCTAAGATTCAGCACAAATCAGTTCATGCATTGACGATTTTCAAACTGGTTGAGAGTGGTTTGGGTGTGGCGATCGTACCAAGTTCGATTCAGGAAGGCTATGAAATCAATGTGCGGTTCATGGAAATTCCGGAGATTCCACAGTTTACCGAGCTGGTGATCATCTGGAAGAAGAATAATCGCAACCCAGTACTCAAACAGGTTTTGGAATTATTGTGATTTCCCTCTGGATAATACCAAGTCGATAGGTATGAAAAAGTATCAAATAGGCTAATTTAGCGTTCAGATCCACATGTCGTGGAAATGTCGGGCTAAATCCGAGTTACTTTCGTCCAGTATTCAAATCCTTTCAGAGAAATTGCCATGATTAATCAAAAACTATTTATCATGAAGCAGCCAGAACTAGGCAAGAAAATCTCTGAACTGAGAAAAGCAAAAGGATTGACTCAAGAAGAGTTGGTCGAAAAATGCAATTTAAATGTGCGTACTATTCAGCGGATCGAAGCTGGGGAAGTCACTCCGCGGACATTCACCATCAAGGCGCTCTTTGAAGCATTAGAGTATCGATGGGAAAGTCAACAGCTGGAGGATTCTTCAATTGGTCAGAAGGTTCCAGCTTATCTTTATGTCGCCTTGGGCGCCGCGGTTGTTTATTTCTTTCTCTCGATTTTCGAGATCGTGATCGAGACAGAGTATCTTGAGGGTGAGACTTCTGTGGGGACAGCGGCGTTTGGGTGGATTAAGTCTGGATCCTATATCTTTTACGTGATATTTTTATTAGGTTGGGTCAAACTGACTGATTTTTATCCGAATGGGATCTTGAAAATTGTACTCTGGATCATGATCGGAGCCAATGTGATCTGGTATGCGGTAGATATGTTTGCTTTGTTCACCGATGCGTTTTCCTTGGAGGATTACTATTTAGTCAAAGTGAGTTCCTTCGGATTTATGTATGCATCATTGGGATTAGGATTTGTAAGCTACAAAAATCAATTTTCAGGTATTGGAATGATTCTTGGGATTTTACTGATTATTACCGGGATTCTGCTTATCACAGCTGTTGGTGCATTATTAGCTTTGATTCCATGGACACTTGGAGAGATGATGCAAATTGCGCTGATGATCTATTTGATTCAAAAAATCGGGAGAAGAGATTCTCCTGGTTTTAATATCTGATTGCATTTTTATTTCCTTTCTCCCAAATTGTCAGTATACTGGTTGAAAAATTGAGGAGATGGGAAAGCTATTGAATTTTAGTCTGTTGTGTTTTGGCCTAATATGGCTTATAGGATGCTCGGCAGGAAGCGAAGTAGATGAGAAAATTGAGACCCCAAATAATCTAAAACTGGAACTTCAACTTATTGGAAATGGGGAAGTGAAGGCAACTTTTTCGGCAACAAATGCACAATTTTTCAAAATCAATTTTGGTACGCCCGGAGAAGTTTCCAGACGAATTGATGGCAACTCAGCCAATTTCACATACACCGTAAAAGGAGATTATACCGTCGTACTTCAAGCTCATTCAAGTGAGACAATTTTCGTGGTGGACAATAAAATTCTGAATATAAATGCTGCTTCTCTCGGCCTTAATCCGGATGCAGGTTTTAGAAGTCCGGAGAGTTATGACGGCTATAGACTAGTTTGGGCAGATGAGTTCAATTCGCCTACATTAGCAGGAGATTGGATTTTTGAGATTGGCGATGGTTGTCCGTCTAATTGTGGCTGGGGTAATGACGAGCTTGAATTTTATAAAAAAGAAAACACCACGCTTGCGGATGGGAAATTAACAATAACTGCCAAGCGAGAATCGATAGGTGGGAAGAGTTACACTTCGTCCCGTCTGATCACCAAAGGCAAGAAATTCTTCACTTACGGAAGAGTAGATATCCGAGCAATTCTTCCGAAAGGACAAGGAATGTGGCCGGCATTATGGATGTTAGGTGAGAATTTTTCTGAGGTAGGCTGGCCTAAGTGTGGTGAGATCGATATCATGGAAATGATCGGAGGATCTATAGAAGATCGAGACCGAACTGTTCACGGTACAGTTCATTGGGACAATGCAGGAAACCATGCCAACTATGGTGGGAAAACCAAGTTGAGTACAGGGATTTTTAATGATGAATACCATGTGTTTTCGATCGTTTGGGATAAGCAAAAAATAGTTTGGTTGCTTGACAATGTTGAATATCATGTAATAGATATTACACCTGCGGGTCTAGATGAATTCCATAAGCCCTTCTTCTTTATTTTTAATGTGGCAGTAGGCGGTAGATGGCCGGGCAATCCAGATGGGGACACCAAGTTTCCACAAGAGATGAAGGTTGATTATATCCGAGTCTTTCAGCCAAACTGATATCAAGAGCTGAGTTTATGTTGAACCTTGGATTTGATAGCTTTGAGAATTAAGGCATTATTTTCACTGGAAGACTCGATCTCCAATAGTTTTGGAAACGTGCTTTGAGAATAAAAATCATACAATGCTGCCTCCAATTCGACTTGAGAAGTCACTTTTATATAGAAAAACCCAAATTCAGTTGCTAGATTAGAAGCGGTAAGTGCCTGCTTGGTTTCAAAAAACTCCTCAAGTTCCGGTTGCCTTGATGGACCATCGATCAGCCTGAATATTCCCCCAGAATGATTATTCAATAAAATAATTCTAAGGTTAGGCATAGAGTAATTATGCCAGAATGCATTCCGATCATAGAAAAAGGCCATATCTCCAGTAATGAGTGTTACATGTTCCTTGGTAGTAAATGTGCAGCCAACAGCTGTCGAATTGGATCCGTCAATGCCGCTAGTGCCGCGATTGCAGCAAATTTCCTGTGTTCTCTTTCCTAACAAATTCACATAGCGGACAGCCATACTGTTGGCTAGATGAATTTTGGAGAATGGGGGAATTTTTTTCAGGGTGAAATAGAGGGCAGAGTACTCCCCGAATTCCGATGATTCAAAGACTTCGGGGAGAAAACTTCTAGTTTCTTCTTCCAAATGTTTCCAATTATTGGAGAAATCCGATTGTTGCACTGGAAGATTTTCCTTCAACCAATTCAAAAATAGTAGTGGAGAAGTGGAAAGAACTCGCGTCAATCGCTGAAAGGTGTCCTTAGCTATTCCGGCTGAATGTATATGCCAATGAGAAGCGGAGGAATTTCGTAGAAAGAGTTTTAAGGACTTTGAGATAATGGATTTTCCGAAGGTGATAATCAAATCCGGGCTTAGGTTTTCGGCTAGTTCTTGGTTGCTAAGAAATTGATCGTGCAAATTAATAGTATATTCCGTCTGAAGATTTGAGATCACGTCTGATACTACTACTACATTTTGATTTTTTGCCAAATCATCTAAAAGTGTCTGGATTTTAGGATTTGGCCTTTGTTGTCCTGGCACAATTAGAATCTTTTTAAAAACCGAAATCTTTGATTTCAACTTTTTCAGATATTCTTCAGAAAGCACTGCGGAACCCACTGAATTGTTAAAAATGCGAGGGCAATCGGGAAACGATATTTCCTCGTTTTCTGACGGGTAAAATGGCTCCCGAAGTGGAATATTAATATGAACAGGTCCAGGTGGAAATTGCTTAGCCAGATTAATTGCTTCATTTACCATGCGATTGGCATACCAAACCTGATCTTGAGAAGAAAATGCATCTGGAAACTGAAAGCTTTTTTTTACATGATTACCGTATAATCCAGTCTGGAAAACTGTCTGTCCATCGTATTGATCGATCCATTCGACAGGCCTATCGGCAGTAAGGATCAAAAGTGGGATTTGTTGGAAATATGCCTCAGCAACTGCCGGGAAATAATTCATTGCAGCTGAGCCGGAAGTGCAGACAAGTGCTACTGGTTTCTCCAGTTGCTGTGCCATGCCTAAGGCAATGAAGGCAGCTGAGCGTTCGTCTGAGATGATTCTGGCATGGATTCCCGGATGTCTTACAAAACCAATCGTTAACGGCGCACAGCGCGACCCCGGCGAGAGGATTACATGCTCTATTCCTTTTTTATGGCAGAGTGCCACCAGTTCGATTATGGGCTGTAAGATCAAGCTTCTGGGTTTTGAAGAAATTTACCAATGATTTGACATTTCAACTCGGTTTCTTCCCATTCTTTATCAGGATCGGAATCCTCCGTGACGCCTGCTCCTGCATAAAGAATCGCTTCTCCATTTTGGAGTGAGGCTGTCCTAAGGTTGACATAAATTGAGGTCTCACCACCTATATTCACCGGACCAATATATCCTGCGAAGAATGAGCGATCCAGTTCTTCGTATCGATTGAGAAAATCATGCGCTTCCTTTCGAGGCATTCCACATACTGCCGAAGTGGGGTGGAGGAGTTCGAGCATGACAGATCCCAGCTGAGGGAAATTGGTGGCGGTCATATTCACTTTGAAATCAGATCTCAGATGCAGTAGCGTACCTGCAAGGACTGTTTTAGGGCCTGACTCTTCATATTCGCGGAGTCGGATTTTCTTAAAACAGTCTACAATGTATCTATTGACCAGTGCCTGTTCCTCAATCTCTTTTTGAGTCCAAGCAGCAGATTTCAATGGGTTTTCTCCAAAAGCAGGCTGCGTACCCGCCAGAGACATGGTATAAAAGTGATTGTCTTTTGTCTCGATAAGGACTTCAGGTGAGGCGCCTATCCATGTGCCGATACCAGGAATGTGGAAGAAATTGACAAATGAATTAGGATAGGCTATAAGCATACTATAGATACTTTTAGCTAGATCAAAATCGTCATTTAATTTGATATGTTTAGTTCTGGCCGGAACCACCTTTTCTAAGGTACCTGCTTTTATAGCTTCGATTCCTGCTGCTACTAACTTGACAAAATGTTTCTTATCGTCACCTAAAAAGGCATGTCCCGATGGGTTGAAATCCCCTTGGGTTTTTATCGGATCAAACTGCTTGGGAGTAAGATCAGATTTTTCATCAATAAACTGGAGCAACCAAGCAGGGAGGGCTTCCTCGGAGATTTTTATTTCAAGAGGCAGATTCCAATATTTCTCAGCGGCTATATAGAAAGCCTTTTGATCAGTCTGATCCGCAAATGGATGAACGATGAATCCGGGCTTCAGCTCCTCAAGGATGATTGACGTTTTTGCAGGTTTTGAATTTTCATTCAGAATGATTTCAAGTTTGTTGGATTTTGGTTTTCGCCAAATGGCAAAAGAGCCGCCGGTGCTGAAACCATATTGGAGTAGAATCTCCATTAATTCTTCAACTGTATATTTTAATGCAACCTGAGTTTCAATCATTTATTTATATTCAAAATCGCCATAGTCAACCTGCTGATGCAACACAATTGACCTGCTGTATTTTTAATTTTTATTTCCCAGACTTGCGTAGAGTTACCCAAATGAATTGGTGTTGCGGTTCCGATTACCATTCCTTTTGTTACAGATTTAAGGTGATTCGCATTAATCTCTAAGCCTACGGCAAATTGTTTTTTTGGATCAATAGTCATGGAAGCTGCAACACTTCCAATGGTCTCTGCCAAAACAACGTTTGCTCCACCGTGTAACAAGCCCATGGGCTGTTTGGTTCTGGAATCTACCGGCATTGATGCTTCTAAATAATCATCTCCTATAGTGGTAAAAATAATACCCAAATGACTTACCATTGTTCCATTTCCCAAGTTGTTCAATTGGTCAAGAGTAGGCTTTGAAAGAAATACCATTAAGATTTGGGCTAAATGAGGTTTATTTGAGGTCAGAACAAAAATAGAGAAACTTGAATCGAAAAAAAATTTACCTCGTAAGACACGGACAAACAGATTTCAATTTGAAAGGTGTGGTTCAGGGGAGTGGCATTGATGCTCCTATCAATCAGACTGGTATAGCTCAAGGCAACGCTTTTTTTAAAGTCTATCAGGAAGTCCCATTTGATCAGATTTATCACTCCGGACTGATTCGGACGAAGCAATCCATTCATAATTTTATTGATCTTGGAATCCCAACAACGGCTTTGGTAGATCTCAATGAAATCTCTTGGGGAGCTTACGAAGGTACTCCTATGACTCCCGAGGAAGGTGAATATTATAAGCATATGCTACAACAGTGGCGTCAGGGAAATCTGGACTATGCAATAGCTGGTGGTGAAAGTCCCAATATGGTGGCAGAACGCATGCGATCGGGAATCAAAATAATTTTAGAAGGACCTGGCGATACAATTCTGGTCTGTATGCATGGCCGTGCCATGCGAATTTTCCTCAGCGTACTCTTGAATTTTGATCTTAAATACATGGACAATTTTGAGCACCAAAATCTCTGTCTTTATCTATTGGAGCAATTGGAAGACGGAACTTTTGTAGTTCGAAAAAATAATTCGCAAGAACACCTTAAAGTGCTGGTGTAATCTTCTCAGATTTCTGATGTCTTTTGTGGGTGTCACTCAGAAGCGATACTTGACGCGCAAGGGCTTTCTTCCCTTCAGTCAAATCGATGACTCTGAATGCGATTTCTTCGAGCCTTATTTTTTGATCTTCATCCAGAGAAATCAAAATATTTCCGAGAAAACAGGCGTCAAAATCACAAGCTGGAATATCAATTAAGATTGATAATTCTGAATTGCCTTCGTAGCTTTTGGTTTTGTAAAAGGAAGAAAATTGGTCTTCGATGTCCTGGATGGATATCTTATTCGATTTTAATTCTTTTGATTTGAAAATAACCAAAAATGTTTTGCTCTCATTTTCCTTTGCACTAACCGAAAGCGAGCAAAGTAGGGCGACTATTAATATTGCTACACTTTTCATAGGAACCAAGGTAACTTTTTTTATCGGAAAAATCCAAAAAAGCGTAATGGTTATAAAAAAAACAAACCCCCGAAAGTAATTCCGAGGGTTTCAATATTTATGATGCTTATAATTAAGCTTTTGTAGTTCTTTTCTTTTTTACAGGAGCTTCAGGAGTCATTTCGTCTTCCACTCCAGCTAGGATTCTTCCACAATGCTCACAAACGATCAGCTTTTTCTTTTCACGGATATCTGCTTGTCTCTGAGGTGGCACGGTATTGAAACAACCTCCGCAAGCTCCTCTTTTCACCATGACCACTGCCAAGCCGTTTTTGGCGTTTTCTCTGATCTTATCGTAAGATTTCAAAAGCCTTTCATCTACTTTTTTAGTAGCTTTCACTCGGTCATTATTGATTTTAGACTCTTCAGACTCGCTTTCGGAGATAATCGTCGAAAGCTCGTTATTCTTAGAATCAAGATCTTTTTGTCGATCTTTCATGACGGCGGTAAGCTCTTCCAGATCAACCTTCTTTTGCTCGATTCGGGATCCAGCTTCAGCGATTTTCTTCTTCGCAACCTGAATTTCCAAATCTTGCAACTCCAGTTCTTTCGTAATCGCATCGTATTCACGATTGTTACGAACGTTCATCTGCTGCTCCTGATATTTTTTGATCAGTTTTTCAGAATCTTTGATGCTTTCTTTTAAGGCTTTCACCTCATCGTCAAACGAATCTATCTCTGATTTAAACTTTTCTAAACGAGTATTATAACCTGCGATTTCGTCTTCTAAGTCTTGGACTTCCTCCGGAAGTGCACCGCGTACTTTTAAGATGGCGTCTAGTCTTGAGTCTAAAAGTTGAAGGTTATGAATAGCTTCGAGTTTCTGTGTTACTGTACTTTCCATGTACTATAGGTAGGATGTGGGATTTGTAACTACTTTTGTCAAATAGAGTGCAATAGTAGGAAATTTTTGTGACAAAAGCTCGTGAAGTAATTCTTTTGTGAAAATTTCACTTTCATAATGCCCGATATCACAAAGAATTAGTCTTTCCTCAGCATCAAAAAACTCATGGTATTTGACATCTGAGGTGACAAAGACATCTGCTCTGGCTCGCTTAGCATCAGGGAGTAGGAAAATCCCCGCTCCACCACAGACAGCCACTTTTTTTATTTTTCGTGGAAGTAGTGCAGTATGCTTCAGCACTTGTAGGTTCATTTTTTCTTTCAGGTGATCCAAGAATTCTCCACTTTCCATCTCTTCGGTTAATTCCCCAATCATGCCTGCGCCAACTTCCTGATTTTCATTTTCTAAGGATTGGATGTAGTGCGCGACCTCTTCATATGGGTGACTGTTTCTCAGCGCATCCATGACTCTACCCATCAAATGAGAATTGACCAAAACTTCTATTCTTACCTCATTTTGTACTGTTGGGACACCATGTTTGCCGATTGTTGGATTGGCCTTTCGGGAAGGGGTGAAGGTACCAACACCGTTTATTTGAAAAGAGCAATTTTTATATTCTCCGATCTTGCCTGCCCCCGCAGCGTAGACAGCATCAAGCGTTTTTTGGGCATTTGCCTCGGGCACGAAATAGACGAGTGTGCTCAATAGCTGTTTTTTTGGACTCAATATTTTCGTGTTTTGGAGTAGCAGCTGATCACAAATCCGCTTATTTACCCCATGGGCTACATGATCTAGATTCGTGTGAATGGCATATATCGCAATGTTATTTTTGATTGCCTTGATGATCGTTCGCTCCACATAGTTTTTCCCAGTCAGACTCTTTAGACCTTTAAATACAATCGGGTGGTGTGCCACGATCATATTCGCTCCGATAGCCATAGCTTCATCCAACACTGCCTCTGTACAATCCAAAGCGCAAATAATCCCACTGACATCCCAAGAGTGATCGCCAGTGATCAAGGTGGCGTTGTCGTAGGATTCCTGATAAGCTGGTGGGGCTATTGACTCCAAGTAGTTGATGACTTCGCTGATCGTGTGTCCCATATTTTTCTTTTATTTGGTCAAAAATACTAAATCTGACCGATGGGCTGGTACGCTTTTCTTCTTTATCCTCTTGCAGCAATCTATGATTTGGTCACGCGTCTGCGGAATTTGCTTTTTGATCTGGGCTGGAAGAAAAGTGAGCTATCAAAAATTCCAAGCATTGTGGTAGGAAATCTATCCGTCGGAGGTACTGGGAAAACTCCTATGGTGGAATTCTTAATTCGAATGTTTAAAGACGATGCCGACTTGGGGGTTTTAAGCAGGGGCTATGGACGAAAGAGTAAGGGTTTTCTGGCTGCACATCATGATTCAACTCCAACGCTGATCGGAGATGAACCATTTCAAATATTCCAAAAATTCAAGGAAGAAATCCCTGTTTTTGTAGGAGAAGATCGTCTGGCAGCGATTGATAAGATCTATTCAAGATCAAATAAACCAAATCTGTTGATCCTAGACGATGCCTTTCAGCATCGACATGTTGTGGGCAATGTGTCGGTACTTTTGACTACTTACCAAAAGCCCTTTTTCATAGATTATATGCTTCCGATGGGAAGACTTCGCGAAAGTAGAACAGGTGCAAATCGGGCAGATGTAGTAGTCGTGACTAAGTGTCCAAAAGAGTTGTCAGAGACTAAAAAGTATGAATTGATCAATGGTATCGAGCGGTATGTGGTACGAGGTACACCGATCGTTTTCTCCTATATTTCCTATGGAGCCCCAATTTGTTTGGAGGGTAAGTTTCCATTTTTCCCCCAAATTATTTTATTGACTGGATTAGCTGATGATAGGCCATTGGTAGAATACGTTTCCGAGAATTTCATTTTGCTCGAAACGATGAGCTACCCAGATCACCATGATTATGGACCAGATGATTTTAAGAAAATCAGATCGAGTTACCAGAGGCATATTCATTCCAATCCAGTGATTCTGACTACAGAGAAGGATGCCGTAAAAGTTAAATCCAACGCGCCTAAAGGTTTTCTGAAAGAATTTCCGATTTTTGTCCTTCCAATAGCGTTTGCAATGTCTTCTTCGGATCAGATTTTATTGGAAGAACTAATCCAACAAAAAGTCTTTAACAAAGGCTAGCATAGGTGAAAAAAAAGGTATTCGGTTTATTTATCATCCTGATTTTGGCAAGCATTCAGCTTTCGCTTGCTCAAAGACCAATCCCTAAACCTACTCGCCCTACCACCAACACCGGTCAGAATCCGAATCAAAATCGAGAAGTCATCGAGGGCGAAGAGGAAGAAATAGAGGGGCGAAGGTCGCTATTGGATGACTCTACCAAAATGGTCTATGGGCCTAATACCAGTCTTTACTTTTTTGAAAAAGATATTAAGAGGAATCGCCTACAAGTATATTCACAGGATACTTCACTCACCAATTATCATAGTTACGATCCAGTTGCCAAAAGTGGCTGGAAGTATCATGATCTTGGAAATATTGGTTCTGCGGCAAATCCTATTTTTTACGAAATTCCGGATGTAATCGGAACAAGATCGGGCTTCAGTGCCTATGATTTATACTACCGTGCTCCAGAGAATCAAAGATATTTTGACACGAAATCACCGTTTACCAACATGTCCGCATTTTTTGGAGGAGGTAATCGGAATATGCTGGATATTGAGTTTGCTCGAAATATCAATCCGCGATGGAATGTAGGATTCGAATTCCATACGATCCGATCTAAAAAAACGCTAAACCCAATCTCTCGAGATGACAATATGGTGGAGCAAAATTCCTACACTCTTCACACCAACTATCGATCAGAAAACGGGAGGTATTGGTTTTTGGGAAATTTTTCCAGAATGAATCATGATGTACGGGAGATAGGCGGGATTATTCCACCCGAGGTGGATAGTACCTCGCTCTATTTCACGTATGAAGATGCTAAAGTCTGGCTGCGATTCACCAAAGCAAAAGATCTGCGTCAGGATTACCACTTTTATCACGAATACAAAGTCAAAGATGGTTTGCAATTGTATCATATTTTTGACCGAAAAAATCAGGACGTATTTTTCGAAACGAATATGAACTCCTCGGACTCGTTATATTATCCTATTGTCGGATTTAACGAAAGGGATACTGCCCGAAATCAAAACTATTTTTCAGAATGGAAAAATGAGGTTGGATTCAAGGGGACTTTTGGTGGATTTTATTACAATGCACATGCGAAATTCCGTTCGGGTAAAATGCGAAGTCCCCGATTTACTTCAGATGATACCTTCAATGAAGTATTCATCGGAGGCGAGCTGATCGGAAAGATCTCTGAAAAATGGGGTATCAGTGCGGATGGAGAATATCTGCTTCCCGGTGCTTTTCGAATTCACGGATTATTCACCTCTCCGTGGCTGGATGTAGAATACACCAAAGCGGTCTACAAACCCACGTCGATGCAGCAAAATTTCCAGGGGTATTTTCTGGATTGGACCAATGATTTTGAAAATATCGGTGTAGATCAGATTAAAGGGACAGTAAAAGTTGATTTTGCCAAAATCCGTCTGAGGCCTTCGCTGACGCTGAATCGAGTAAATAATTTTGTGTTTTTCAATACTGATCGAGAGGCAGAGCAAGCTACTGGAGAAGCATTTATGATACAACCGGGAGTGATTGCCAATATTCAGATAGGAAAGAAATTCCGATGGGATACTGAATTGATCTTTACACAAGTCACTGGAGCAGGAAGCGATGCATTCCGAATACCGGATGTGCATGCCAATTCCAGATTTTACTTTGATAGTCCGCTTTTCAATAACAATGTGACCGTACAGATGGGAATAGACGTGAGGTACCATTCTGACTATTTGGCTAATGCTTATTTTACCGGTACACAGCAGTTTAATCTGCAAAATAATTTCAATGTATATGCCTATCCGGTTGCTGATTTTTTCTTGAATTTCAGAATCAATCGGACACGTGTTTTGCTAAAGTATAATCACTTAAACAATGGATTTATGAGTCAGGAAGGCTATTTTGTCACGCCTGACTACACAGGATATAGATCGTTTTTGGACTTGGGTATTACGTGGTATTTATTTGACTGATATGAGCTGGGAAGAGCGTACCAAAGCCAAAATGCTGCATCTGAAATTGCCCACCGATCCGAGATGGGTTGGCATAGCTGAAATGCAGATTGGGGATATTCTGACGGATCATGCCTATTGTGAGCAAAAAGCAGCTTCCTCTTGTATCAGCTTAATTTTGAGATTCAATGATTTGGATCAAATCGTGGATACACTGACTCCGATTGTTGCCGAAGAATGGGGGCATTTTGAGCGAGTCATGGAGCAGATCCGCAAGCGAGGACTCAACTTTGGCTTTCCCAGAAAAGATGAATATGTGGTGGCGCTTCGCAATTTTGTGAAAAAAGGTGGGAACCGAATGCAGCAACTTACCGAACAGCTGCTTCTAAATGCCTTAATTGAAGCTAGAAGTTGCGAGCGATTCAAGTTGCTCTCCACGCACATCCAAGATGAAGAGCTGAAGAAGTTTTATTACGAATTGATGGTGTCCGAGGCTGGTCACTATGTGACTTTTATTGAACTGGCCCGAAGCTATCAAGAGGAGGAAAAGGTCAATGCCCGATGGCAGGAATGGCTTACTTTTGAGGCTTCAGTATTGAAGGAAATCGGTGTCCGGGCAGATCGAATGCATTGATTAATGAACATTCTAATAACTCATAGCACTGAAAAGAAGCTTTGCGGCAAGACGATCCAAACCACAATAGCTGCCCAGGAAACTTCGAAATTGTGGAGGCCTTTTCGTGAAGGAATTAAAAAGAAATTAGACTTAGCACCGAATCTGTTTTACTCGATCAGCCGCTATGGAGTAGAATTGGCCAAAGGGGAATTCACGATTGATGCAGAGTTTGAAAAATGTGCGGCGATTGAAGCATCTTTGTCAAATTGTCCAACTGGATTTGAAGAAGTGATTTTAGACGGAGGACTTTATGCTGTATTTCTGCATCGGGGTGCAGCAGATGGTTTTCCGACAACGATGCAAGAGTTCTTGCAACATTGGCTTCCTAAAAGTGATTATGTCTTGGATTCGAGAAATCATTTCGAGACTTTTGATCAGCGTTATGATCCGTTTTCATCCCAATCCGTAGAAACTATCTACATCCCATTGAAGGAGGCAAAATAGCCTTTTGAAATAATCAAGTATAAAAAAAAGAGCCTCAAATAGCCAAATCAAGTCGAATTGGTTATACTTCGATGCTTATTATCAAGAAAAGCGATATACCTGTTCTAATCCGAACATACTATGAATTTGATCGAAAATATTGGAGAAGCAGTAACCTCCATCAAGGTAAATTTGCTGCGAACCATCCTCACAGGGGCCATTATTGCCATAGGGATCTCCTCTTTGGTGGGTATGCTGACTGCGATCGATGGTATCAAAGCGCAGATTGCGGATAGTTTTGCCGGTTTGGGTGCCAATGCTTTCGAGCTGAAAAATAAAGGATTCAGTGGTGGTCGAGCCGTCCAGGACGGAAAGTCTGATAAAATTTACCCTAAGCTAACGTTTAACGAGGTGATGGATTTTAAGCAAGCGTATACCAGCGTGGGAATTTCAACGGTCTTTGTATCTGTGACCGGTAGCTCAGAGGTCAAAAGAGGCTCAAAAAAGACTAATCCTAATGTGAGAATCAGAGGAGTGGACGATAATTATTTGAATATTAAAGCTATAGATCTCCAAGAAGGTAGAAATTTCAGTAGCCTGGAGATCCGATATGGAAATAGCGTAGCAATCGTGGGAGAAGAGCTAAAAGAAACACTTTTTGATGCTAATGAAGAAGTGATAGGACAAAAGGTTACCTTTTTCGGAAGACCCTATACGATTATTGGAGTTTTGGAAAAGCAAGGCAGTGTAGGTCCTGATTCGGGAGCTGATCGCCAGATTATGATACCAGTGGAAAACGCGAGTCGTCTCGATCAGCGCGGTAATTTCAACTACAATGTAACAGGTGTAGCATCAGGTCCAGAACGAGTAGAATACGAAATGGGCCAAGCCATCGGAATGATGCGAAAAATCCGTCAGGATCGGGTAGCTCAAGAAGATTCCTTTGATCTGACTAAGAGTGAGTCGGTTGCAGAGAGCTTGGAAGAAGTTGCGGGTTATTTGAGAATAGGAGGATTTGGAATCGGATTCATCACGCTTTTAGGCGCATCGATTGGATTGATGAATATCATGCTCGTATCGGTCACTGAGCGAACCCGAGAGATCGGAATTCGAAAGGCATTGGGAGCAACACCTTTGAAAATTCGTCAGCAGTTTTTATTTGAGGCAATTATGATATGCGTTTTGGGTGGAATTTTTGGAATGTTCTTGGGAATCGGAATTGGTAATTTGATTGCTTTACTGATTGGCGCGGGAGGATTTTTAATCCCATGGTTGTGGATGTTTATTTCATTTTTGATTTGTATCGTAGTGGGCTTGTTGTCAGGATATTTACCGGCGTACAAAGCCAGTAAGCTGGATCCAATCGAATCGTTACGCTACGAATAAATAGTAAGATCAAGACAGATAAAAATCCCATTGATAAAAATCAATGGGATTTTCGCTTTTTCGATTTTAGCGAATGATTCTCAATATTGAAAACCTTGAAAAGACCAAGCTAATGTCAAATTGTATCCAAATCTCGATTTTAGCATCTTGCTACTAGATTCTAAAAATCTGCTTTTCAGCAATAGCATCCTTCTATCACAGCTTAGTACTTTAGACTTGGTAAATTTTACTATAATCTAGAATCTTGACTCTAAAATCTAGCCTCTTGATTCTAAAAATCTGCCTCTCAGCACTTTCATCCCTCTACTACAACTTGGTACTTTAGACTTGGTACATTGTACTAAAATCTAGCCTCCTGACTCTAAAAATCTGCCTATCAGCACTTTCATCCCTCTACTAGAGCTTGGTACTTAAGACTTGGTACATTATACTATAATCTAGAATCTTGACTCTAAAATCTTGACTCTTGACTCTAAAAATCTAGCCTCTTGATTCTAAAAATCTGCCTCTCAGCACTTTCATCCCTCTACTACAGCTTGGTACTTAAAACTTGGTACATTATACTATAATCTAGAATCTTGACTCTAAAATCTTGACTCTTGACTCTAAAAATCTAGCCTCTTGATTCTAAAAATCTGCCTCTCAGCACTTT
>Ga0136559_1000216_pt1 | contig 19835 bp, 17 predicted proteins | sample AntRauMeHopE1496_FD_104633 | JGI IMG/M metagenome (GOLD analysis project Ga0136559, IMG submission 104633) | Saline lake microbial communities from Rauer Islands, Antarctica - Metagenome Hop E1 #496 | ecosystem: Environmental > Aquatic > Non-marine Saline and Alkaline > Saline | place... | reverse complement strand
TTGCTGTTACTAGCCATTTTTAAGAATTAAATTAAGTTTTGAGTGTTTTTGAGTGGGTTGTGTTATCTTCTTTTCCTTGTTGTACTTTTTACGTCCATAGATCCAGACCTGCCAATAAACGTCATGGCAGTTCTGAAACCAATATGTGCTTGGGCTACATCCTCGTACTCGTACGTTCTTGTACTAGTCTCCAGATAGTGTGCTATATCCTTCCAGCTTCCGCCTCTTACCACTTTTCTAGGCTCATTTGGATCATCGTAAACTGGATCCAAATCCCAAGTAACAGAACTCGATGTGGTGGCATATGCGTCAAGAACCCATTCAGCTACGTTACCTGACATATTATATAGTCCAAAGCCATTTGGTGCAAATACATCGACAGGAGCAGTGTATGCAAATCCATCATCGATGTAATTACCTCTTCCTGGTTTGAAGTTTGCCATTAGGCAACCTCGCTTATTTTTCAAATAAGGACCTCCCCAAGGATATTTGGCAACATCTTTTCCACCTTTAGCGGCATATTCCCATTCTGCTTCGGAAGGAAGCCTAAAGCTTGGTCCATCAAAATTGGACTCATCCCTTGAATTTTGATAATAGGTTCTCCATTGAGCATATTTCATAGCCTGATCATAGCTGATCCCAACCACTGGATAATTATCGAATGCAGGGTGGTCGAAATAAAACTCCATCAAAGGATCTCCGTAATGATATGAAAAGCTAGTTGACCATACCGTTGTATCTGGCTTTAGCTCATCATAGTTCAATTGAGGAGGATCTTTAAGTGTAGTCGGTGTACCAGTGTCTAGATCACCATTTTTCACGGATTCTAAAAACTGCCTGTATTTATTATTAGACACTTCATATTTATCCATAAAAAATTCTGAAATGGTGATCTGCTTATTAAGTGATGACTGCGTAAAAGCAATATCCTCATCAGACTGTCCCATCCAAAAAGTACCGGCTTTAACAGGAACCATATCGTAAGGAAGGTTTTGCTGCCAACTATCACGCTTAGGTACTCCTGTCACTTCACCCCTTCTATTCATCTTCTCACTAGCAGAGCCTTTTTTATTAAAAAGACCACAGCCAGGTAAAAGCGTCGCTAATGTCAATCCTAAAGTGATTGGCATCAGACGCAATTTCATTTTTTTATACATAAATGACATTTTTCCATTCATTAAATAATTCTCATCTTTTCAGATGCTAAAGTTTCGAAATTTAGACGAATTCGGCACAATAATGCAAATAACCTGCCAAATTTAAAGTACTTATAAAGCACTCAAACCTTTGATATTTATTGATTTTTTCAAAATCTAAATCGAGGAGTTCGTTGTATCACCCGTTGGATATCTCTTGTGACATCCGTTAAGGCATAGCGAAGCATCAATTCATGACTGGTTGGAGCTTTAGCTTCCAGTCCTCCAAAAACAAGGTCAAAGGAATAACCTAATTTGAGAGAATTGTCCTTAAGTAGACTGTAGCCCATAAGAAGTGATATGGATTCTTCTCCTCTAAATCCTATTCCACCGCTTATCTTATCTTGATGTGTTGCAATAACGCTGACCTCGTAAGAAAAATTATTGAAAGAGACGGATTTTAACATAAAACTCGGTTCTATCCTTAATTGTCCTATAGGTCTGAATCTATAGCCAAATAACATGTAAGAGTGATTTCGAAGCTGATTTGCGTAGGATCCATCTCCAAAATCAAATGCAGGCTGATTCACATGTCTACTACTCAATCCAAAATAATAATCACCTCTATCAAGAAGTAACCCTGCCCCAAAGTTCAAATTGGTCTGATTCTCACTACCCGTGCTTGGAATACTGAGCTCAGGGTTGACTAATATCAATTCACCATAGTCAATTGAAGTAGAAAACATTCCCGCGTAGACACCAAGGCTTAAGGTTGCTCGCTTTATTTTTTTATGATAGGCTCCCTGCAGGTTGATTTCCAGATTGCCAGTTGGGCCGATTTGATCATTAACAATTGTCAGACCATATCCAATATTTTTACCTTCCAAACTACCCTGTGCGGTAATCAACTGAGTAACAGGCGCTCCTCCTTGGCCGGAATTGGTGGTGTAATTCAACCATTGAGACCTATGCAGTGCAGAAAATCGAAATCCACCTTCTTTACCTGCAAATGCAGGATTATAATACATGCCGTTGTACATGTATTGTGTGAATTGAGCATCTTGCTGGGCCATTAAAGATGTGAATCCGAAAAAGAAAATGGTCAGGAAGAAACTATTCAAAAAGCACGTCCTTTGGCCTCTTTCAAGCATTTTTATCTGGTTTAGTTCAATATTAAAACTATTGTAAGGATTTAAACTGAAAAACCATCGCTTTTGATTCTAAAAGAATTACAAATTATTAGACTTTTTGATATAAAGCTCAAGAGCCCCTGTCATACTAGGTGCATTCGGCATGGGAGCCTCTATGTCCAAAATTAAATCCGAATCTCTTGCTGCTTGTGCGGTGGTAGGTCCAAATGCAGCTATTCTGGTATTTCCTTGAATAAAGTCAGGGAAATTCATTTTCAAAGATTTTATTCCGGACGGGCTAAAAAAGGCTAAAACATCATATTTCACCTCCGCAAGGTCAGATAGATCAGCTGCTATAGTGTGATAGATAATGGCTTCCGTAAAAGCAATACCGCTTTTTTCCAGATAGTTGGGAATATCATCTTTACGGATGTCTGAGCAAGGGAAAAGATATTTTTCCGATTTGTGTTTTTTGAAATAGTCAAAAAGATCTTGTGCCGTCCGCTGCCCTACAAAAAGCTTTCTTTTCCTAATTACAATGTATTTCTGAAGGTAATGAGCGGTCTGATCAGAGATACAGAAATACTTCATGTCTGCCGGCATCTCAATTTTAAAGTCTTTACATATCGCAAAAAAATGATCTATTGCATTTCTGCTTGTAAAAATCACCGCTGTATGCTTGAGAATATCGATTTTTTGCTTTCGAAATTCCTTTGCAGGGACTGGCTCTACTTTGATAAATTGTCTAAAGTCGATCTTGAGATTATATTTCTCAGCCAATTGCGTGTAAGGCGAATTGATATCTACTGGAGCAGGTTGAGATACAAGGATACTTTTTACCGGTTTAAACCTGTCTTTTGTAGCTGCGCTCATTATTTTTCTATTGTTTTGAATATCAAAATTACCCTCCTAGAATCATTACCCACTTTGCGACTATCAAAAAGGGGACTAATTCAGCGATGCAAAGGTAAGTAAATAAATGATATTTCTTAAAGCTGAGTCTGTTCATCATAATCAGGAACAAAACCACTACTCCCAATACATAAAACCAGAAAAAAGCAGAATAGGAAAGCCCTAAAGCACTTTTTGCAAAATGGTAATCATTCATCAAAAAATAAGCTAAGATCAAAATAAGAACTGTAGTCGCAATCATGACCAGTCGCAGCAAGTAAAAAAAATGGGCAAACTCAATTTTATTTAATTCAAATAAGTAAGCTATTATCCGAACAGCAGTAAATTTAATTATAGTAAGTATTAATAAAATTAATGCTCCGGCAAACCAGCCGATCATTAGATTTTGAAATGTGATGTCAACCCTTGTTTCCAACCATTCGGCTTTGAATAAAACTGCGCCCAGTATAAACCCCAAAGAGGACATGAGATTCACTATAAGTACAAAAACTAGAATGTCAAAAGAAAAAAACTTTTGAAGACTTCCGGAATCAGAAAAATCCTCTGCGCTTAATAATGATGTAGGTCGTATCATCATCGAAAAAACATAAGGATAGGCCATCTTGTAAAGCATGACAAGAAACAAAGTCAAGAATAGCGCAAAGATGAAAAAATCTTTTATTTGTTGTTTTGTCACTCCATCCCTGTTTTGTGATATCGCCCCAGTGAACTGATTTTCTGAGGAGACCTCTAAAGGTTTGATCAGCTTTTTGGCACTGACATCCTCCAGATTGATTCCCGATTTGAACAGTGTGAGCCCAAAAGCCGAGGTGTCGGAAATAGACTTCAAATTGTTCCCGCTTGTAATTATAGTTGTATCACCTTCGGCAAAAAACCAGAGTTTTTCGCCTAAAAAGACTACTGATTCTCCAGGGAAACGAAAATAAAAATAAGATTGAGGAAATACATTCAAATCCAGTGGAAGCAAAAGTCGATCGTTTGAATCAAACCAAGTCTCACGACCGGAAGCTACCCATTGATCACTGTAATCCTCCAGCACTTGCGCTTCGCTTTTTGAAAAGGATAGCCCAAAAACTAAAAAAAGAAAAACGAAGCGCTTGTTCATGAATTAAAATCTAGCCAAATATCCAAAGTGGATTCGGGAATACGAAAAATCCAAGGGCTGTAGATTGGATCTACCTACTCCATAGATAAACCGAAATAGTCCTGATCCCGTCTCCAAGTTCAATCCGGCACCAAAAGAAATTGGCCGGTCAATTGACACCGCAAAGTACGGGTTTTCGAGAATTCCTGCATCTATAAACACCATGAGAAATGAATTTTCTCCAAAAAACAAACGCTGCTCCATGCTGAGATATCCAAAGGATCTAGCATAGAAGAAGTTCTCATTGAAACCACGAATTGTTTTTAAGCCACCAAGCCTGAATAAATCATTGAGTAGCAGATTGTCATTCTGAATAAATCCCCCGCTGCCTTTGAACCATATCCCCCAGGTCGGTTTCAAAAATAAATGCTTTTCATAGCTCCCCACAAATTGATATTGCGGAGTATTAAGATCTATTCCTGAATATACCTCATCAGGAATACCTGTATTTTGGAGAATCTTTTTATTCCCAGCGCCTAGTTCTAACTCCAATAGACTTCCTCTTCTCGGAATAAAGGGATCATCCAACGTGTTGAAATTTCCACTGATTCCATATTGATTCCAACGAAAATCCGCTACATCAGGCAGGGTAGCGGTCTCGGCAAATGCAGCTGTACTAATAAGGTCACCAGCCTGCCTTCTTGTGAAAAAGTTAAAATAGCTAGTTGAAGAAATCCGATAGCCAAAATCAAGACTAAGATCTCTATTCAAGAATGTGGTGTCTTGTTTCAACAGATTGAACCCAACTTGTATATCAAGGGGTGAGTTGAAAAGAAAAGATTCCTTTGCAGAAACAGCTAAACTTTGAGTCTGCAAATTGAGACGCTGCCAATGGATTTCCACATTCCTTCCTTTGCCGCCAAGATGATACAATTCCAGATCCAGCTGACCTGTGATCAACATTTTTCCGGGTTCATTTTCGTTAGGAAGGAAACCAATAATACCGTCCAGAACATTGCTGTTTCGATCTCTCAATGTAAAGACCGGTACCGCTTTTTTGATTTGGAAAGCGAGCTCAGGTTCACGGATAAGGGAGAAATAGGGAGATCGCCGAAGTAGCTTACTTGCTTGATTCAGCTGCTTTTGAGAAAAAAAAGATCCTGGAGTGATTCCGGTCAGATTTTGAATGTATTTTCCTTGCGTTTTCGTATTTCCTGTGACTTGTACAGAATCCCAAAGAATTAATGGCCCTGCGTCAAAATCCAAATTGGCAAAAACAGAATCGCCTTCAATTTCTATTTTATTCAAATTTACTTTTGCAAAAGGATAGCCTTGATTTTCGGCTTCAGATACGATTTCCTTCATCCACACCAAGGCTGAATTATAGTTGTTGCTGATCGGTTTGATGTTTTTTGAAAATTGCATGGGAACATCTTCGATCGTAAACGCTTTCCAAAAATACTTTTTCCCTAAAAACACTTGCACTAAAAGAGAGTCAGCCCTCCGCTCTTCTTTAAATAACAACTCCAAATAGCCCTCGTTGCGAATGGCAATTTGAAGTGAATCCAAAAACTCGGTTTCTTTTTTTCTTGAAAGAAAATTCTGCTCTCCTCTCCAATCTGACTCTGGAATGGTCTCCCATTTGATAAAACTAGTCACTTGCGCCTCAGCAAATGATCCGAACGCCAGAAATAACAAAAAGGTCAAACTAAACTGATATCTCAACTGGATACGATGGATTGGTTATATTTGCAAAATAACAGAAATCAACTTGGCAGGCATCTATATTCACATTCCTTTTTGCAAGCAAGCGTGTCATTATTGTGACTTTCACTTCAGTACCAATCTTGATCGAAAGGAGCAAATGGTAAGAAGTATCATCGAAGAGTTGAAACTTAGATCGGAATACTTAGAAGAGAAATCTGTAAAAACCATCTATTTCGGAGGAGGAACTCCTTCCTTACTAAATGCTAATCAAATCGAAAAGATTCTTGACACGATATACACTTCTTACGATTGTGAACTGGAAGAGATCACCTTGGAAGCAAATCCGGATGACCTGGGCAATAATAATCTATCGGATTGGAAGCGTCTGGGCATTGATCGACTTAGTCTCGGAATACAGAGTTTTGATCAGGCAGTGCTGAGCTTCTATAATCGAGCACATTCTGCCATTGAATCCAAAGTTGCGATCGAAAACGCCAGAAAGGCCGGGTTTGAAAAATTCAGCCTTGATTTGATGTACGGCTTCCCTGCTGCCAATCATCAGATTTGGGAAAATGATCTGGCTATCGCTATTGCTCAAGACCCAGGCCATATTTCAAGCTATGCTTTGACGGTAGAACCCAAAACAACTTTAGAAAATTGGACTAAAAGCAAAAAATTCATACCAGCCTCAGAGGATTTTGTGGCCATTCAATTTGAGATTCTTCAAGAAGCCACCGAGAAAGCGGGCTACATTCAATACGAGGTCGCAAGTTTTGGCAAACCAAATCAATTCGCTCTTCACAATGCCAATTACTGGAAAGGAGTGCCCTATTTAGGTGTAGGGCCAAGTGCGCATTCATTCGATGGCAAGATTCGGGGTTCCAATCCTGCAAACAATTCCTCCTATATCAAATCACTTGACAGCAGAATAATCCCTTTTAAAACTGAGGAATTATCTGAGAATGATTTGGTCAATGATTACCTGCTTACCGGACTTCGAACGATCTGGGGGGTAGATTTTGAACAGATATTACAAGTACATCGCATTGATCTTTGGCAGAAGAAAAAAACTATTCTCGGTCAGATGGATGCCCAGGGCTGGCTCGTTTGGAACGATAAAAACTTATCTTTGAGCAAAAGTGGCAAGCTTCTAGCCGATAGCATCGCACAGGCACTTTTTATTTAGGCAGACCAACCCATGAACAACAATCCATATTTCAGTAGAAAAAAAGAAGCCGCCCCGCTTGAATCTGCTTTTAATGATCTGCTCAAAGCCTATAGGCTTGAAGGCAAATTCAGAGAAAAATCGCTTATTCATGATTGGCCCGAGCTAGTAGGCAAGACGATAGCCGACCGGACAAGTTCTGTGTATATTAAAGATCAAAAACTGTTTGTGAAAATAACTTCAGGCCCTGTGAAGAAGGAATTAATGATGCATAAAAGCAATTTGCTCCTATTGATTGAGGAGAAATATGGGAAAGGAGTCATAGGTGATTTAATTTGTATTTAGATTTAAAAAAAGTGATATTTAGTTTTGTGTTTTTTAACAGGCAGAATAAGTTGCCTAGTCACGCAGAAATTATAATTTTACTGCTCTTGCCCTCGATTTAGGCAAATTAGAATGATCAAACTACCCTCAATCCACGTTGGAAAACTCAGCTTACTGCTAGCTATATTGGTGTGGCTGGCTTTGTTATTTGTAGATTTGGTAAGGTTATTTGCGATTCTCAATGAAATGGAATCAGGTATTCCCGTCGAATTTACCTGGGTTTTGGAGATTCTTTTTTTTCTGATGGTCTATCTTTTTTATTCTTATTCGATTTCCAAAAATACTGATAGTGAATTCATTAATTTAATTTGGAGAGCTGCCTCCACGGGAATTTTCGCTATTGGGGTATCAGCTTTGATTTTCTTATTCTATGGATCGATCAGTGAGAGCAGACTCGCTCAGGAGCCTTTTCTGAGAAATTTTTTTTACCATATCAATTTTGCGCTTACTACGGCATTTCTGATTTCTACGGCTTTGCTCTGGAAGCATCTGATTCTTTACCAAAGGAGCAAAAGGGTGATAAACCAATGGCAAGCCTATGAATTTGCCATGTTGGTTGCCATGTTTTTCATTTTCTTTAACCAAAACACGTTAGACTACAGCTTCTTATTTGGTTTGGTGCTTTTGATTGGGCTAGGTATTGTGCTTTCGAGCAATCTAAAATGGATCCCATACCTCACTTTCAGGGACAAATGGAAGTCTTTGCTTTTTCTGTTTATCATATTATTTTCTTGCACCTTCCTTTTTGTACAGATGCAAGGGTATTCAGATCAAGCGATCTACCCAGTCAATCTGACAGACAATTTATTTTTAGTTAGTCTATTCGGGTTTATCTTCTCGTATGCCCTTTTCAGTTTCTTAGTGACACTTTTCAATCTCCCAACTTCTTCCGTATTCGAGCAAAAACTGACGGAAGCGATCAGCTTCCAAAGGTTGAGCCAATCTATAAAAGCGGAAGAAAACGAAGAGCAGGTATTGGATATTCTGATGGACTCCTGCATGAGTGCATCCTACTCAGATGGCGCATGGATGGAGATGGGCAAAGAAGAATATCCTGACGGTTATCTTATTGAGCGATTTTTAGATTCTGGGACAAGAGAAGATCTTTCAGTTCTAATCGAAACATCAAAGACAGCACAAGACTGGATCTCACAGAATCAATCGGAAAATTTGACCCCTCTCTTGATTAGAGTAAATCACCCCACTTGCGAATCCCTCCTGTTGGTTCCACTGATCATTAATAAAATACCAATTGGCAGGATGGTTCTCTGTAAAGAAGTCAAAGACGGTTTCAACAAAGAGATGGTGAATATCATCAGCACATTTGTCAGCCAAGCCTGCATCTCGGTAGAAAATCACAGACTTCTTAATCAGGCGATCTTGAATGAGCGGTATCAGGAAGAATTAAAAATCGCTCAACGAGTGCAGAAATCATTACTCCCGACAAAGCTGGACCACAATTCAGCTTTTGACCTGTGTGCATTTTCTAATGCTGCTGACGAAGTGGGAGGCGATTATTATGATACTTATCGCTTGGATGAAGACCGCTATGTGTTGATCATTGGCGATGTATCAGGCAAGGGAACCTCTGCTGCTTTCCACATGGCTCAGATGAAGGGGATTTTTCAAAGTTTGATACAACTGAACCCAAGTCCCGCGGAATTCTTTATTAAAGCAAATGCGGCACTTAGCAAGTGTCTCGAAAGAAACCACTTCATTACTTCCTCGATATTCTTAATTAATACTGCGGAGAAAAACATCAGCCATGCCAGAGCGGGCCATGTTCCGACACTCTTTTACCAGTCTAAATCAAATAAATCAGACTTTTTAGAGATTGAAGGCTTGGGTTTGGGAATTTTAAGAAACATGCAGTATCAGAATCACGTTGAGCAGAAGATATTCACCTTCAATTCTGGAGACTTACTGCTTCTATTCACAGATGGAATAGTAGAAGCCAAGAATCAAAAATCACAACAATTCGGGTATGAGAGAATCAGGACTTTGTTAGAAGTCAACCATGATCTTTGCCCAAGCGATATTCAGAATAAGATCATAACGGCACTTCACGAATTCGTTGGAGGAGATGGGAAGATAGACGACGACTACTCGCTAGTGGTCGCCAAATTTAATTAATAAGAATAACTAAATAATTGTAAGATGCTGAATATCATATCTGTCAGTGAAAACGAAAATGACATCCTAGTATTGGAAGGAGAAGTCGATGCAAGTAACTCTGTGCTGATTGATGAAGCCATAATGAAGCTAATCGAAGAAGGCAGTAAGTCTATTCTTATCAATGGACATAAACTGGAATACATCTCATCTGCCGGGTTGGGAGTTTTTATGTCTTATCTGGAAGATTTTGAAGAGAAAAATGTGGATTTTAAAATCTTCGGTCTTTCCGATCAAGTATTTGAAGTATTCAAAATACTGGGATTGCATCAGTTGATGAATATTTATCCATCCAAAGAAGTCGCACTAAATTCCTGAAATGGAGCACAGAATTACCTTATATTGTCAGATCACAGCACTTGCAGAGCTTCGGGAATTTCTCAGAAATACCCTGACTATGCCTAAGCTATCCGATAGTGATAAGTTTCAAATCACCCTTGCAGTGGAGGAGGTATGTGCCAATTTGATTATTCATTCTCACCATTGCAATCCAACAGATCATATCGAATTGGAAGTAAAGAGTTTTGAAAACAAACTTATTTTTGAAATCAAAGATCAAGGAAATGCTTTTAATCTGTTAGACTATGAGGTACCAGACCTTATGAAAGTCAAGGGAGAAAAACGAAAGGGTGGATTAGGCATCATTTTGGTAAAGAGGATTATGGATGAAATAGAATTTGAATCCTACGAAGGCATGAATACCTGTAGGCTAATCAAATGGTTTCGTTCCTAATTCTTGTTAAATGCTTAGTATTCGGGACATTTGACTTGAAATCCTAATAAATTTGTAAAATTGCACTCTCTTAGCAGGAATCACATCCATGAAACACCGAGCAACTTCGGCATACTTAATATCCTTTATAATCACAACAGGGCTATCCTTTCCAGGAAATTCTGCGATACAATCCAGCACTCCACAAGAGTCTTTGATGACTATTGGAGGCAAAAACGTGGACAAGGACGATTTGATCTACCTTTTATCAAAAGGCCAAGGTCCATCTGAGAATGCGTCAAGTGGGATCTCAAGAGAAGAATTTGATGAAAACATGGACCTTTTCATCAACTACAAGCTCAAAGTTCGAGAAGCAGAAGCTCAGGGATTGGATGAGACAGTGGATTTTTTGAGGGAGTTTGAATCTTTCAAAGAAAATTTAAAGGCTCCTTACCTAATCAAAAACTCATTGGAAGAAGGCGAACTTCGAAAAGCCTACTCCAGAATGCAGGAAGTGGTCAGAGCGAGCCATATTTTAATCCAATTCCCTCCAAGTGCTATGAAGGAAGACAGCCTGTCTGTGCTGAAAATGGCTTTGAAGGTAAAAAGCGAGGTAGAAAACGGAGGCGATTTCAACCTGTTGGCTTTGGAATATTCTGACGATCCATCGGCAAGACAGAATCAGGGCGATTTGGGATATTTTACATCCTTGCAGATGGTTCAGCCCTTTGAAGATGCCGCTTACAACATGAAAGCCGGAGAAGTATCCAATCCCGTTCTCACCAATTTTGGATATCACATTATAAGAATTCAGGATAGACAGCCAAATCCCGGGCAGGTTCAAGTTTCACATATTTTGGTGAGGATTGACCCAACTAACCCAAATGGAGAAGATATAGCCAAACGGAAAGTCAATGATATCTACACGGAGATTCAAAAGGAATCTACGATATGGGAAAATATTGTAAATGTATATTCAGAAGACCCTTCCTCACGTGAGAAAGGCGGATTGTTGCCGCCCTTCTCTGTAGGTTCCATGATTCCAGAGTTTGAGATGGCAGCATTCATGCTCACCGAGCCAGGAGAAGTTTCTCCTCCTATTCGTACCCAATATGGCTACCATATTGTTCGATTGGAAGAAAAAAAGCCATTGGATAGTTTTGAAAGCATGGAGGATAATATTCGATCTAGAATCTTAAGAGATTCCAGATCTACTATGATCAAGTCCCAAGTGATGGCCATCCAAAAGTCCAGATACAATTTTGATGAAAACGAAGAGAATATTGCAGCCTTGAGGAGCGCACTAAATGAACTGCCCAAAGCAGAGTTTAAGAGCTACATCGAAAACAACGGGGAATCACCAAAAGAGCTATTTAAAATCGGAAACATAATTCATTCTGCTGATGATCTAATTGTTTTCTTAAACGAGGAAGAATTAGCTATCAAAACCAGTCAGAAAACCTTTGACTTTTGGTACGAAAGATTTGTGGCGAAAAGTCTAAATGACGCTGAGGAGAAAGATCTTCAAGCTAATAACAAGGATTATCAAATGCTCCTGAAAGAATATAGAGATGGAATCCTGCTTTTCTCGCTGATGAACAAAGAAGTATGGCAAAAGGGAATAGAAGACTCAGTAGCTCAACGAGCATATTTCCAGCAAAATATTAATAAGTATCAGTGGCCAAATCGCGTAAAAGCTTACATCGTGAAAATTCTTGATCTTACAAAAATCGACAAAGCACGAGAATTGCTAGCAAGCAAATCTCTTTCCTCAGAAATGGTCACCAGTTTTGAATCTTATTATCAAGAAAATAGTCCACTGGCCTATCAGACCGAATACGGTCTTTTTCCCTATGCGACAAATCCAGTTTTATCCAAAGCAGATCCGGAGCTAAACTATCAAGAAGTAGAAGCTAATGGCCACTTAAATTTGATTTTGTTGGGAGAGAAAATCCCCGCTGGTCCTAAGCAATTTGAAGAAACCAGAGGCTTAGTCATTCGTGATTTTCAAGAATCTTTAGAAAAAAGTTTGATTACCGAACTACGTAAGAAATATCCAGTACAAATTAACAATAAGGTGAAAGAGGAAGCTTTTATTTCGCTAAATCAGTAAAAACTATCACCCAAGAAGACGCATTATTTTCAAGTCTTCCGCAGGAAAATATACCATGAAATTACTTAACCAACTTACATTTACATTCCTCGCAATTTTAGTAGCAGGATCTGTTTTTGGCCAAGAAGCTGCACCACCGACCGGTCAAGTATTAGACAAGATCGTAGCAAAGGTCGACAACTACATCATATTAGAATCAGATGTGCAAAAAACCTACATGGAGGCAATCGCTCAGTCCCAACAGGGAATAGAGCCACCTACGCGTTGCGAAATATTCGAGTCACTGATGATCAATAAATTGATGGTGGCAAAGGCGGAAATTGACTCGGTAATGGTAACAGATGCCGAAGTGATGCTCCAAACGAACTCACGATTCAATATGGTCATGCAGCAGTTTGGAGGCGATGAAGCTACTTTGATTCAAGCCTACGGCAAAACTTCGGATCAACTGATGAATGAAATCGAAGGTGTCATCAGAGAGCAATTAATCGTTAGCAGAATGAGAAGTAAAATCACCGAAGGGCTGACGGTCTCTCCAGCGGAGGTAAGGGATTTTTATGGTAGCATTCCTAACGATTCCCTTCCATTCTTTTCCGCAGAGGTGACAGTAGGACAAATCGTAAAAAAGCCAGAAGTGAATGCTAAAGCAAAGGAGCAGATTTTCGAACAACTAAGGCAATTTAAAAATGATATCGGTACAGGAAAGGTAGACTTTGCCACACTAGCGAAACAATATTCCGAAGATCCAGGCTCAGGCGCTCAAGGAGGAGACCTTGGCTTTTTCAGAAGAGGCGAGCTTGCCCCTCAGTTTGAGTCCACTGCTTTGGCTTTGAAACCAGGTGAGTTGAGCGATCCGGTAGAGACTGATTTTGGAGTCCATTTGATTCAACTTTTAGAAATAAAAAATGGCACATTCAATACCCGACATATTCTCCGAATACCAAAGCCAACAACTGAGGATATTCAAAAAGCTGGGCGATTTTTGGACAGCTTGAAAACCGAAATTCAAGATGGGAAAATTGAGTTTGCAAATGCCGCCAAGGAATACTCAGACGACAGAACGACCTCAGATAATGGTGGATTCTTCACTGACCCTGCAAATAATTCCAGCCGATTGACGCTTAGAACTTTAGAGGATCCGGTTTTATATTTTACCCTTGACAGCATGCAAGTAGGCGACATTACCAAGCCAATCCAGTACGAAGACCCGCGGGAAGGGACTAAAATGAGAATTCTCTTTTATAAGTCAAAATACCCTGCGCACAGAGCAAATCTGGGTGACGACTATGAAAAGCTGAAAGCTGCCACTCTTCGCAGAAAAGAAGATACACTCTTAAGTAAATGGTTTATCACGGCCAAAGAAGATATTTTTATTGATCTTGATCCAAACTACGATCGCTGTGATGTTCTTTCAGGAAAATAGAAAAAACCCGAAGCACTGGCTTCGGGTTTTTTATTTTGCCCATTAGTATCCAGCTAGTTTTCCGATCATCAAGGATAAATACTGCATGGACTATAGCGATCCAAATAGTACTTAGCGGAAATAATCCGCCTTATCGATTGAGTATCTTTTAATCAGTAGACGAGCTGAGACTTGTTTGCTTAAATGAATAGCCAAAGGCCTATAATCATATTCGTAAACCCACTTTTCCCAGCAACCAATCCTTGTTATAGCAGCTCAAATAATTATCTATTGGCAGGGAGAAATTATTTTGCTGAACTTGATTATAAAAATCGAAGGATAAAAACTTGGACATACCACCACCACGATATTATTTCTTCCCAAAAAGTGCTTTGATTGCCAGACCAAATTGCTTGAATCCTTCCATTAAAAACCCTTTCGATTCCTTTAGTTTAGGTTCAATATCTTCTTTCCGTTCTTTATACTCCCGCTCGAGAAGATCACGGCCTTTTTTGAGCTCAGCCTCCAGAGTGGTTTTGTTATCCTTGAGCTCTTGAATTTTCTTCTCGACCTCCTCCTTCACATCCATACCGGCATCTGCACCCTTCTTTACTAATTCCTCTATTTTATCACCGATCTCTTTGAGGACTTTTTCGATGTCTTTTAATTTTGATTGATGCTCTTCCATGATTCAGTTAGATTTGGTAGTCTTCAAGTTAACATTTCTCAGGAAGAATTGAATGCATTGTGATCCTTTTAATTTTCTATGGATTCGCTTGCTTGTGTTTGCTTTTCGTAGAGCTCCGCATATACACCCTTTTGATTCATCAGGGTCTCATGATTTCCACTTTCGACTATTCTGCCATCGTCGAGCACGATGATCTGATCGGCAAGCTTTGCCGAAGACACACGGTGTGATATAATTATAGACGTTCTGTTTTGCATGATTTTCTTCAAAGCTGTAAGGATTACATTCTCTGTTTTGGTATCTACAGCAGAAAGACAATCATCCAGAATCAGGATCTTGGGAGACTTAGCGACAGCTCGCGCGATAGAGACCCGCTGCTTTTGGCCTCCAGAAAGCGTAATGCCGCGCTCTCCAAGCATGGTATCAAATCCCTTCGGAAAATCTACAATATTCTGATAGACATCCGCATCTTTTGCAGCTTGATAAATGATATCTTCATCTGGGGTGTCTATTCCAAACGCAATGTTGTTTGCAATACTATCTGAAAAAAGAAATACATCTTGTGGGACAAATCCGATTTGACGTCTCAAATCTGAAATATCATATGACTGAATGGGAATACCGTCAATCTTGATAGTTCCAAACATCGGATCGTACATCCGCATCAAGAGATTGGCAATAGTAGACTTTCCAGAGCCGGTGGTACCAATGATTCCCAAAGTTTGACCTCCTTTGATTTCGAAACTCACTTGATCCAAGGCTTTAGTGCCGGAATCCGGATAAGTAAAGGAAACATTACTCACCTCGATTGATCCATGAATATCCTGGATCAAACCCTCACTACTCACGATGTCGTTTTTGATATCCAAAAACTCGTTGATCCGAGTCTGCGAGGCTGCTGCCCGCTGAATTATACTTGTAATCCAGCCCAAAGAAGTAACAGGCCACGTCAGAATACTCACATATAATATGAACTCAGCGATGACTCCATACCCAATCTGCCCGCTAATCACCTGTAGACCTCCTACATAAACGGTGATGATAGTGGAAATTCCAACCAAAGCCATAATCAAGGGGAAGAATAGCGAGTTTACACGGGTCAGTTCTATGGATTTAATCTTATAATTTTCACTTGCTTTTGCAAAATCATTGGCACTGTCGTTCTCTCTGACGAAAGCCTTCAACACCCGAATTCCGGAAAATGCCTCTTGCACAAACGTGCTCAATTCACTCAAACTGCGCTGAATCTTCTCAGATCGCTCGTTGATCATGTTATTTACAAAATAGATACTAAGCGAAAGCACCGGAAGTGGCAGAAGAGAATACAGTGTAAGCTCCGGATTGATCATGATCATATAAGTGATGACCATCGGAAAAAGGATCAGCAAATTCAGGCCATACATGATTGCAGGCCCAAGATACATTCTCACCCGACTTACATCCTCCGTGATTCGAGCCATTAGGTCTCCCGTGCTGTTCTTTCGATAGAAGCTTAACGGTAGATTTTGATAGTGTGAATAGATCTCGTTTTTCATGTCAAACTCAATCTTCCGAGACATGATAATAATAGTTTGTCGGATCAGAAAGAGGAAAAATCCTCTCAATAGAGCCATCACCAAGATCAAAATACCAAAGACGAAAACAAATTTTAAGAATATTTCTCGAGCCATTTCTCCTGCATCTGCTTGCTGAAGTGGTCTATAAATGGACAGACTCTCCACCACATAATCTATTGCCAGTCTCACCAACTGCGCAGGAATGATTACGAAAATATTTGAAATGAGCGTAAATACTGTTCCCAAAAGAAGTAATCCCTTGTACTTAAGGAAGAATTTATTGAGTCTCCAAAGTGGCTTCACCAAATAAAAATTTTAAAAGCGAGAATTAAGTTAAGGGAAACAGGAAAATTTAAAGTTTGAAGGCCAATAAAAGTATTTAATTTTGTACGGGACATCTTATCCATGTTTCAACCCAAATATAACACATTCTAAAAAGCTAAGTTCAGATGTTAGAGATTAAAGCGACCGAGACCTTGAAAGAAGGATCAATATTTGGTCAGATTACCAAGATGGATCACGAGCAACTTGTTATTTGCCATGACGAGGCTACTGGTCTAAAAGCCCTGATTGGAATTCACAATACCGTACTAGGACCAGCCCTGGGTGGCACCAGAATGTGGCCTTACGCCACTGAGCAGGAGGCAATCACTGACGTGCTCCGTCTATCCAGAGGAATGACTTTCAAAAATGCACTGGCCGGATTAAATTTAGGTGGTGGAAAAGCGGTAATCATCGGCGATCCAAAACTTAAGAATGAAGCTTTTATAAGGAGATTCGGCAGATTCGTCGAAAGCCTTGGCGGTAGATATGTCACCGCAGAGGATATGAATATGAAGACTTCCGATATGGAATTTATTGCCATGGAAACACGCCATGTAGCAGGACTTCCTGAGGTCAAAGGTGGCGCCGGCGATCCATCGCCTGTTACAGCTTTTGGAGTGTACATGGGTATGAAGGCCGCTGCTAAAAAAGCTTTTGGCTCCGATTCACTTACCGGTAAGAGAATCGGCGTGCAAGGTATAGGACAAGTCGGTAAATATCTGGTCGATTACCTTATCAAAGAAGGTGCAGAAGTGATGGTGACAGACATTTTCGAAGACAAGCTGATGGAAATAGCTAAGGCAACAGGTGCTCAGGCGGTAGACCCTAACGTCATATACGACCTTCCGATGGATATTTATTCACCAAATGCGCTTGGTGCTACGATTAACGATGAAACTATTGACCGATTGAAATGCGCTGTAATTGCCGGAGGAGCAAATAATCAACTTAAAGATGAAGAAAAGCATGGTGCGCTATTGGTCAAAAAAGGCATCATTTATGCACCAGACTTCTTGATCAATGCCGGTGGCGTGATCAACGTGGGTATGGAGTATCTAGGCGGATACAATCGGAATTTAGTTTTTCAGCAAACTGAAAAAATCTACGACACCTGCACCACTATTTTTGAAAAGTCCGAAAGAGATAATATTCCGGTACAACAAGCAGCAATAGAGACCGCGATGGCCAGAATAGACTCCATCGGTAGAGTCAAAATGTCTTTTTGACCAATCCCCTAAAACAATCGCCATCGGAAATGTGTTCCGATGGCTTTTTTGTCTTGGCTGACTAAGAATTAGCAAAGCCAAAATACCTATATTTACAGCTCCCTTTCAAAGTTATGCTAAATAGAAGAATTCTCAGGGTCAAGGCTTTTCAAAACCTCTACGCCTATGAGCAATGCAAAGGTTCTAATCTCAACCTCGCTAGAGACTATATCAAAGCGGCGTTTTTGCCTGATCTGAATAGTATGGAGGTGCAGGACAAAGTAGCACTTACCAAAGAATCGCAAGAAGCTGTCACGCTTTTTGACCAAAATCTGGAATCAAAAGATATTCTAAAAGCAAGTGATGCCAGCGCTAGAGTGAAAAAAACAGTTTTGGAGGCACTAAAGCAATATCACAACGCAAACGAAAAAGACCATCAATTCATGCTGAAAAACATGGTCATCTCTGCCGAGCGAATCCCTCAACTCTACTTATCAGCGATAGAGCTTCTTCGGTTTTTTGGCAAACATGTCGAGAAAGAAGTGGAAAAGAAGAAAAGGTTTTCTGTCAATACCCCAGTTGGTTTTGTAAACGAACTGAATCTTGCAAACAACAAAGTTTTGAATTTACTAGGTGAGTCTGAGATCTACATGGCTGCTTTGACTCGTAATAATGTAAATCTTGATGATCTTGAATTGGAGATCAAAGAATGGTTTAGAGACTACATCAAGACCTCCGATATTTACCTAGCGTATCTCAATATTGAAAATCCAACGCTTGAACAAGATCTTGAGGCAGCGGATAATATTCTGAAAAAAATCATCTTTAAGAACGAAGTAATTTTAAATTATTTCTCAGAAAAGGATCTTAATTGGACAGAAGATAAGTCCGTTGTCAGAAGCCTTGCATCCAAAGTTTTGAAGAATACTGCCAATCTGGATCAGGAAAGCGATGGGCAAATGCCTGAAATCGCCATCAACTGGGATGAGGATAAGGAATTCTTTGAAAATATCTTTAACTTCACCATCCAAAATGATGCTGAGAGTAAGGCTTTAATCTCTCAAAAAACCAAAAATTGGGACATTGACAGATTAGCCTATACAGATAAAATTATCATTTCAATGGCTCTTGCAGAGATGAGGAATTTTCCAAGCATACCGGTGAAGGTAAGTATCAATGAATACATTGATATTTCAAAAACCTACAGTACGCCTAAGAGTAAGCAGTTTGTCAACGGATTGCTGGATGTAATCTCAAAAGAGCTAACCGAACGCGGAGATATCCGTAAGAGTGGTAGAGGACTTTTGGACAATAAATAAATAACTATGAGCAAGACCAGCAATTCACTTGTCGCATTCGTAATCGGAGCAGGAGTAGGTGTCGCATTCGGCATTCTTTTCGCACCAGATGCAGGAAATAATACAAGAGACAAACTCTCTTTCAAACTATCTAAGTACAAAAAGGAACTCGAAGAGCTAATCGAAGACTTAGTAGAAGGGAAAGAGACTCACCTCAATGAGGCTAAAACTGAGGGGAAAAAAGTCATTACAGACGCAAAAAATAAAGCGGAAAATCTGCTGAGTGATGTCAATAAATTAATCGATCAAATCAATCAAGGTAACAACTAATCGTTATGAAAATCAATTCAATCAACACAGGAGCTTTTGTGATGCTTCTTGCCCTAGGCATAGCATGTACTCCAAAGGATACTCAGGATGCAAAAATCAAAGCACTGGAAGACAAAATCGCTGCGCTTGAGACACAGAATACAGCGATCACTCCAGTAAACGTACAGGCTACTCAAACTGCCGACCCATCTACTTTGGGCCAATTTGAATTCCCTACCTTGGAGCATGACTTCGGTACCATCAATGAAGGTAAAGTCATAGAGCACATATTCAACTTCACTAATAACGGACAAGCTCCATTGGTGATCTCGAATATCACCGCTTCTTGTGGTTGTACAAGTCCTGATTGGACTAAAACTCCAGTGATGCCAGGTGAGGAAGGTTTTGTGAAAGTAGTATTTAACTCCACTGCCAAGACTGGCTCTCAGGCTCCTACGGTGACTATTCAAGCAAATACTAATCCGACAGTAACCCGTCTAAGACTCAAAGGTTCTGTCACTCCAAAAATCGCTGGAAC
>Ga0136559_1000214_pt1 | contig 19889 bp, 13 predicted proteins | sample AntRauMeHopE1496_FD_104633 | JGI IMG/M metagenome (GOLD analysis project Ga0136559, IMG submission 104633) | Saline lake microbial communities from Rauer Islands, Antarctica - Metagenome Hop E1 #496 | ecosystem: Environmental > Aquatic > Non-marine Saline and Alkaline > Saline | place... | reverse complement strand
CAGCAGTAAGTCGTTGAGGCCATTAGTTCGATTTCAATTTTGAAACTTTACACAATGAAATATGTTAATACAGATAAAGATAGTTGTTATTAATTAATAAAAGCTGTTTTAGGCACTTTTTTTTGATTGAAAATCACCAAAGAATTGCGCTGAATAATGTTAATTTTGTAAAATGGAACGTATGCTTATCGATCGTCGTAAGACATCTTTTTTTTCAACTATTTCTAATGATCTAATTTATGGGGATGAAAGGTTGTCTCCTTTTATTAATGCTCCATTTTCGTTGGGTAATTTTACAGCTCAGATTCAAGAGAAAAGTCGACAGTACAATCCTGATTTTCGCGCAGTTTTAAGTAATGAATTAGCCGCTCAATATCAGGGTCTTGATCTTTCGAAATCGGTTGAAGAGAATATTGCATCGCTAAAGAATCCGAACACGTTTACCGTTGTAACAGGGCATCAGCTGAATGTATTCGGCGGCCCGCTGTATGTCATTTACAAGATTGTCCACCTAATAAAACTTGCGCAACAAGCGGAACTGCTTAACCCAAAGAATAAAGTTGTTCCCGTATTTTGGATGGCTTCTGAAGATCATGATTTTGAGGAGATTAACCATTTGAACCTATTTGGAAACAAGGTAAGTTGGACTTCCTCTCAAAAAGGGGCTGTAGGTCGATTTTCGCTAGAGGGGATAGATGAATTCAAGGATGAAGTGTTGGCGTTTTTTAAAAATGATTCTTTGGCGCAAGATTTTATTTCGAATTATTATTTGACTACAGATAAAAACTTAGCAAATGCAACGAGAAGACTTATTCATGAGCTATTTGGCGAGTATGGGTTGGTGATTATTGATGGAGACAGTGCTGCGTTAAAACAGCTATTTCTTCCTGTGATGCGTAAGGAAATTGATGCTAATTTTTCAGCTTCCGCGGTGGAAGATAAGACAGACTTACTTGTTGGCTTAGGATACAAGCCTCAGCTTAATCCGAGAGAGATTAATTTGTTTTTTTTGGATGAAAATTCTCGTACGCGCATTGTGGAAAGTAATGGTCTTTTTACTGTGGGAGATAAAATGCTTTCTAAATCGGAATTAGTAAGCCTTATGGAAGCCTCGCCTGAGTGTTTTTCTCCGAATGTTGTTTTACGACCAGTATATCAAGAGTGGATTCTCCCTAATTTAGCTTATGTTGGTGGAGGTGGAGAAATGGCGTATTGGCTGCAGTTGAAAGGTGTATTTGATACATTAAATTTAACCTACCCAACGATTCAGGTGCGCAATTCTTTTCAGCTTTTTGATCGTGGAGTTATGAAGCGGCTGGATAAGCTGCAAATTACTCCGATTCAGTGTTTTGAAGACGTACATCAATTAAAAAAGCAATTTGTATTGGATAATTCGACCGAGGATATTGATTTTCGAAAACTAGATGAACTGATGGAGGGTGTTGCAGTGGAGATGGAGGCGCTAATTGTGGCAGTAGATGAAGGCTTAAAAGGATATAGCCAAAGCGAAATCACTCGATTCAACAAGCAATTGGCTAGTGTGAAGGATAAGTTAATTCGTCAGCAAAAGAAAAAGTTTGAAGTAGCGCTGCAACAAATTGATGGTGCAATAGATAAGTTATTCCCTAAGAGTGGATTACAAGAGCGTTACGAAAACATGTTGTCTATCGGAATGCGGTATGGAATGAACGAATTTATCAGCATGATTTTTGATAAGTGTGATCCTGAAACGAACGATTTAATCGTATTATTGGACAAAGACAAGTAATCATGAAGGAAAGATTGGAAAAACTAAAGAATATAGATTCGACATCTTTTTTATTTGTTGTGGTTCTCACAGTAGTGCTTGCTTTTCCATTATTTATTTTACTATATCGGTATATGCCATCTATTATTTTGCCTTTCGGCGCAGATGGCTTTAGAATAGATCATATTCTGCTGTTTATGATTATTTTTTTCTTGCTGTTTATGTTTATCCGGCGATTCAAAAACTTTTTCGTTTTCTTTTCTATTGTCTCCTTGGTTGCTATAACGATTCTTAATTTTTCAGGTGCTTATACGCTGGAAAATTTATATACAGACTACAACAAGATTTTGTATGACCTCGGTGACGAGAGTTTAGAAAAGCGTTTTTTTATGGGAAATGCAAAATTCACCAAAGAGGATGAGCTGCGCAAGGCTATAGATTACAACAACCCTATTGTGGTTAATTTTGCTCGAAATATGGCTACGGCTAATTTTCAAGAGTACGCCAGTCTCGTTCGAGAGAAGAAAATAATTCAGTTTTTTTCGATTTTTAAACAAATAAAGTCAAGATGGGTATATGTTTTTGATCCTTCTGGTGAGGACTATTATTCCAAAGCCAGCGAGACAATTGGGCATCTTGACTTTGACGATTTATTTAAGGGAGATTGCGACGATTACTCCATTATGATTGCAGCGTGTATAAGAGCAATCGGAGGGGAGGTTCAATTGGTAAGAACAACAACAGTTCGAGCTGATGGAACGTCAATAGGCCATTTATATCCAGAGGTGAAAATTGGTGATAAGAAAGAGTTTGAAAACATTGCTCATGTGATGAAGACAGTTCTTTTTCCAGCTGAAATAGGAGATAAGCCAATTCGCTATTACCAAGATGCGAAAGGGTATATCTGGATGAACTTTGATTACAATGACAACTATCCTGGAGGTCGTTATCAAAGTGACGTGCGCGACAGCGAGATGAAGGTTTAGTCTTTCTTACCTAATCATCGCGAAGCAATAAATCCCAAGCTTTGAGTGATGGATAATGGTTGAGCAATACTTTGATTACTGCTAATATTGGAACCGTTAAAATCATTCCCATAAAACCAATGACTGATCCAAAAATTATTAATCCTAGTACGATGATAAAGGGATTTATGTTAACACTTTCACTCATGACTTTGGGTGTTACAACATACCCTTCTAAAAACTGAACTACCACGAAAACGCCAACTACACCTCCTGCATACCAAAACGAATCTTTCGTAAGGATTGCTAAGGTTATTGGAATTAAGGCACTTATAAAAACCCCAATGTAGGGGATAGGCGTCAATAATGCGGTTAGTGCACCTAAAAACAAGGCGTATTTAATGCCTAAAAAATAAAGGCCTAAAAAAGTCAATGTACCGGTAATAATCATTACTAAGGACAGTCCTTTGAGGTAATTGTAAAGACTTGTTTTTATTTCTTTAATGATTCCCTCTCCTTCCTTTTTCGTTTTTTTCCGTGCATATAATTCAGTAAAAAAATTATAAATATTCTGTTTACAGAACAACATAAAAAAAATATAAATTGGACAGGTGATTAGAAATACGATGGCATCTTTAAAACCACTTAACCCGGATTGAAGTATTTCGATCGAATAGCTTTTGAAAGATTCAAGGTTATTCGTGATTTGATTAGCGTGTTCTTCGATATATTCGTAAATCATCCAGTTCGAAAACTGTTCTTCAGATAGTTTTAAGGAGGTTGAGTTTTTTTCTATGAGTAAAGGTACTTCCTCTATAATTTCTTGACTTTGGATAAGGATCACCAGGAATATTGCGACAATACCTATGGTTCCAATGAGCACAGCACAGAGGGAAGCTAAGCCTCTTGAAAATTTGAGACGTTCAAAAAAATCAGCAACAGGATTTAATAACACTGCCACAAAACCGGAGAATATAATTGGCATAATAACCGTTCCCGCAAAATATAATCCTAGCGTTATAATTGTTAGGATCATCAAGGATTGATACACATTTTGCGTTGCTGTAGTTGACATATCTTATGAATTACTTTTAATGAGAAGTTCTAAAATATCGATTGCTGCTTTTGAAATTTTCGTTCCAGGTCCAAACACACCAAACACACCAGCATCAAATAAATAGTCGTAGTCTTGCTTTGGAATCACCCCTCCAGCAACAACCATTATGTCGCCTCTGCCAGCAGCTTCTAATTCAGCAATAATTTGAGGAACGAGTGTCTTGTGACCAGCGGCTAGGGAAGAAACACCCACAATATGGACGTCGTTTTCTACGGCTTGTTTGGCAGCTTCTTTTGGTGTTTGAAATAATGGGCCTATGTCTACATCAAATCCTATGTCCGCAAATGACGTAGCAATCACTTTTGCTCCACGATCATGGCCATCTTGCCCCATTTTAGCAACCATTATTCTTGGTCTTCTTCCTTCTGATTCAGCAAATATATTGGCTAACTCACACGCTTTTTCAAAATCTTTATCTTCCATAGCTTCTGATGAATATACGCCACTAATTGAACGAATAGTAGCTTGGTAGCGTCCAAATGTTTTTTCTAAGGCAAAAGATATTTCGCCAAGACTTGCTCTTTTTCTAGCACAATCAATGGCGCATTCCAAAATATTTCCTTTTCCAGTTGCTGCAATATTGGCTAGTTCAGCTAACGCTTCTTGCACTTCTGATTCGTTTCTATTGGCACGGAGGTCGTGTAAGCGTTTTATCTGTGATTCGCGAACACGTGTATTGTCTACCTCTAAAATATCTATTGGGTCTTCCTTTTCTAGTCGGTATTGGTTAACACCAACAAGTACATCTTTTCCAGCATCTAAGCGGGCCTGTTTTCTAGCAGCAGCTTCTTCGATGCGCATTTTCGGCACACCAGTTTCAATCGCTTTAGCCATTCCTCCTAATTCTTCCACTTCTTCAATTAGTTCCCACGCTTTGTCGGCTAATTCTGCGGTTAACTTCTCTACATAATAACTTCCTGCCCATGGATCTATGAATTTCGTTATTCCAATCTCTTGTTGCAAGTAGATTTGTGTGTTTCTTGCTATTCGTGCAGAGAAATCAGTCGGAAGAGCAATCGCTTCATCTAGTGCATTGGTGTGTAGTGATTGCGTTCCGCCAAACACTGCTGCAAGCGCTTCCACGCATGTTCTTGTCACATTGTTGAACGGGTCTTGTTCTGTTAAGCTCCATCCAGATGTTTGACAATGCGTACGCAGTGCTAGTGATTTATCGCTAGTTGGGTTGAATTGCTGTACAAGTTTAGCCCAAATCAGTCTACCAGCGCGCATTTTGGCAATTTCCATGTGGTGATTCATTCCGATTGCCCAGAAAAAACTGAGACGCGGCGCAAAGTCGTCAATGGCAAGTCCAGCAGCTATTCCTGTCCTCAAGTATTCTAACCCGTCGGCCAGTGTATAAGCTAATTCTATCGCCGCAGTTGCTCCCGCCTCTTGCATGTGGTAACCAGAGATAGAAATGGAATTAAACTTAGGCATATATTGCGAAGTGTATTCAAATATATCCGCAATGATTTTCATGGATGGTTTGGGAGGGTAAATGTAGGTGTTGCGCACCATGAATTCCTTCAAAATATCGTTTTGAATCGTCCCAGCTAAGTCCTTTTTATCTACTCCTTGTTCTTCTGCAGCAACAATGTAAAAGGCCATAATTGGAACTACAGCACCGTTCATAGTCATCGAAACAGACATTTTATCTAATGGGATTTCATCAAATAATATTTTCATATCCAAAATCGAGTCGATAGCAACTCCTGCTTTGCCCACATCTCCTTCCACTCGTTCGTGGTCAGAATCATATCCTCTGTGAGTGGCCAGATCAAACGCTACGGACAACCCCTTCTGTCCAGCAGCTAGGTTGCGCTTGTAAAAAGCATTCGAATCTTCTGCGGTTGAAAATCCTGCATACTGACGAATTGTCCACGGCCGAACGGTGTACATAGTTGAATAGGGACCTCCTAGAAAAGGAGCTATTCCGGAAACAAAGTCTTTAGTTTTTAGTTCTTTTATATCTGACCACTGGTAATAGTTCAGTAATGGAATTTTTTCAGCAGTTTCAAAAATTGCTTCTGCTTGCCTTTTTTCTGACTTATGCTGGTGTGCGAGTGTTACCTTGGAGAAATCTATTTTTTTCATTGTTCTGTTGGTTAGGCTTTCGCAGTTAAAACATCTCGTTCAAGTATTAATTCTTGACCAAAAACTAATTCTTTGGGAGCTAGCCATTTATTGTCCACTCGCTCAGGATTTGGGAATTTATTTATACCAATTAAGGTTGTTTCCCCTGAATTAAACGCTGATTTCCGAATGTCAACTGTTGAAGTTATTCTTTCTTGAAGCAGCGCAACTCCTTTTTCTTCAATTTGCTGAAACAAGGTCCAAGCTTCTTCCTCTAAAGCAACTGTTAGTGCTTCTAACGCATAAGCTCCACCTCCAGGGTCTACTACCTTTTCTAAATAAGCTTCTTCAGTTAGAATTAATGAAATATTTGTAGATAAACGCTGACTTTTTTCTAAGTTTTGGTGAGTTGTTCCCCAATCATAAGGCAGCACTGTCAATTCATCTATCCCTGCAACAATAGCAGAAAGTGCTTCAGTAGTAAGTCGTAGTAAATTTGTGTAAGGATCTTTCACAGATTTATTCAACGTCGATGTTTCCGCTTCGATGAAGGGAATATGAGAGCAAGAATGTTCGGGGCTGTACTCAGTAATCACGGTATTCCATAAATAACGAAAAGCACGAATTTTAGCGATTTGAAAAAAGTAGTTACTTCCAATCCCAACACGAAATTTGAGTTGCGCAGCTGCCTGATCTACGGACATTCCTTGCGCAAGTAATTGATGAAGTTGGGTATGCCCATCATGCAAAAGGTAGGCTAACTCTTGTGCGCAATTGCCTCCAGCGTTAGTAACTTGCGTCCCGTCAATCAAGCGAGTTCGCAAACCTTCTTCTGAAGTAATTGGTAGGTGAGAAAACACATGAATTCGCCCTTTGTTTTTTTCGTTTTTGAGCGACTTAACCCAGTTAAGTTGTTCTTCTGAATGGCACACGAATGTAGTGATAATAAATTCGAAACCTATTCCTTCCACGAGAATGCCGCATTCAGCAAGAGAATGTTTATCCAAATCAATCCGCAGCGCCGTAGCACCCTTCATAAGCAATTCAAGGGCAGTTTTATTGCGTTGTTTTGCCTCTCCACTTGGTAAAATATTGACGATTTCAAAGTGATTCGAGCTGGACTTCCCTCCCCGCATGTAAGGTGTTTGACCAGGTATTTCCTGATTTGAGTTCGCTTTAGTTGGATGCAAAAATGCATTGTACTGAATGCCCTCAATTGGGTCGGTATAATGCAGTGCTTCTTCAATTGACGGTCCTTTCAACGCTGTTGTAATGGCGTCTTTCCATGTTGTTTCGCTGCTCGGTTGGAATTCGGAAAAAATATTATTCATTCTAAAATATGTAGAGTTGCTCAAAGATAGGAATATATGCTAAAATAGCGTATAAGTTAGGCGTGAGAATTATCTATTTTCTGTGGTGTACAAGGGAGCCCTCAGTGCACGGAAATTCCATAGGGAAACTTGTATAGCGCTTTATTAGAACATCCTGTTTTTCGAATTTGACAACAGAAGTTTATCCTTTTTTATGCCTAGCAGGTGAGGTGGAGGGATGAGGTTTTACTTTTATTTTTTGTAAATAGTTGTTCTGAAGGTAGGTTTGCTCTATCTTTTTACTTGAAGCTGATTGAAGTGTCGTGCCTGCTGTTAATCAAGAACAACAAAAATATTTTCAGTAAACTTTTTACTCACGCTCGATTGAACATTATTGACTTCTATAACTGTAATGGCATCATATTCCTGTTTGGAAATAATTGTTATTTCTTTATTTATTCCTAAACCAACTTTGTCTACATACTGAAGAAAAGAGCTTGAATCATCCTTAACGGCGACCATTTTACAGCTATCTCCGACAGGAATAGAGGCCAATGTATATTTATTTTGGACCTTAAGCTCTCCCATGTTATTAGGAATAGGCTCTCCGTGGGGGTCGAATTCTGGGTAGTCCAAAAATTTATCCAACTTATCCACTAATTTTTTGGATTTTATATGCTCTAATTGCTCGGCTATTTCATGCACTTCATCCCAACTAAATTCTAATTTTTCGCAAAGAAACGTTTCCCAAAGTCGATGCTTGCGAAGAATACCTACTGCTTCTTTCTCCCCTTTATTGGTCAGCGTTATTTTCCCATATTTTTCATTATCAACCAAATCTTTTCCTCTCAGTTTTTTGAGCATACTATTTACTGTGGCAGGTTTTACGGATAATGATTTTGCTAACTCATTTGTTCCTACAGCTTTATCCTCATTTTGTTGTGAGATATTAAAGAGTGCCTTTAGATAATTTTCTTCTGAAAAGGAAAGCATGATAAGCTGTGTTTAGTTTTAGAAGGACAAATATACAACTATTAACAAAACTTTATATGTTAGACTAGTAAAACTTTATTAGTTTTGCAGCTATAAAATTTAGAATCAATGAAACGGAAACTGAACCGACTACTTTTATTGTTGACGTCATTTTTAGTGCTATTAGTTGTTGATCTGCATGCTCAAACGGCGACTCTTTCAGGGGCAGTTATTTCAGGAGGTGAGCCATTGACGGGGGTGAGTGTTTTTATCCCGTCTTTAAATAGAGGAGCTATTACCAATAAAGAAGGAGCGTATTTTATTTCAGGTTTGCAAGCGGGGAAGTATGCAATTAAAATTAGTTTTATTGGCTACAGGACCTCCTATGACACCGTTCAGCTTGTTAATAACGAAAACAGTGTAAGAAATTGTACACTAACTGCTGACTACCTTAACCTAGGTGAAGTGGTTATTTCGGGTACAAGAAATAAAATTGAACGATACAATTCACCTGTGATTATAAGTACCATTTCAAGCCGAACTTTTGAAGCTACACAATCACTTAGCATTGCTGAAGGACTAGGTTTTTCCCCAGGTTTGAGAGTGGAGAATAATTGCCAGAATTGTGGTTTTACTCAATTAAGAATGAATGGGTTGGAAGGTTCTTATTCCCAAATACTCGTGAATAGTCGCCCTGTTTTTTCGGCACTTGCTGGTGTTTATGGATTAGAAATGTTACCTGCCAATATGGTAGACAGAATTGAAATAGTAAGAGGTGGTGGATCCGTTTTGTATGGTGGAAACGCAATAGCGGGGACGGTAAATATAATTACCAAAGACCCTATTCAAAATTCTTTTGAGGTAGGCGTAAATCAATCATTTACCAACTTTGAAGTCCCCGATAGAACCATTACATTCAACGGGTCAATCGTCAATGATAAATTGGATAAGGGTATTACCTTTTTTGGCTTCAATAGAGTTCGAAATCCTTGGGATGCCAATGATGACGGTTTTTCGGAAGTTGTTAAAATGCGAAATAACACATTTGGTTTTGATGCCTTTTGGAATGTAACAGAGAGAAGTAAGCTGAAATTGGGCGCATACCTTATTAATGAATTTAGAAGAGGAGGAAACAACTTTGACTTAGAGCCGCATCAAACCGATTTGACAGAGCAACTACAGCACGATATTTTAAGTGCGAATATCTCTTACGAAATCTACAGTAAGAATTACAAACATAAATTTTCCGTGTACGGATCTTTACAACATGTAGATAGAGATAGTTATTATGGCGGCGGCGGAAGGGTATTAGAGTATGGAGATTCACTTACCGCAGATGATATCTTAGCGATTAACGCCTACGGAACATCTAACGATATTTCGGCGATTGGTGGTTTTCAATATAACTATGAGTTGAATAAAAAAATAATGCTCACCTCTGGAGTAGAATATATTTATAATGAAGTGATAGATGAAATGCCCGGTTACGGACGGTCAATAAATCAACAAGTAGGAACACTAGGGACTTATGCTCAGTTAGAAATGAGTCCGATTGAAAAACTAACTTTCGTTCTTGGCGGTAGACTTGACCATGTCAATATAAATGGTGAATACAACTTGTCCGTTGAGCAGTACGAGAATACAACTGCTCTGACTGTTTTAGTTCCTAGGTTGTCGGCGATGTATAAAATAAAGGAAAACTTTAAGGTGAGAGCTTCCTTTGCACAAGGATATAGAGGTCCACAAGCATTCGATGAGGATTTGCATATAGAAACAGTGGGGGGAAGTGCCCGATTTATTAGACTAGACCCTAATTTGCAAACGGAACGATCCAATAGCGCTTTGCTTTCTTTGAATTTCGATAAAATGTTTGGAAAGTATCAGATGAACTTTGTTATCGAAGGTTTCTATACCCAATTGAATAATCCATTCATCTTAGCTGACCAAGAAGAGCTGTCGAATGGAGTTGCAGTGATTACGAAAAGAAATGGCGAATCAGCAAGTGTTCAAGGGGTAAATTTAGAGGCGAATATCGCTTTTGGAAGAAAATTAATTTTTCAGTCAGGAGCTACCATTCAGTCGGCTATATATTCTCAAGTGGAAGAGATCTGGTCGCCAGAAGATGAAAACGACATCACACCGTCAGCTTTTACCGATAGAATATTGAGAACACCTAGTGCTTACGGATATTTTACGCTGGTTTATAAGCCCATTTCAAAATTAGCGATTTCTTATTCTGGAACTATAACTGGGTCTATGGATGTGCCGCATGTGATAGATCCCGAAACCGAACAAACAGTTATTAAGTCAACGCCGGTATTTTTTGACAACAATATTAAACTAGCGTACACTCTAGAAACTAAAGGAGGTTTTAAGGTAGAATTATTTAGTGGAATTCAAAATATATTCAATAGTTACCAAACTGATTTTGATTTGGGTGCGGAAAGAGATGCTGGATATGTTTATGGACCATTTCGTCCTAGAACACTTTTTATGGGACTTAAGTTTGGACTGAATTAAGATTTATTCTGTCGAATTGTGGTAAGCGCAAATTACAACATTCACCTCGTAAATAATATATATCGGATTCAACCCATTTCTAATCGTTGCACTTGTTTTCCCCAAAAACTAACTGTAACTTTGAGGAAATGCGCAATTAAATGGATATTTCGAAGAAAAAACCAGCTTTTTTAATTAATGATCCTTTGAGAAATTACCTCAAAAGGTATAAGCGAACAGAAGATTTGCCGCTGACTTATGAGGATATGTTGCGCTGGACAGATAGCACGCCAATCTATGATGATACAGGTACAAATACTTTATGGGAGAGTGTTATTTATGACGGCGCTGCGCAAATGGAGATGCTCAATGGGCTCAAACGGATTTACGCATTACTTAGAACCGACGGAGATACTGAGGTGATTAGTCACCTTGTAGTGAGTCGTATAGATTATTGCCTTTTTGGGAATTCTAATCCCTTTCGTATCAAAGTGGTGAATCAATTGAATGATAATCACGATTATTTTTACATTAAAAAGGCGGACGCTTCAAGGATTTATGGATTGGAATTAGAGCATATCTTAAGTCCAAACAGGATTGAATATATGGTAGATGGTAATACGCTAATAGAATCGCATATTGCCGGGATACCAGGTGATGTATTTATTGATAGTTATATGGATTCACCGAATTTTTATCCCATAGGAATGGCACGTGAATTTGTAAAGTTCAACGAGCGTTGTTTTGTGATGCTTTTAGGAGATATGCGATCGTATAATTACGTCATTGACGTTACGCCAGATTTTGACAGAGAGCAGTATCGAGTAAGGCCAATTGACTTTGATCAAACAGCTTATGAGGGAAGGAAGAACCATTATAAGCCTCAATTTTATAAGGAGAATAAACGTGTTGTTGACTTTTGTATAGAGTTACTCACCCCGCAAACTGTAGAGCAATATAAATATGAAGAGCGAATTCTAATGAAGCGAAGGTATAATTTAGCGCTTACTCGACTAAATAAGTTACTGGATTCAATGATTAATCAAGAGCTGTCAACACCGGATAAAATTCGGTCGTTAGCAGCTGATTTGAATAATTACCACAATACTAAACGCTTCTCTCGTTATAATAAAATGGGGCGGATACTAAAGGCTCACCTAACATTAATGCTTGGGAAGCCGAAGCCTAAAATGTTGACGGGGAAAGTAACCTACAAACAAAAAAGCTGATTCTCTAGAATCAGCTTTTTATATTTATTTATTTTCAACTGCTTTTTTCTGTTGTATTCGTGCTTTTCTATTTTCTTGAATTTGCTCCTTCTTTTCTTCTTTTTTCTCTTCCATGATTTTGAGTTGTTCAGGAGTAAGCACTAATTTAATTTCTTCTCTTTTTTGAGTTTTTGTATTTTTACTTTCCTTTTTTAGAGCTTCCCACTTTTCTTTTTGCTCCTTTTCAACTGGAGCATATTTCGCATCGATTGCTTCTATTTTAGCTTTTTGCTCTGGAGTTAAATCTAACTCAGCTTCCATTTTTTGCATTTTCAGTTCTTGCTTTTTTTCTGGAGAAATACGCTCGCTTTTTAACTTTTGCTGAGAAAATGTTATTGAACTCAAAGAACATATCACCATTATTGCTGCTAATTTTTTCATAACTTTAAAGATTAATTAATATTGTTTGTCCAAAGTAAGCAAAGTATGTTCCACTTTTTCCGTTTTAGTATTTTTTTAACGTTAGGCTTCATACTAATACTTGGTGGATGTGCATTGTTAAACGCACGTTCATTAACTAATGCCGACTTTACCACCACAAGTTTAAATTTAAATAAACAACGCTTAGGATTGATTCCTGCGGAAGTTTTTCAGTTAGAAAACTTAGAAGTATTGCGGGTATACCAGAACGAACTTACTGAACTTACTGCCGATATAGGTAAGTTAGGGAACCTTGAAAAATTATACCTCGGTAAAAATATGCTGAAGACATTGCCTGACGAAATAGGACAGTTAATACAATTGAGAGTGTTGTCCATTCCTTATAACGATTTAGAGTACTTTCCAGAATCTATAAAAAAATTAAAAAAACTGGAGCATTTAGTATTGGATCATAATAACTTAAAATCACTTCCTGACTTCCTAGGAGAGCTTCCCAATTTGAAAACACTGACGGTTTCATTTAATGAACTAGATACGATTCAGGCAGCTTTGTTTAAAAGCGGAAGTTTTCAGATTTTAGATTTTTCTCAAAATTTGATTTCCTCTTTTCCAGAAGAGCTTGGTAACTGTATTAATTTGCATGAATTACACGTAAGTAGAGCTGGTTTTTTAACTGAATTACCAGAGAGTTTATGTGATTTACGAAGAATGGATGTTCTCACTTTAGATTATACAACACAGATTCCTAGATGTTTACTGGTGAGAAGCCCCCCTTCGTTGCGTGTGTTTTATAAGTAGTCGAAATACTATTTTTTATGCTGCGCAGTAAACACTCGAAAAAGCAATAGGTCATAAGAAAAATGTGCTGCAATACAAAACCACAATCCATAAGACTCATAGGCAAACGCTAGGATCACAACAAAAGGAGTGATCAGAAGTCCATAAGCACTTTTTTTCCAGCTAAAGGGGTTGATGTAGCCATGAAGTGCAACAAATAGTATAGACGTTATCCAAGGTCCTAGCCAATGTTGAATTCCTGCACGAAATAATACTTCTTCTCCGATTCCGGCGCACAGGGAAATAAATAAAATATCAACCCAATTCAATTTTAATGAACTGAGAAGTTGGTCCTGTTTGTGGGACATTTCCTCAAAATAAGGGTGTTGGCTAACAGCAAGCGCAAATAGGGCATAGAACAGCCCGAGTTCTATGCCGATTAACACGAGGGGTGAGGTCAATTCGTGTAAGGATAAAACGTCAAGGATAGCAATATCTTCAAAATACCATAACGCCCACAATGCAGGAAGTGGAAAAACAACTAGTGTAATCCATCCCATAAGGTAGAACTGCTTTTTTGGTATCATAGATTTATTACTTTTGCTAAAAATAGAGAAAACTATGAGAGAATTGATTTTCGATTGGATTAAAAACTTTTATGGATTATCTAAGGACGTCGGGCTGGAGGTTTTAATTGCAGATCCAAGTTTTGATGCGCATAAATATTTTTGGGTTTTAGGACTTTTCGCTGCTGTAGGAATTGTTTTTGCTATTATTTGGTTTTTTACACGTCAAGTACTCTTGGTGGTGGTCAATTCATTTGCTTCTAAAACGAAAACGAAGTTAGATGATGTTTTAGTGGAGAATCGATTTTTTAGTAGCTTAGCTCATCTCGTTCCTTTATTATTGCTGGATTATCTTTTCGAAATCGTATTTTTTGCTTTTCCCGGCCTGTTGGACTTGTCTGAGCGCTTGAATGATGTGCTTATTGTATTGGTTGTGTTGATTTCTATGCGCAGATTTTTAAACGCAGTAGGGGATGTTTTATCCCAAAAGCCCGCTCTGGAAGGAAAGCCGATTAATTCGTATGTTCAAACTGTGAAAATTGTAGTGAGCATTATTTTCATTATCCTTATGCTTTCTGTCCTCACGAAACAGTCACCAATTTATTTCCTTACTTCGCTTGGGGCGATGACGGCTATTTTATTGTTGATTTTTAAAGATACTATTTTAGGTTTTGTAGGGAGTATCCAGTTGTCCGCAAATGATATGGTGCGCATTGGTGATTGGGTAACGATGGAAAAATTCGGTGCAGATGGAGATGTGGTAGAAATTAATTTAACTACGGTTAAAGTTCAAAATTTTGACAAAACAATTACTACAATTCCAACCTATAGTTTTATATCGGACAGTTTCAAAAACTGGAGAGGAATGGAAGAATCGGACGGGCGACGAATTAAACGTTCCATTTCAGTGCAGCTTCAGTCCGTGAAATTCGCAGAAAAATCACTCATTGAAAAGCTGTCGAAGGTAAAGTTGTTAAGTGACTTTGTTGTTACGCGTCAGGATGAGATTAATGTATATAACGCAGAAAATGGACTGGATGAAAGTCAGTTGAATGCGCGAAAGCAAACTAATTTAGGCTTATTTAGGAGGTATTTGGAATATTATTTACGCCATAATGAAGGCATTAATACTGAAATGACACTGATGGTTCGACAATTATCTCCAACTGAATTAGGCGTTCCAATTGAACTTTATTGTTTCACAAAAACCAAGGAATGGCTGCATTATGAAGTCGTGTTGGCGGATGTTTTTGATCATATTTTTGCCGTAGCAAGAGAGTTTGAGTTAACAATTTTTGAGAATCCTTCAGGAAAAGATGTGAGGGAGGCTTTAGGAAAACTAAGCAAATAATGACTCGGTCTTCGTTTTAGCACTTTATTGTCAATTTCTTTTCTGTGCACTGCACTTGCCGGAGCTTCAAACTTCATGATAATCTACAAATTCTGAATAACAAAGTCTGTTCTTCTATTTTGAGCTTTGTTGGCTGCGGAAGTATTCGGGAATTTAGGTTGAGTTTGTCCAAATCCTTTAGCTTCAAGGCGCGCCTCTTTAATTCCTAAACTGATGAGGTAGTTACGAACGCCTTCTGCTCGTCGCTGAGAAAGTGCGAGATTAGTTTCTGAATTCCCTTCGTTATCGGTATGTCCTTGTATAGTAATTGTGATGGTTGGATTTTCTTCTAAAAATCTAGAAAATTGACGTAGTATAAATTTCGATTGCTTCGATAAGTCGGCTGAAGCAGTTTGATAAAGGATGTCGTTAATAGTGTAGGGCTTACCGACTTCTATTTTTCTAATTTCCATATCTTTCGAACGAACGGTTTCCTTTTTCTCAATAACTTCTGCGGTGATTAGCTGAGAATCGAATGCATGGCCTTCTTTTTTCACATTAATCATTACATCTTCGTCTGCCTCTGCTTTAACAATTGCGGCATATTTCCCATCATTTCCGTTCACCCGTACTTTTTCAACTTTATCTGAGTTCTCATAAGTGATTTCGATTTCTGCATCTGTAACGGGCTCACCTTTGTCATCTTTTAGTTCGCCTTTTACAACGATTACTGCTTTTGGCCTAGCTTCTTCGTACAATTCAAATGAATAGATATTCCATATACCTCGTTGGCGAGAAGAAAAATAGGCCGTTTTACCATCAGTTGATACAAATAATCCAATTTCATCATCTTCGCTATTGATGGGGTATCCAATGTTTTTTGGTTCCGACCACGAATCATCGTCTTGTTTTCTCATGTAGAATATATCTGTTCCTCCAACTCCTTGTCGTTTTCCTGACACGGAAGACACAAAGTAAAAAGTTTCACTATCTTGATGAAAGAAAGGGCTTTTATCTTTCCCGGGCGTGTTGATTAATGTAAACGGAGTGGATGGTCCCCATGTATCATCTTCTTGACGTTGAGCGTAAAAAATATCATTATCCTTTGTAGTTGGTCTATTGGCGGTATAATACAACGTCATTCCGTCAGAGGACAGTGTTGGTTGTCCCTCCCATCCATCTGGAGTGTTGACGTTCTGACCGAGATTTTCTAATGCTGTCCAAGTATAGTCATTTCCACCTTCACCGCTGCGTTCGTAGTAAGTGACATATAAATCACAATTTCGATACATTTGACCTCTAACCTTTTCATCTTTACAGGCACAAATAATCATTTCTTTATTATCAACGGACAAGGTTGCAGCGCCATAACTATCGAATGATCCATCGTTAAAAGGATTGTTAACAGGTTTTCCGTCATCAAATTCGCTAGAGACATCTTTTCGTTTAGACCATGTGAACTCTTCTCGAACGGTTTTTACTATGTCTCCCTTATTTGTTCGATCCATTTTACGCGTATAGAAAATGAGCTCATTATCTGGTGAAATCATAGGGAAGTACTCATCGGTTGACGTGCTCACATTTTTTACAATTTGAGGGTCGAATGGTACTTCTTCTGCCAAAAACTTAGCTTCTTTTTGAAGAATAGTAAGTACTTCTGCTACATCACTTAATTGTTTGGAGTGATTATTAGAAAATCGAGTGACATCATCGTGTGAGAAATCAACAAATTTTTTGAAATAGGTAATCGCTTCCTCTTTGTCGCCAAAAGAGTAGTTGATAACTCCTAAATAGTAATAAGCATCAGCGTGAAAGTCATCACATAGTTCTATTGTCTTTTTGAATAATTCTTGTGCTTTCTTTAAACTTTGGTCCCCCACTTTGGGGTTAGGATTTTTTTCATAAGATTCCATCGCCTGTTTATACGCATAATTCCCAAATTCAAAGTAAGGAGTAGCGTTGTCGTTTGCTCCGTCTATGGCTTCTTTATAAAGCATTGCCGCATCCTGTGGGGGAGAGGTTCTCGCTTTGTCAAGAATTTTTATGATTTTCTTATGGGGAGGAAGACATGATTCAGCTTCTTTTTGACTGAAACCAATACTTGCAGTATAGGTAAGCGTTAGAAAAGTTAAAAAGTAAAGTTTAATCATGTGTTACAAGTTTTTTACTGCGAATCAAATTTTGTTCCAACCTCCGTGAAGAACGTTTTTTCTGACATTTTGTTACACTGATTATAAAAAAAAAGGTCGTTTCTGGAGAAACGACCTTTTCACTATACAAAATTTAAATTTACCTAAGTATATTGACGTGTCCATGATGCACTTGTCGTTCATCTGTATATTTCGTTTTGAACTCGATTTTCCAAATGTATGTTCCATCTTTCACGATAGTCCCTCCATAATTACCGTCCCATCCAATTTCTGCATTGTTTGATTCGAATAATACTTCACCCCATCTGTCAAAAATCAATAAGTTGAAGTCGAAAGGATCAAATCCTGAAGTGAATATTGGGGAGAACATTTCATTATAATTATCTCCATCTGGAGTGAAAGTGTTCGGCACGTAGAACACCAATTCTTCTCTCATGTCAATGGTCGCATAAGTAGTGTCAGGACAACCATATTGACTATATGCTATTAATTCTATAATGTATGTTTCTTCCCCATCGCTTAGGTAAGAATGTATCGGGTTCTCTTCATTAGAAACGTTTCCATCACCAAAGCTCCAACTATAAGTTTCAGAACCAATAGAGCCATTGAAAAATGAGGCTTGGTTGTTAATTGTTGTAAGAAACGATGGTGTTACAGCAAAATTAGCTACTGGATAATCGTCTATACAAACAAAATTATTAACGTTTGCACTACTCACACATCCATCAGCAGACGTAACCGTTAACCCAACGCTATAACAGCCAGGTTCTGTAAAAGTAAAACTACTATTACAATCAGTTAACGTGGCAATACTTCCAATGTTCCATACACACGAAGTAGACGCTACATTGGCAGTTGTATTCGAAAAGTCAATTGTCACGGGAATACAACCAACTGTATTAGATGCTTCGAAAGTTACATCTGGTAATTCGTTAATTGCTACTGTGATTTCATCTTGGTTGGAGCAGCCTAAAGCATCTCCAGTAACTGTGTAAGTTGTTGTAGCAGAGGGTGTGAACGGTTGTCCATCAATACCTCCGTTATCCCATACGTAGGAGTCGGCGCCACTTCCGAACAGTGTGATAATTTCTCCGTCACAAACTGAGAAGTCTGCACCAGCTTCAACATTAGGAATAGGATTGACAATTACAGTTAATAAGTCTGTACTTATACAACCTAATAAATTGGCAGTTACCGTATAGTTTAAGGTTCCTACCCCTGGCGTGAATGGCACTCCATCCGTGACTCCATTGTTCCACGTAATAATTGCTCCTTCTGGATTATCTGCAATAAGCGTTACTTCTTCTCCATGACAAATTGTTTGATCCAATCCTGCATAAACAAAAGGAGCATTAGGGTCTACTAAATTAATTACTGTATTATCTGTAAAACCACACATCGGACAAGGGGGTGGGTAGAATTGAAAAGACGTATAAGAGCCAGCAGTAAGACCACCTAAGGTATATTCCCCTGCGGCATTGGTATTTACCGTAGTAACAATACCACCGTTATACGAAAATTCATAAGTTTCATTAGGATTAAGTCCACTAAAGGTTACGGAACCATCATTTCCTCCACAAACAGTTGGATTGCCAGAAGAAATAACGAAAGTAGGTGTTACTGCAGAGATAGTAATTGATTGAGTTACCACCACACTGTTTCCACAATCGTCAGTTATACTATATGTGCGCGTTACAATCTCTCCGTCACATACGTTCCCATCGGATACATCAGCAATGTGCTCAACAAGCGGAGCAGCAGTACAGTTGTCAGAAACACCAGTTAAAGCAGCAATATTCGGCAGCGGCACATCAGTTTGACACGCTACAGTGATGTTTGCTGGTGCGATTCCTTGAGGTGCAATGTCATCATTAACCGTAATGGTTTGTGTGAGCAGAATCTCATTTCCACAATCGTCAGCTACGGTGTAAGTTCGTGTAATCACTTCCGGACAAGTGTTTCCGTCAGACACATCACTTACAAACATAACAGCAGGAGCGGCAGTACAGTTGTCAGAAACAGCCGTTACGTCTGCAGCGTTCGGAGGAGGAACATCTCCAATACATTGAACAGCAACCGCAGCAGGTGCAGTTCCTTGAGGATCTATGTCATCATTAATCGTAAAGGTTTGTGTGAGTAGAATTTCATTTCCACAGTCGTCCGAGACAGAGTAAGTTCGTGTAATCACTTCCGGACAAGTATTTCCGTCAGACACGTCGCTTACAAACACAACGGCAGGAGCTGCAGTACAGTTGTCAGAAACTCCAGTTATATCCGCAATATTGGGAACAGGAACGTCTCCAATACATTGAACAGCAACCGCAGCAGGCGCAGTTCCTTGAGGATCTATGTCATCATTAATCGTAATGGTTTGTGTGAGTAGAATCTCATTTCCACAATCGTCCGTCACAGAATACGTTCTTGTAATCACTTCCGGACAAGTGTTTCCGTCAGACACGTCGCTTACAAACACAACAGCAGGAGCGGCAGTGCAGTTATCGGAAACTCCAGTTATGTCCGCAATATTGGGAACAGGAACGTCTCCAATACATTGAACAGCAACCGCAGCAGGCGCAGTTCCTTGAGGATCTATGTCATCGTTTATGGTAATAGTTTGTGTGAGCAGAATCTCATTTCCACAATCATCTGATACAGAGTAAGTTCGTGTAATTACTTCCGGACAAGTGTTTCCGTCAGACACATCACTTACAAACACAACAGCAGGCGCGGCAGT
>Ga0136559_1000212_pt1 | contig 20006 bp, 13 predicted proteins | sample AntRauMeHopE1496_FD_104633 | JGI IMG/M metagenome (GOLD analysis project Ga0136559, IMG submission 104633) | Saline lake microbial communities from Rauer Islands, Antarctica - Metagenome Hop E1 #496 | ecosystem: Environmental > Aquatic > Non-marine Saline and Alkaline > Saline | place... | reverse complement strand
GGAAACAATGACTTCTTAAAACCGTTTATTGGAGAAGATGTACTCAACTTTACTATCACTATCTATGATAGATGGGGGAACTTAGTGCTTCAAACCTCTGACCCATCTATGAAGTGGGATGGTACATTTAATAATAAAATCCTAAACACTGGGGTATTTGCCTACGCAATTGATATTACTTATATGAATGGTTTAAAGGAAACTAAGTCTGGAAACATTACTTTAATCCGCTAGTCATGAAGAAAATAATCATTGCTTTTCTTTCATTTTTCTGCGCTACTCTCACGATGTCGCAGGACATTCACTTTACGCAATCGTCACAAACTCCTTTATGGATAAATCCAGCTATAACTGGAGTCTATGAAGGATGGGAGCGCGTCATCGTGAATCATAGAAATCAATGGTTAGGAAGCAATACACAGTTTATGACAACTGCTGTTAGTGCGGATATCAATTTAATGAAAACACGTTCAAATGACAAGGCACATATTGGACTAGGAGTCTTTCTTTGGAACGATGTAGGAGGCGATGCTAAATTCGGCACACGACAAGGTCAAGTAAGTATGTCTGGAATTTTACCAATGGGAAATGGTCACCAGCTTTCTGTAGGTTTACAGGGAGGAATTGGAAATCGCGGAGGGAATATGGAAGCCTTATATTTTGAAAACCAATGGACGGGCGAAGAATTTAATCAAGATTTACCATCACTTGAAGCCAATCGGATACAATCGGATACTTATTTGAATGTTTCAACAGGAATAAACTATCAATTCGACAATAAATCTACAAAATTCGCACATGATGAAGTGTTTAGGTTCCAGTTAGGTGCGGCAGTTTACCATGCGAATAAACCAGATATTAAATACTTCGGACTAGTCAATGAATCACTGCATAGAAAGTTTGTGTTTCACACATCTGTTTTGAAGGATTTTGCCGGTTCACAATGGACGATTGACGGAAGTTTTGTTCAATTTATTCAAGGCCCTCACACTCAATCATTAATGGGTTTAATGATGCGCTACCGAATGAATACTGGTGGTAAAATCACCACGTTTAAGCAAGACGCTTTCGTTGCTTTCGGGTTGTATTCTCGATTTGGTGACGCAATCGCTCCGGCTTTTATGGTGGAACTTAAAGGGTTTCAATTTGGTATATCGTATGACTTTACGGTATCTCCACTGCGCAACACACATGGTGGTGGGTCACTTGAGTTTTCGTTATCGTATAGAAATCTGTACCATGCCCTCTTCAAGAAAAGAAGAATGTAGTATTAGTTAATGAACTTATACTTGAAGATACACCAAATAGCTCGGAAACCATCTTTCCAACCAATTTTTTTTCCTTCTTCGTAGGTTCTGCCATAATAGGAAATCCCTACTTCGTAGATACGAATGCCTTTTACTTTTGCCAATTTAGCAGTGATTTCTGGCTCAATGCCGAAACGGTTTTCTTTAATCTTAATGTTTTTCGCGATAGATGTGCGAATCAGCTTATAGCATGTTTCCATATCTGTAAGATTCAAATTCGTCATGATATTACTTAAATTGGTTAAGAATTTATTTCCGCGTGAATGCCAATAAAACAAAATACGATGCGGGTGGTGACCCATAAAACGAGAGCCATACACCACATCTGCATTGTCCTTATAAACTGGTTTGATTAACAAATTATACTCCTCTGGATCGTACTCTAAATCTGCATCCTGAACAATTAGATAGTCACCAGAGCACTCTTGAATAGCACGATTAATCGCCGCTCCTTTTCCTTTGTTTTTCTCTTGGGAAATGAGCCGCATATTTACGTCTGCATGCTTTTTAATAAACTCTTCTACCCGTTCGACGGTCTTATCCTTAGAACAATCGTTCACAATAATAATTTCCTTTTCGATACCGTGATCTAGTTTTAGTTCACAGACCTTTTCAAGGATTAAATGAATGGTTGCTTCCTCGTTATATGCTGGGATTAAAATCGATAGCTTCTTGAACATGTATTAGATTTTCATTTCAGGAACATGAGTAGGAACGACAAGTTCTCCTTCTGTAACGGCAATAATTTCTTCCACACTTACGCCCGGAGCTCTTTCTACAAGATGAAATTTATTATCCTTAATTTCCAAAACAGCCAAATCTGTCACCACTTTTTTGACACATCCAACACCTGTTAAGGGTAAGGAGCATTGTTTTAGAATCTTTGATTCACCCTTTTTATTGGCGTGCATCATGGCTACGATGATATTTTCAGCAGAAGCCACTAAATCCATAGCGCCTCCCATACCCTTTACCATTTTTCCAGGAATTTTCCAGTTGGCAATGTCCCCATTTTGAGCTACTTCCATCGCCCCTAAAACGGTAAGCTGAACGTGTTGCCCACGGATCATTGCAAATGACATTGCCGAATCAAAAAAAACAGCTCCTGGTAAAGCCGTAATCGTTTGTTTACCTGCATTGATTAAATCTGCATCTTCTTCTCCCTCAAAAGGAAAAGGACCCATGCCTAAAATGCCATTTTCAGATTGAAATTCAACTTCAATATCTTTAGGAATATGATTCGCAACAAGTGTTGGAATGCCTATCCCTAGATTTACGTACCAGCCATTTTTAAGTTCTTGAGCAATACGTTTTGCAATACCATCTTTATCTAAAGCCATAATTTTTCAATGAAGCGGTTGTTCTTTCTTTCGTGCGAATATACTAAATTGAAACACCAATTAAACAAATGTCATCAACTTGTTCGTTATCCCCGCGCCATTGCTCCACTTGAGCTACAATTTTACGGTGCTGTTCCTCAGCTGGCAGTGAATGACATGCCTTTAGCAAACTTCGTAACTGAGAAATTTTAAACTTCTTGTCTTTCGGCCCACCGAATTGATCTTGAATTCCATCCGTGAATACATAAAGCACATCTTTTTCTTCTAGTTGAACTTGGTGATTTGTAAATGGATTTTGTACGATATAATTCCCTACAGGTTGCTTGTCTGGCCTATATTCTATGAGCTCATTTTTACGGATTACCCAAAGCGGATTATTGGCGCCCGCCCAAGAAAGTTGCTTAGAATCTACATCCAAAACACAAAGTGAAATATCCATTCCATCCCTCATTTGTGATTCACTCTTTGAAAACTCTTCGATAACTAATTCGCGTGTTATATTTAAGATTTCTGCGGCATCAACCATGCCGAATTCACGCACGGAGCGGTTCAAGGCGTTATGACACATCACACTCACCATTGCTCCTGGAACTCCATGACCAGTACAATCTGCTGCTGCAAACATAATTTTCTTTCCTTTTCGCTCCATCCAGTAGAAGTCTCCTGCCACAATATCTTTGGGAAGAAAGAGTACAAATGAATTGTTTAAATAAGAGTTTACCAATCTCAGTGGAGGTAAAATAGCCGTCTGAATTCTTCTTGCACAAGCTATGGAATCTAATATCTCCGTATTTTTGGCTGAAATCAATTCTTTTTGAGCCGTAATTTTTGTGTTCTTTTGACTTAAATCTTGACGGTGTTTGTGCTGTCTATTGTGACTTCTTAAAATCAATAAAGACAAGAGTAAAATTCCGAAAAACCCTCCAGCCATCAGTCGTTGTGATTCATTTATTTCGGCTAAGAAATCGTCTTCTGGCAAGGCGATTATAATAACAAATGATTGCTCATCATTGAGGTAAAAACGCTTTTTCTCCCCCCACCAAGTTAACCCTTGCGAAGTATAAGAAAATGGTATATCCTCTTCTCCTTTATCAATAATTTCTTGAAGTTCTGGAATTTTCGTTTTCGACACACTAATAAGTCCCTTCGACTCATTAGTAACCTTTCCAAAAGAGGAAAACTTAGTAGTTTGAGGCATGCCAATAATATATTTTAAGTCGCCACTTAAAATCATTACTTCCCCATTTTCTGTTGGTGCGAGATTCTCTGTAAATGCCGAGATATCTGCTAACAATAAATCATAGGCTAAAATTACCCGATGCGTATCTTCTGCAATGTCCATCCATGATTTACTCACCGTAATTCCGACTTCTCCGTTTCTCGTTAACTCATAAGGATCTGTCCAGAATACTCCTTCGTTCTCTTTACCTACTGCTCCGGTAAACCAAGGTCTGGATCGCGGGTCTTCATTCATTTCTCTTTCCCATATAGAATCCTTTATTTTGTTATACTTATCGTCAACAGTAAATGAATAGAGTACTTCCTTCATGCCTCTATTCTCCACATCTACAATTCTAGCTAACCATTTTTCCGCTACAGTATCTTTGATTATATCATATTCAAACCCTTGATCATCTGCGACACCCATAGACGATAAATGAGGGAAATATTGAATCGCAGGAATGAATAGTTGATCAAAATCAGACGTATCCATGGTATGATATTCCTTAATTTTGGCTTGTGCGGCAGAAGTAAGCAAGAGGTTGTGAATTGGTACAAAGAAGTCTTTTAACTCATGATGCGTGCGGTCTACCACTTTGTTTACTAAAGAAGATCCTATTGATTTTTTAGTTTGTGAAAGTTCATAAATGATGTACGCCATAATAACTCCAGAAGTAATAACAATTGCCAAGGCAATGTGCTTCACAAATTTATCTAAGGTCTCTTTCATCTAATCATTTTCTAAATCAAGAATAAATGTAACTAAATTTTCCAAAAATACTACTCAAAAGTGCACCTCTCATCGCACAAAGCATCTCAAATTTTGTTTCATTATCAATGATTAATGTAGTTTGGTTCAAAAGAGATTTACGGCTGTCGGATCATGTTCCGTTGAATAGCGCTATCAAAAATGGCCGCCAAACGCTCTTGCTTTTTATTGTTGAACCTTCCCTTGTAGCCTCTACTCATTATTCCAACCGACATTGGAAATTTATGTTCGAGTGTTTAAATGAAATGCAAGACTCCCTTACTCCTTTTTCCGCTGAAGTAACAATTCTTGAAGGCGAAATCACCCCGATATTCGAACAGATCCATGCAAAATATGGGGATTTTGAATTGTTTTCGCACATAGAAATAGGAATAGACATTACGTACAAAAGGGATTTACTTGTTGCTCAATGGATAAAGAAAAAGAATCTTTCCTGGCATGAATTCTATCAAAATGCGATAACTAGAGGCAGACAAACAAGAGTCGGGTGGAACAAAGAATGGGAGTTATTTATGAATCAATCTATTCAACCGGTTCAACTTAATAGCCTAACTACCATTCGGATAAGTAATGAACTAAAACATACGTTCAACTTGTCACTAACTATTAACCCAGAAAGTAATGCTATGCAGAGCGGCGGGCGTAATCGTGGCAAAAAATTACTAACTAGCTTCCTGAAAGCACGCCATATTCATTACAGTAAAAGCATATCAAAGCCAACAGAAAGCAGATCGTACTGTAGCCGTTTGTCTCCGTTTATAGCTTGGGGAGCGCTTTCTATTCGAGAAATAACACAGCACACTGCGGCAGCTCTGCTTGAAAATCCTAAGAATCGAAGTTTGATGAACTATATGTCCCGCTTGCATTGGCATTGTCACTTTATTCAAAAGTTTGAGTCCTCACCAGAGATGGAGTTTGTGAATCAAAACCCAGCATTTAACGCGATTCGTTCTGCACTCAATGAAGACTATTTAACAGCATGGACCCAAGGGAAAACAGGGGTTCCACTGATTGATGCTTGCATGCGTTGCTTAAATGAAACAGGGTATTTAAACTTTCGGATGCGCGCAATGGTTGTTTCCTTTTGGACGCATAATCTCCAGCAGCCTTGGCAAGAGGCAGGCAATCATTTATCTAAACAGTTTCTCGACTTTGAGCCCGGCATACATTTTCCCCAACTTCAAATGCAAGCTGGAACTGTTGGATATCACACGTTACGCGTTTACAACCCGATAAAACAAGCAGAAGACCATGATCCAGCTGCCGTATTCATAAAAAAATGGGTACCTGAATTGAAAGAGTTAACTCCTGTATTTGCGCGTGAACCCTGGCTCATGACGCCAATAGAATGCATGATGGAAGGGTTTCATCTTGGGGTCAACTATCCTTTTGCTATCTGCGATATAGAAAATTCTGCACGTCATGCAAAAAACGAAATTCATCGGATAAAAACATCCGCAGAGGCGCGCGCTCACGCTCGAAAAATAAGTCAAGTTCATGTCAATAAATAAGAAAAATCACATCCATTGGTTCAACAATGACCTCCGCGTAAATGATCAACCATTTATGCCGTTATTGACTGAAAAAAAACATCACTTCGGGGTTTACGTTATCGATCCACGCAAATTTAAGCAACTCCCGTATGGCTTTAGGAAAACTGGATTGGAGCGTGCCAAATTTCTCAGACAGTGTTTAGTTGGTTTACAAGAAAGCTACTCACAATTAGGGAGTCAACTCCTTGTAGTCTATGGTAAACCTGAAGAAATTATTCCTACAATCGTAACCAATTACGATGCTAGTTTAAGTTACCAACGAGAATATGCCACCGAAGAGCGACAAATTCAACAATCCATAGAGCAACAATTGGATTCATCTCGCCTTCATACTTACGACGGAAATTTTCTAATCCATCCATCGGAAATAGCGCTTGATCCATTTCCCATTAGTTTCTCCAGCTTCCGAAAAAAGGCTGAAAAAGTACTTAAGAATACCGCTACACTCTCCGAAGCAGTTCCCGAAACACTTCCGTCCTCTCCGAAACAATTCGATCTACTTCGAAACCGTCCAATTGTTTACCATTCCAAAACAGTTTTTCCTTTTCCCGGTGGAGAAAAAGCAGCATTGTATCGGTTGAATGATTACTTGTTCACGTCGAAAGCTATAAGTACTTACAAAACAACTCGGAATGAATTATTGGGGGAGAATTACTCCTCTAAATTTAGCCCTTGGTTGGCTTCGGGTGCACTTTCTTCCCAAACCATCTTACAACAGATCAGACAATATGAAGAAATATACGGTTCCAACCAAAGTTCGTATTGGCTTGTGTTTGAGTTGCTTTGGCGAGACTATTTTAGACATGCTGGAAGGCACTATGAAGATCGCCTATTTCATGCATCGGGAATCAACAACAGTGCGCTTCAATCATCCCAAAACATGGAGTTATTGGAAAAATGGAAGCAGGCAAAAACAGGGAATACTTTTATAGACGCCAACATGAAAGAACTTGCCTTAACTGGATTTATGTCCAACCGAGGAAGACAAAATGTAGCGAGCTACTTAGTGCATGATTTGAGCCTCGATTGGCGACTTGGAGCAGCTTGGTTTGAGCACAACTTATTAGATTACGATGTATACTCTAACCAGGCCAATTGGCAATACATTGCAGGTTTGGGATTTAATCCGAAAGGAGCCGCTGTTTTTGATATCCCCTTTCAAACTACCCGCTACGACCCGACAGGAACATATCAAAACAATTGGATAAACGAAGAAATTAGATAGATTATGACGCCCACAGTAAGTATAGTATTTCCGCATCAATTATTTCGCGACAACCCTTGCATAGACAAACACCGACGTATTTTTATTGTGGAGGATGATTTATTTTTTACCTATCAGAAGTTTCACAAAATGAAATTGATCCTTCATCGCGCCAGCATGATGTTTTACGCGGATTACCTGCTTAATCAAGGCTATCGTGTTACCTATATTCCATGCGATGACTACGAAAACGTAGGCACATTTTTTAAACGAAATTTGAGCGATGAAGGCGTGGAAGAGGTGCACTTTTGCGAGCCAGTAGACTTTCTTCTTTCCAAAAGAATTCACTTATCAGCACAAGAAAATAAATTGCGCATAGTTGAGCACCAGACACCAGCATTCATGAACGATGTTAGTTTAAATAATGAATTTCTTGGGAAAGAAAAGAAGCACTATCGACTAGGTGATTACTATAAAAAACAGCGCTTACATCATGGAATTCTAGTGGAAAATGGTCAGCCCACAGGTGGATCATGGAGTTTTGATGAAAATAACAGAAAAACATTGCCCAAAGAATATCTAGCGCCGTTTCCAAATTTTCCAGAAGAGAACCAATATGTTAAAAAAGCCATACAGTATGTAACAGCCAATTTTAGCGACCACCCAGGGGAAACACAACCATTTTTATACCCAGTTACTTTTGAAGAGGCGGATCGACTGATGGAAAATTTCTTTACGTTTCGCTTCAACGATTTTGGTCCCTATCAAGATGCGCTCTCCTCCACTCAACCATTTCTCAATCATAGTTTATTGTCGTCTTCCATCAACTGCGGACTTTTAACACCGCAAGTAGTAGTGCAAGAATCGTTGCAATTTTGCCAAGAAAACGAAGTGCGACTATCCAGTTTAGAAGGTTTTATTCGGCAAATTATTGGCTGGCGTGAATTCATTCGCGCCATATATGAACGACATGGAACAGCGCAGCGCAACTCGAACAATTGGAATGCGAACAACCAATTAAACGGTGCTATTCTCAACCAAATCAAGCCGCTACTTGAAGTGCAGCGCAAAGTAGATAAATGCGGGTATGCTCATCACATCGAGCGACTAATGGTTTTAGGCAATTTCTTTACGTTGGCAGAAATACACCCCCATGAAGTCTATAACTATTTTATGCAGTATTACATCGATGCGTATGACTGGGTTATGGTACCGAACGTTTATGGAATGAGTCTTCATGCAGACGGTGGTATCATGTCTACAAAACCTTACATTAGTTCATCAAATTACCTCACCAAAATGGGCGCAAAAAAAGACACTGAATGGACAAGTATTTGGGATGGACTATATTGGCGTTTTGTCTATAAACACCAGGACTTTTTCAACACAAATGCACGAACTAAAACGATGACGTATCATTTAGGAAGAATGACTACTGAAAAATTAAATAAGCATTTGAAAACAGCCAATGACTTTTTAGATCAATTTTCTGAACGAAATGAAGAGGCATAGCCGTTCAGTTTGCCGCGGCAGTATATTTTAATCTAGCCAACCGTAAGCATAACATCAGAAAAGCGCCATAATTAGCGGTGACACTATTTTTATGGCTATTGGAGTTTTATACAATTCCCCCTTCTACTTCAACAGAATAACTCGCTTTACTCTCAATGATAAAATCGTAAATAGTTTTATCCATCAATATACTCACGTAAGAGTTTACCTCAACATTGGGTTTACTAACGTACAGTTTTTCTGAGCGTATCGGCCTTTTGATTTTATACGTGGAAGTTTTCAGGAATTGCCTCAATACAACACAGGATTTAAGATAAATATGTACTCCTCATCTTCATATTCCCTGTTTCTTTTAGAAAGCACATTTCATAACTAGAAGAATGGCATGTAAAATAATTGGCAGTGAATAGAGAGAATAAAACTACCCCCTCAAAATATAACTAATCGTTCGCAAGGGATTATTTTGAATATATTTATAAAAAATATCGGGAACAATAAGTAACCTGCTCATGAAAATATTATTAACCGCCCTGTTTTTTGCTGCTTTGGTTCCTACAGGATGGAGTCAATCCAACTTGCCCAAAGAAAAAATTGATTCTTTATGGTCTATCTGGGAAGATTCCTCTCAACCAGATACTAGTCGGTTAAACGCGATGGGAGATATCAGTTGGGATGGCTATCTATTCACTCAATCCGATAGTGCTTTTTATTTTGCTCAGATGCAGTATGATTTAGCTAAAGAAAAAAAGCAGAAAAAATACATGGCAATGGCCTTAAACACACAAGGGGTTTCATTCTATTTTCAATCCGACTATGAAAAAGCTATAGAGTACTATACCAAAAGCCTCAAAATAAGAGAAGAAATTGGAGATAAAAAGGACATTGCCGCCTCTTTCAATAATATTGGAAATATATACAGGGAACAAGGCGACTATGACAAAACCATTGAATACTATACCAAAAGCTTGCAACTGTATGAAAACCTTGGGTATAAAAAAGGTATTGCTACCTCTTTTAACAATATTGGGACGATTCATGATGAGCAAGGTGATTACGCTCGAGCTATTGAGTATTATACTAAGGGCTTAAAAAGCTACGAAGAAATCGGATATAAACAGGGAATCGCTAGCTCATTGAATAATATAGGGGGTATATATAAGGAACAAGAGGACTATGCTAAAGCGATTGAGTATTATACCAAAAGCTTAGAACTTGACGAGGAAATGGGGAAAAAAATGGGTATTGCTAGCACCTTTAATAATATTGGAATCATTTATAGAGATCAAGGTGACTATGTAAAAGCCCTTGATTATTTTACCAAAGGAATACAAATAGATCAAGAAATAGGAGATAAACAAGGCGTAGCTATCTTTTTGAATAATATTGGAAATATATATAGAGAACAAGGCGACTACACTAAAGCGATTGATTATAATAACGAAAGCTTACTAATACAACAGGAAATTGGAGATAAAAAAGGCGTTGCTACCTCTTTTAACAATATTGGAAATATTTATAACATTCAAGGCAACTATTTAAAAGCAATTGACTTCAGTTCAAGAGCCTTGAATATAGCTCAAGAGGTCGGAGTAGCCTCAGAAACTAAAGCAGCTGCGCTTGCCCTTTGGTCCAGCTATAAGCAACTAGGACGCTTTAAAGATGCGCTAGCTATGCATGAATTATACATTCAAACGAAGGACAGTATCGAGTCTGAAGAAAATCAAAAAGAAGTCATTCGACAAGAATATAAATACAGCTATGAAAAACAAGCGGCAGCTGATAGCGTGAGAGCAACAGAAGCCGCCAAAGTAAAAAACGCACTACTTACTGCGGAAAAGATGAAAAATCAGCAGCAACAACAGCAAGCATATTTTTTATATGGCGGATTAGCGCTAGCATTACTTTTTGGAGGATTTATCTTCAACCGTTTCAGAGTTACGAATAAACAAAAAAGTATTATTGAAGCCCAGAAACAGAAAGTGGATGAGGCTTATGGCGAACTGGAAGAAAAGAATACAGAGATAATGGATAGTATCAATTACGCTAAGCGCATTCAATCTGCTATTTTGCCTCCTAATAAATTAGTTAAACAGTATCTCCCAAATTCATTTATTCTTTATAAACCCAAAGACATTGTGGCAGGAGATTTTTACTGGATGGAGCAAAAAGAAGGTAAGGTGCTTTTTGCCGCAGCTGATTGCACCGGGCACGGAGTTCCAGGAGCCATGATTTCTGTGGTGTGTAATAACGGACTGAACCGTTCCGTAAGAGAATACGGACTAACTGACCCCGCTAAAATTCTAGACAAAACTAGAGAAATTGTTATTTCCGAGTTTGAAAAATCAGAAGACGAAGTAAAAGACGGAATGGACATCGCACTTTGTTCGCTAGAAGGAAATATTCTAAAATATGCAGGGGCACACAATCCACTATGGATTATAAGAAATGGAGAAGTGTTAGAAACGAAAGCCAATAAACAACCCATCGGTAAATTTGACAAACAACTCCCATACTCCACACATACTTTTGAATTAGAAAAAAAAGATAGTGTTTACATTTTTTCTGATGGATTTGTTGACCAATTTGGCGGTGAGAAAGGAAAGAAATTCAAACCAACAGCATTTAGAAATTTATTACTTTCCATTCAAGACAAAACCATGGAAGAACAAAGAATGTTAATCGATGAAGCTTTTGAAACGTGGAAAGGAAACTTAGAGCAAATTGATGACGTTTGTATAATTGGTTTAAGCATATAACATCCTATTCTCACTATTTATAATTCAGAAAGAACAATACTTTCTGCGAAGCTTCTAAATAAATATGCGAATATTTCTTACCCTATTGAGGCGGATAGGACCATTATATTGGAGGAAAGAAAGCCACGAGTAAAAAAATTCTCAGAACACGATGTGTATAAGGTGAAGAATATAACTTGAACAAGTAAACGATAAAAAGATAACTTAGCTGCCATGAAATATAAAAACATTGAAGCATCACAACTCACGATGACCCAACTTATGTTGCCTTCTCATTCTAACTTTCGCGGCTACATTCACGGGGGTTATGTACTTAGCCTGATGGATCAAGTCGCCTTCGCTTGTGCCTCGAAACATTCAGGGCATTATTGCGTGACCGCTTCCGTTAATAAGGTAGATTTTTTAAATCCTATTGAAGTGGGTGAGTTATTAACTCTAAAAGCTTCCATCAACTATACAGGTCGAACATCAATGGTGGTAGGTCTCAAACTTGAATCAGAAAATATTAAATCTGGTATAATCAAACATTGTAATTCTTCCTATTTTACTATGGTGGCAAAAGATGATGAGGGAAAGAGTGTGCCCGTTCCTGGGCTAATTTTAAACTCGGAGGAAAGTGTTAGACGTTTTGCACGCAGTATTAGTCGGCAAAAGCAAGCTGAACAAAGAAGAGAAAACTTCAATGATGAAAAGTTCATAGTAGAACAACATATTCAAAAAATTGAAAATCAAAATGCGTTAATTCAACTCTAATAAGTTCACCTGCATACGAGTTATGATGCTAAAAAACCCTAGAAGTTGTTCGTGAAACTAGTAGAAACCTAGTTATTTAGTACATTGCTACAGTTTTAAAATACAAAGAAAAATGGCGTCAGGATTTTTTGCTTTATTAGATGATATCGCAGTACTCATGGATGATGTTGCTGTTATGAGCAAAGTGGCAACTAAGAAAACTGCTGGGATTCTGGCGGATGATTTAGCTGTTAATGCAGATAAAGCCTCTGGTTTTGTCTCTTCTAGAGAATTGCCAGCGTTATGGAAAATAACGAAAGGTTCCTTTATCAATAAGTTAATTATTCTACCCATTACTTTTTTATTAAGTGCTTTTCTCCCTGTTGCAATAATTCCTATTCTTTTGATTGGAGGGATCTATTTGGCTTTTGAAGGAGTAGAGAAAATAGTTGACTATTTATTCCATAAGCGCAAAGCAGAAGGGGATTTGAAGCAATCAGACAGGACACCGGCGGAAGTCGAAGATTTTGAAAAGAAAAAAGTAAAATCTGCCATACTAGTAGACTTCATCTTATCTGTCGAAATCATCATTATTGCATTGGGGACAGTTATTGATCAGCCACTTAACATGCAAATTATTGTTGTTTCCATAGTGGCACTGTTGGCAACCATTGGTGTTTATGGCCTTGTTGCGCTGTTAGTGCGCATGGATGATGTGGGTTATAAATTAATCGCATCGAGTAAGGGTCAAGCAAGTATTTCTAAAAGTGTGGGCACTGGACTAGTAAAGGCGTTACCTTTTATTATCAGAGGTTTAGCAGTTGTTGGAACCATCGCAATGATTCTAGTGGCAGGTGGAATATTCGTTCATAACATTCCTGTGTTACATGAGCTATTTCATGCGCTTCCATCCATCTTAGGAGAGTTTATCGTGGGATTATTCGTCGGAATTGTCGCTCTAATTCTCTTTAAAGTTTTCCAATTCGTTGTAAAACGAAAAGAATAAAGAAATCAAAACTATTGGGAGGGAGCTGGTTCAAGCGTTGTGTTGCGTTTCAATTTAAACGTATTGTTTTTAAAGAAAAGTGAAATGCTAAACCCAACAATAATTAAGATGCTATAAAAAATCATAAAAACATTTACACTGGCGATCCCAATATACAACCAAAAGAAACCATAAAGCAACAGAATCGATTCGATGATGCTCAAATTAAACTCGGATTTCTGTCCATAACTTTCTAGCTTACGAACTCTTTTGGATGCGTCTTTCCCAAACTTTGGTGTACGCACAAACTCACTTTTTATGCTACGGAAACCCTGTATTACTCCAAAAGCCATATGCGTGGCTATGCCCAGAGAAAAAGCAAAAAAAGCAAATACTGTCGGAAAGAAGTAAAGAATATCCCGCCAGCTTTTCTTACCACAAAGTATTCTTCCGGTGAACAAGATAACGATCAAAAGAAGATTGACCAACATTCCAAAACTCGTTATCCAGAAGTAGACCGAATCCAAAACGTCAGTATGTTGGTGTGCGTAAAACACCCAAGGACCTGTTAACAATAAAAGAAACATAACAATATAGAGTGAGCTATTTAGCAAATGAAAGGTTCCTATGACTTTAGAACCCAGTCCAATGTCCGCAATCCAAAGCTTTTTAGCATTCTTCTTAAAACATTCAGCCGCTCCCTTAGACCAGCGATATTGCTGGTTGCGATACGCGTTAAATGTTAGTGGAAGCTCTGCAGGGGATATAACGTGAAAAAGATAGTCGATTTTCCATTTCTTAATTTGCGCCCGAAAACTCAAATCTAAATCTTCCGTCAATGTATCTCCTTGCCAACCCCCGGCGTCATCAATACACGATCTTCTCCATATTCCTGCCGTTCCGTTAAAATTAAGAAAGTGCCCAGAACCGTGTCTACCTAGTTGCTCAATACTAAAATGAGCATCAAGCATTAACCCTTCAGCGCGTGTAAGGATGCTGTAGGATTCATTGTTGTGCCCCCACCGACTTTGTACTACGCCCACTTGGTTATCCTTAAATTTAGGTAACGTTTCGAGTAAAAAATTAGGGTCAGGTAAGAAATCAGCGTCAAAGATTGCAAAAAACTCCGCGGTCGTTAAATCCATACCATGCGCAAGAGCTCCCGCCTTAAAACCCTCTCTGTTACTTCGTCGAACATGCTCAATAGTGCCTGAATTATCATTAAGCGAGGCTAAGTGGGATGCTATTATAGCGGTAGTTTCATCCGTTGAGTCATCCAGTATTTGTATGGTTAGCTTTTGTGCGGGATACTTGATTCCTAATACACAATTTATTAGTTCTACAACAACATGTTTTTCATTATAGATGGGTAACTGAATACATACTTCTGGATAAGTATCTAGCGTTGGTGTAACGATACGCTTCTTATTCTTCTTAATCGCAATCAGTGCGGAAATAAGCAAATACAATTCGTGCAGAATAAACACAAAAAGAAGTGTGTTTAACAGCATCCAAAACAAAATTAAAACTACATGCATCGGTTTGAATTTTATTGTTCTTTCACTTTCCCCAAAAGAGCGATATCAAGAATTAAAGATGTTAAGAAACAGATTAGTAATATAAATGAAAAAGGTTGAAGCCAAAGATAGGACGAACTAGCAAACCCTAACACACCGAACGACAGCACAATAGAGGTTACAATAATTGGGTAAAAAATAGTGCGTCCCTGCCATGACTCAGCAGGTCGAACCATAAGAAATATAGAATCATCGAGTCCTAATCCGATCATTATTGACAACATGAAGACCGACAAGCTATTCAATGGCACATCAACCATTATCATTAAATTAAGCGCTAAAACCAACGGGAAAAGGTTAACTAAAAGAAAGTACCCAGCAGATTTAAGCGATTTAAGCAAAAATCCAATGATGAGTGCAGCGACCAGAAAGGTAAAAATAAAACCTGAAAACATCATGCGTAAGAGCTTTAACTCTTGGATGTCTTCGTAATAATTCATACCTCCAAGTGTTGCCTCCAGCTCAATGTTATCCAGCTGTTCCTCAAGTTGATCATAAGCAGCAACCCTTTCTGGAATGCCCCTCATCGAATATCCACTCATTAACCGACCAGAAGTTCTGGTGTGTTGAACTACTTCGTACCAACCTGCCTTTTCTTTAAGTGAATGAAAAAGTTGGTGTTTAGAACTCGACCAACTTGACGGAAGTTCAAATGTTTTCGGACTATTATTTCTTGTAAAACGGTTAAAGCGTCTCATTACTTGATTAGGGGAGGAAAGGTAAAATGGATGAAAAAGGGAGTCAACAGCAGACTCAATCAGTTCCAAATTAAGAGCAGTTTGAGAATCGGTGAACTGTTCACTCGTATCTATTTGCAGTGATGCCTCCAACTGTTGTTTTCCGAAAAAATTATTTTGGAGTATACTCATTCCTTTTTCGTTCATTTCCCCTGAACTTGACAAACTATTCGGTGTTTCAATAAAAATAAATTTAAAACAAGTCATGATTCCAACCGTTGTCAAAAAAAGGAGGAGAAAAGACAAGAATTGAGGACGAAATTTCTTCGATAAGCTCAAAGCACCCTCGGTCAGTTTTTTCACATTACGTGCACTGAACATCACCTTGAATTTGAAGTCCATCCAAAGCAAAAGTAGTGAAAGCAGAAGTGCCAATAATACGGTCAAAACAGCCAATAAACTGAGCTCTACCATAAATTTACTGTCTGTAAAGAAAAGATAGAAAATAAAACCCAAACAATTCGTAGCACTTGTTAAAACAAGGGGAAGAACTAATGATTTAGGTGAAGATTTACTATCAGGGTAGAGCTGCTGTTGATATTTAAAATATAACACATGAAGTGCATCACTGAAGGTAAGGATAGCAGTTAGCCCTGGAAGACTTGTCAAGTGCGGTGATATTTCAATGTCAAAAATCCAAACAGCTAAGGCGAGCATTGATAAATTCACGAAGAGTAAAAAACCTATGAAAGCAAGTAATCGAAATGAGCGAACTAACAAATAAAATGCAAGCAAAATAAGTGATAAAGTTAATCCCAACGTTCGCAATATGTTTTGCCGAGCCCCCTGTTGAAGTTCCGTCTGGAAACTGCTATGATTAAACACGTACCAAGCATCAATTTGCGGTGAATCTTTAACAATATGGCGAATCACTTCTAGGTCAATTCCTTTGTCTTTTTTATTCTCGCTGTAAATCAATGCATATTTCTGGTTAGGAGAAATAAATTTTTCATGTACGTCTGAGAAATTAGAAATAACTTGTTGAAGCTCTTCAAAAGTCGGCTCTCCTGCGAAAAAAGTTTTCGACCGAATAAAAAGCCCCTTTTTTCGAGGGATTTCAATTGAAGTAAGGGAGTTAATCTGTATTTCTGGAAAGGCTTTTTTCAGCCGATTCGTAGTACTCATGAGGCTCGATGCACCTGCGGTAGTCAACCAATCATCCTTGCTGTACAAAATGATTACTTCTTGCTCAGGAAATGAGTCATACTGCAATGCTCGCTGATGTATTTCAGCTGTTGTTTCCCCATCCACAAAATGGAAGTTATCAAAATTGGACACAAACTTTAACTTTGGAACAATGAGGCAAGCCAATAAAATCAGCACTGATCCGCCAATAATCAATAAGTATAACGGCTCAATTCTTCTCATCAAAAAGGGAGGTCTTGAGTTGATTAGCTATGAATAGATTTCCTATTTCATTCGGATGTGAATCGTAAGGGTAGTTGGTTAGGGATGTATCCGTGAAATCAAAATTAAGATTCACCCAATTGAGGTGTTTCAACCCTTCGCGAATTCGCTCCGTCTCCAGTGAAGAATCTAAACAAGCAACTGTAAACTGAGTTCCTTTGCGTCGACAAATTTCATTCATCTGTTCAATCAAATAGGTGCTCGATTCAATCTGCTCATCGGTGTTTTCAGTATAATAATCATACGTCGTTTGAAGGTGATTAACCAGAACTGAGTACTCCCTGCCAAGAAAGTTAGAGTACAGTTCATTCCAAGGTTCAAACTTAATAGACTTTTCACAATCAGAGAGATACGGGAATTGAGCCCCTTCCATGTTTTTTTCAAGCTGACTCGAGGAGTTGTCAAATCCTATTTTTAAATGAGCCCGATACATTGGCGATAATGTATTGCGCATCAAGTGTTGGGGTGAAAAACACAAAATAACGTGATCCGACGAATCAAGTGCTACGTTTTGAAGTTGAAGGTAAGATTGAACTGTTCCATACCCCATTACACCATAATTAATTACTTTATGCGATGGAACTTGTTGTTGCAGGCGGGAACAGAACGTTTGTTCATCATCTACTCCATAACCATATGTAAATGAGCAGCCAAAAATATGGGCAGTTTTATAGTCAGAATCAGGTTGAAAGCTCGTTTTTCTGACTCCGGATAACAAATGGTTTGCTGTAAAGGTCAACCCATCATTCAATGTTATAGTATATGAGCCCGGACTGAGCTCAAACCCTAGTGAATCGTGACCAGTAAATGGATTGTTCGGACTTGCATCAATTTTATAATCTTGATTTTGATAAGGACGGAAACCTAATGCCCACATACTCAATTCAAGACCAATACCAATAACGACTCCGTATAAAATAATTTTTACTACCTGCTTGACTACCTTCACAAAGCTGATTTATGTGGTAAAAGTAAGTAATATTAAAGAATCTTAATGTGATTATGACTGCTGATTATTGATCAGCATATAAGGCAAGTATGGTATCTCAATGAAAAAAGATATACCTGCATAAAAGTCTGTTCCAACTTGTTTTATGCGTATTTCTTTCCTTCAAAACAAAAAAACTTATTTTTGAGTATAATTTTACACCTTTGATACGTGTATTTCTGGAAGAGAACATGTACGAAAGTTCATTGAGCTACTTAAAAAGATATACAGTGAGAAACAAGAAATGACTCGAAGAATTTATCATGCCTGAAAACCCATTCAATATAAAAGGCCTAACCGATGAAGAAGTGCATTTGGCGCGAAAAGAATTCGGGCAAAACACGTTAGACTACAAAAAAGAAAATGGGGTAATCGCGGCTCTCAAATCAGTGGTGAAAGAGCCTATGATTCTTTTATTGTTAGTTGCCTCAACAATCTATTTTATAAGCGGCGAATTAGGAGACGGAATTTTCCTCGTTTCAGCCATTTTTCTTATAGCGGCTATTTCTTTATTTCAAGATACGCGCAGTCGTAACGCTTTAGAAAAACTTAAAACGCTGATTCAACCCAACTGCAAAGTCATTAGAAATGGAGTAGTAGTAGAAATAACCAGCGAAGATCTCGTTATTGGAGACTATTTCCTTGTGGAAGAAGGTTCGTCCATTTCTGCAGATGGAATTATCGTTCACTCCAGCGACTTCTCGGTAAACGAATCCATTCTAACAGGAGAGTCCTTCGCTCTTTCAAAGGACAAATCTACAGCAGATAACTTGGTGTACAAAGGAACCACTGTTGTTAGCGGATTAGCAATTATAACCATTACGCAGATAGGGAATGAAACTAGACTAGGAAGAATTGGAAAAAGCCTGGAAAGCATAAAAGAACAAAAAACACCACTAGAAATACAAATAAGCAATTTTGTCAAAAACCTAATGATAGCAGGAGCTATCGTTTTCATCGTAGTATGGGCTATCAACTACCTCCATACCGCAAATATATTGGATAGTTTGCTAAAGGCATTGACTTTGGCTATGAGTATTTTACCGGAAGAAATACCTGTTGCCTTCACCACATTCATGGCAATAGGTGCCTGGCGATTAATGAAAATGGGGATCGTAGTAAAACAAATGAAAACCGTCGAAACTTTAGGATCTGCAACAGTTATTTGTACCGACAAAACGGGCACTATCACCGAGAATCAAATGAGCCTAGCTTCGGTTTTTTCGATGGCTTCTCAAAAAACTGTTGTACCAAATGAGGCCAATGAAGCTGAAAAAGAAGTAATAAAAATAGCCATGTGGGCGAGCGAACCAGCTCCTTTTGACCCAATGGAAATTGCATTACATAATGCGTATAGCGATTTTTCTTTAGTTGATGCTCGGGCCGAGTTCCAACTAGTTCACGAATATCCGTTAAATGGAAAGCCTCCCATGATGACGCATGTATTTGAAAACAGCATGGGTGAAAGAATAATTGCGGCAAAAGGAGCCCCCGAAGCGCTGATGCATTTATGCCCTTTATCGATAGAAGAACGAAGTAATATTAAAGAAGTAATACAGATAATTACTAAAGAGGGGTTTAGAGTTTTAGGTGTCGCACAAAGTACTTTTAACGGAACGAATTATCCTATAACTCAACAAGAACTACCATTTAACTTCAAAGGAATAGTCGCTTTCTATGACCCGCCAAAAAAGAACATCGACATCGTTTTAGAACAGTTTTACCAAGCAGGAATTGCAGTAAAGATTATAACGGGAGATAACGTTGAAACAACAATGGCAATAGCCAAACAAATTGGCTTTAAAGGAGTTGAACATAGTTTGTCAGGGGATCAATTAATGAAATTATCGGATGTAGAATTAAAAGAAAAAGTAATGAAAACCACTATTTTTTCTCGTATGTTTCCAGAAGCCAAACT
>Ga0136559_1000211_pt1 | contig 20017 bp, 17 predicted proteins | sample AntRauMeHopE1496_FD_104633 | JGI IMG/M metagenome (GOLD analysis project Ga0136559, IMG submission 104633) | Saline lake microbial communities from Rauer Islands, Antarctica - Metagenome Hop E1 #496 | ecosystem: Environmental > Aquatic > Non-marine Saline and Alkaline > Saline | place... | reverse complement strand
CACCACGTATAAAATCCATCTGTCCACCTACACCGCTGTACTGGCGGTTTCCTATGGTGTCTGCACAAACCTGTCCGGTAAGGTCTATTTCTATCGCGCTGTTTATAGCGGTTACTTTAGGATTGCGGCGTATAATGGCCGTGTCGTTTGTGTAAGCTGCCTCTTTAAAATGCACTAACGGGTTGTCGTCTACAAAATCGTAGAGTTTTTGGGAACCTACAGCAAAGCAGGTTACGATTTTCCCTTTTTTAACCACTTTTTCCTCACCAGTAATCACACCGTTTTCTACGAGCGGCAAAATGCCATCTGAAAACATTTCTGTGTGGATTCCTAAACGCTGGTGGTTTCCTAGATTGCGCAACACAGCATTGGGAATATTGCCTATTCCCAGTTGTAATGTAGCGCCGTCTTCTATTAGGTTTGCAACGTTAAGTCCTATGCGTGCCTCTATGTCGGTTATTGCTGCGCTACCAGAAATGGGCAGCGGGCTATCGCCTTGAACGGCATAATCTATATCTCTTAGGTGTATAATACCGTCGCCGTGGGTGCGCGGTACATGGGCGTTTATTTGTGCGATTACTATTTTTGCGGTCTCTACGGCTGGTAAGGTAATGTCTACTGACGTGCCTAGGGAACAGTAACCGTGCTGGTCTGGTGGCGAGACTTGTATAAAAGCAACATCTATAGGTAAAATAGCACGTCTAAAAAGCAAATGGATTTCACTTAAAAAGATGGGAATATAATCGCCATTTCCTGTATTTACCGCGTTGCGCACATTGCTGCCCACAAAACAACTGTTTAGTTTAAATGCTTTATTATAAGGTTCTTGTGTGTATAGTGCATTGCCTTCGGTATGTATTTGTATAATCTCTACATTTTTAAGCGCCGCATGGCGCTCGCATAAAGCATTAATGAGTAGGTTAGGGGTCATGGTGGCACCTTGAAAAAAAATGCGCTGGCCAGATTGTATATGGGCAACAGCTTCCGCTGCGGTTGTGTATTGTACTAGCATTAGCAGTCGTTTAATGTGGGTTTGTTTGTACGTTCCTTAAAAGTAGTCTAGTTTTAAATCATAACTTTCTATAAAAGCATGGGTTTAACATATTGGGTTTTCTGGCCATTTAAGTCTTATATTGATAAACCAGTTCCGTTTTGTGCCTTGTTAATCGTGTCGTAAAAATACGGTCAGGTCACACTTAAAACGATGATTTATGTCACCACAAAGTTTGTAACAGTGCTGGCGATTACTTGAAATCCAAGCCCTTGTAAACATCGCGACCTGATGCTGTGACCTAACCTACACTTGTGCTTAATGATTATTATAGAGTGGTAAACAAGCCTTAATCTTTAACATATCCTTTTTTTTACCTCCTACTATGGGTACATTTACAAGAAACCGTTATGTTATTTGTAAATCGTTTTAAGAATCACTTGTTACTAACGGTCATTGCCATGTTTGTAATGGGACTGACGGTTACCGCTCAAAATATCAATCGTGCAAAATTCAGGGACAGCATCAGGCAAACGCCTTATTTCTCTATCTACAAAGACAATTATTTTATATCGGGTGTACCTACAAATAGGAACATAGGCAGCACAACGGCCGATGCGAAGTATCAGATAAGTTTTAAACAGGTGGTCACTAGGGAAAAGTTGCCGTTAGATGCCTATATCTACCTTACCTACACTCAAAAATCGTTTTGGAATATCTATGAAGATTCCTTTCCTTTTAGAGATGTTAATTTCAACCCATCGGTGGCCATCGCAAAACCTGTGTTCAGTAAAACCGACCGATTAAAGGGACTCATTTCTTTGTCTGTACAGCACGAGTCTAACGGTAGGGACAGTATTTTTTCTAGAAGCTGGAACCGTGTCACTTTCGGCTATTCCACTAAAGTGTTTAAAAATACCTCTGCACATTTTGAGGCGTGGATACCATTTGCTTATCAAAATGGGAATCCAGATTTACTGGACTACACCGGCCTAGCCGAAATAAATTTAGAGCAAGAGTTTATCAAAGACAGGTTCTATGCAAATGTGATGTTGCGCAAGGGCATAAACTTTGACGAGAAAGGAGCCGTTAGAAGTCGTATTTATTACAGTCCGTTTAAGAAAAACACTGCAAACCAGTACTTAATGATAGAATGGTATGTAGGCCAGGCCGAAAACTTGTTGCTCTACCAGCAATCGCGTAGCATCATACGCATAGGCTATGTTATTAAAACAAATGAGTTCAATTTATTCAAATAAGCCTGCGGGGTCTAGTCATGTCCGCGTTTAAGAATTTCCAGCAACTGCGCGGCGCTTAAAAAAGAAGCTGCTTGAAATATTATCTCATACTGTGGGTTTAGTACCACAACCGTGGGAAAAGACACGTTGCCTGCTATAGTTCCTAGCGCTGTGGCAAGCTCGTGCATTCCGGTTTTTGTACCTGTAGGCATGTACTTAAAACTGCGGTCAGCAAATTGTATTTTTTCGGTTGATTCGGCGTTAAACGGTATGAAATAGTAGTCGCTGTTTAATGCGCGTATAACCGCCGGGTCTGTAAAGGTGTTTTGCTCCATGCCGCGGCAGTATTTGCACCAGTCTGTATGTAAAAAGACGAGGTATGGTCGTATTTCCTGCTGTTGTAGTTGTTCCGCTTTCGCGAAAGCGTACTCCTTTAAAACACCATCTTGTTGCGCAAACAAAGTGCAAGGTAAAAGAAGTAACAACAGCCGCAAGGTTCTCATGGTTTAGATTAAAAAATAGTATATCGCAATCCTAAAAACCCGCGTATTCCTTGGTTAGAAGAAAACATATAGGTCGGGTCAAAGGTAAGCGCATTTGGGTTACCGGGCGTGGCGACCGCCTGACCGTTTGGGTCAAAGGTTACATCGTTGTCAAACGGGTCAAAGGCTCGGGCGATACTGTTTGCCGGCGGTGTAAAGTTGAGCAGGTTTTTAACGCCACCATAAAGTTCCCAGGTGCGTCCCAGTTTTTTTGTGACTTGTATGTTTTGAATACTAAACCACGGTGATTGTGGCGCCCTAGGGTCTAGATCGCCTAGAAGGGGCAAATCCATTGGGCCATAAAGATTACCAGTATAATCTATGCTAAGCCCTATTTTTTTAAAAGCATAAGACGCCGTCCACACACCGCTAAAGCTCTCGGTAAGCGGTTGCCTGCTGCGTACGCCTTGCTCTGTTATAGATACGTCCATAAAAGTTGCTCCTGCAAGTATGGTCAGTCCGTTTTGCCAAGCTATATCTACATTAAGCGAGATACCTTGTGAGATAGAATTACCGTCTAGGTTTGCATAAATAATTTTATTGGGGTCGGTATCATAATCGGGTAAGATGCGATTTGTGAAATAGGTGTAAAATGCACTCGCGTCTAGGTTTATAAAAACATTATCGCTGGTTACGATATTTTTTACATAATTCAGGTTTGCGTTCCACGAGGTTTCTGGACGCAGCTCGCCTTCAAAAACGACTTCTCGCGCTCCGGTAAGTGCCGCGTGGTCTTCAGTAAAGACATTTGCGACTCTAAAACCGTTTCCAGCGCTTAACCGTATCACGTCTTTATTGTTTTCACTGTTCCATTTATAATTAATACGTGGCGAGGCAATGCTGCCGTGCAGGCTGTTGTAGTCATAGCGCATGCCCACGAGCAAATTGTGTTGTGGTGCTAGTGCAATCTCGTCTTGTATAAATATCCCGGGTAAGTGCATGATAGACGGTAGGTTTGTAACACCATCTGTTTGGGCGGTGGCAAAGGTATTGTCGTCATAATAGGTATAACGGTATGCCGCGCCCATGAGCAGGTCGTGTTTTTTACCCACGCGTTTGTTCCAGGTAAGCTGACCGAACCCTATATACTGGCTCGCAATATAAACGTCAGTTCCGTAAACTGAGTTTTGGTCGTGGCCGTTTGCACTAAACTGAAAGGTTAGATTTTCTTCTGTGGGCAGTTCATACGTTCCAAAGGTTTCCCAGCGGCTGGTAAAAATGCTTTCTCCGTAAACCTCGTCGCCACCTCTGAAACTGCTGTTCCAGTTCATGTCGCCACCCCAGCGGTCTTCGTAAAGATAGCGTCCTGCAAATGAAAACAGTTTGCCGCTCGCCCGCTCAAAGTTGAATTTGTTAAATATAGAAATACGGTTTTGTAGGGTCAGATCTGTAAAACCATCACCATTATTATCTATGGGGTTTTGATAATTAAAATAGTTAACACCCAGCAAGCCTGAGACCTTTTTACCTGCTTTATAGCTTATGCCTATATCTGTATTAACCTCGCCCCAGGATGTACCAAAACTTTCTACGCTTGTTCTGGGTGCATTACCTGGCTTTTTAGTAATAATGTTAATGATGCCACCTACAGCCTCAGAGCCATAAAGGGTACTTGCTGGCCCTTTTACTATTTCTACGCGTTCTATTAGTGATTGAGGGATTCCTGTAAGACCATAAACGGTCGACAAACCGCTCACTATGGGCATGCCGTCTATAAGTACAAAGGTATAAGGGCCTTCTAAACCGTTTATATGGATGTCGCCGGTATTGCACACATTACAGTTAAGTTGTGGGCGCACACCGTTTATATTTTGCAGCGATTCAAAGATAGACGGATTAGGATTTTTTCTAAAAAATGCTTGAGAATAAACCTCTACGGGAATCGGGCTGTTTTGTTTGCTTACAGGTTTGAGCGTTCCAGATATAACAATCGCGTCGAGGCTAGACTGGTCTTCGAGCATGTTGAAATTATGAGTGCAACTGTTTTCGGCAGCTAGGGTTATTTGTTTTTTTTGGCTTTTGTAGCCTAGCGACGAAACTACAAGCGTGTAGTTTCCGTAAGGTACGTCGGTTATGGTGTAAGAGCCGTTACCGTCTGCGGTGGTGCCTCGCTCTAGCTCAGGTATGTAAATAGTTGCAAAAGGTAGCAGCTCGTTTTTATAGGTAAAGGTTCCAGTAACTGCGCACGTTTGTGCCCATAGCGATGTGGCTGTTAAAAAGGTGATTGTATAGAAAAGGTACCATTTAGACATAACTATGATTAAGTGTTGTGTTTGCAAAACTAATAAAGTTAGGGTATACTAACAAATAAAGTTTGCAATTAATGCGTATTTTTACCAGATGTTATCATTAGTTGAAGAAAATTATATAAAAGCCCTACTGCAGTTAGCCTCTAGAGATAGAGCGATGACGCAGCAAGAAGGCGTGGGAACAAACGACCTGGCGACCTATTTGCAGGTAAAACCGTCTACCGTAAATGAGATGTTAAAGCGCCTGAAAGAAAAGCAACTTGTAAACCATAAAAAGTATGGTAAAATCACCCTTACCCCTGCTGGAACTGAAATAGGATTGAGTATTGTGCGCAAGCACCGGTTGTGGGAAACCTTTTTGTGCACCAAACTAGGGTTTGAATGGGATGAAGTTCATGATATTGCGGAACAATTGGAACACATAAAGTCAGACAAGCTCATCGATAAAATTGATAAATTTTTAGGGTTCCCTAAATTTGATCCCCATGGCGACCCCATTCCAGACCACAAGGGTAATTTACCCAAACGCAATACCCAAAAACTGTCACTCATACACGTGGGCGTTACATGTACCGTTCTAGCTGTAAGCGATACAGATAACGTCTTTTTAAAGTACCTAGAAGCGTTGCACATAGCCATAGGAACCACCATACTGATAAGTGAAAAAATAGCTTACGACGGCACTATGAAAGTGATTATAGACAATAATTTAACGTTACTATCTAAAAAAGTAACAGATAATATACTGGTAGATTAGGATTTTTCTGGTTTTAAAAAAGCGAGGCTAGAGAAATGAAATGCACCTTTTTTTTTATAAACACGACCAGCTATAGTCGCGCTAATTTGCCATAAAAATAAGCGCATTTTTTCGGAGTAACTAACAAGAGCTTTTTCAAATTGCAAGGTCTTTGTTTCCGCACCCTTTAGGGCTGGGGCACGGAAACAGCATCGAGATTTTAAAGCAACATCAGTACAACGTTTTGCTTAAGACGACTCTATTAAAACCCACACCGAAACCTTTTCCCCGACCCTAAAGGGTGAGGTTTCTCGCACGTATTTAGTAATGACGGTCGTTGTTTCCGTACCCTTTAGGGCCAGGGCACGGAATTAAAAACCAAAGTTCGCAGCTTCTGCATCATATAATTAAACGCTGCACAAAGTAAAAAAACCAACCTCTTTTTTGTAAACGGTATCTAGACTACAAACCTCCTGTTTTTTCTGGTTCTTCTATAATTACAGGCTCAATGCTTTCTACCTGCGGCATTAACAACCGCAAACTGTCCTGCAATAGGCTATCTTTTAATTTACGCTCTGCGATAACGGTAGAATCTCGTTTGAGCAAGTTGCGCACATACATGGTGTCGGCTTTGTAATAATTGTAAGCATTTGTAGCGGTAGAATCACTAAACGCCGGACATGGAAAATAGGTAAAGTTATAGCTAAAATTGCGCAGCAGCGGCCGGCGCCAGGAACTCATTCCTTTAAAAACACTTGCTACCATGGGCATCGCGGTGTTTGCCCCAGCACCCATTCGGGTACTGTTAAACTGCACGCGTTTATCGTGCGTGCCTACCCAGGAACCTATGACTACAGACGGCGCTGCACCTATAAACCAGCCATCGTTATTGTTTTGGGTTGTACCTGTTTTACCTATAATATTGTAAGGAACACCATAGCCTGAAAATCCAGAACCGCTGCCGCTTGTAATGACACCTTCGAGCATTTTTTGAATTTGGTTTACGTTGTAAGTAGATGCTACACGACCGTGAAATCGTGGTTCAGCCTCATAAAGAACTTCACCTTTTGTGTTTTCTATGCGCGCAATGCTGTAGGGTCTTACCGCCTGACCGCCATTTGCAATACTACAATAAGCAGTTACCATCTCTAACAAGGTAAGTTCTGCGGTTCCTAGGACTATAGATGGTTCTTTGGGTATGGCAGAGTTTATTCCCATTTTACGTGCCATGTCTATGACATTGCCTGTTCCCGTGCGCAATTGCAATTGAACTGCAACGGTATTAATAGATTTTGCAAGTGCGCCATGCGTGCTGTAACTACCGCCATACCGCCCGTTTGCATTTCGGGGTTTCCAGTCGGCATATTCTTTGTAAGTGCGCAAGCTGTTGTTAAAAAACGTACATGCGTCTATGCCATTTTCCAAACCCGCGAGGTAACTTATGGGTTTAAATGTAGAGCCCACTTGATTTCTAGTGGTAATGTTATCTATTTGTGAGAAACCGTAATCTATACCACCTAAATATCCCATGATACCGCCATTATTGCTGTCCATTACGAGCAATCCTGTGTGTACTCTAGTAATAGCATGGACAATAGAATCTCTTAGGGACTGTTGTTTCATAGTGTTACCTGTTCCTATTTCCCAGTAATTACGGGGCTTTTTATCGTTGAGAAACACATTTATTTGTTCTTGTGTTTTACCAGCGTCCTGTAACTCTTTAACGCTTGCTAGTCGCTCAGACAGTTTTGTGAGCAGGCCCTCTTTACCACCTTCGGTTGTTGCGCTAGTCCAGTAGTCGTCCATTAAATTTTGTAACCTGTTTATATTGCGAGCCATCGCATTTTCTGCATAGGTTTGAATACTTGGGTTTAGGGTGGTGTAAATGCGCAACCCATCTATTTCGAGGTCGTAAACATGACCGTCGTCTGCCGGGTTGTCTGCAGCCCATAAGTCAAATTCTTTCCTGACATAGTTTTTAAAATACGTACTTGTAGAGGAAAGTTCCAGCGGTTTTTGATACTTTAGTTTCAATGGTGTCTTTGCTGCCGCTTCGGTAGTGCTGTCTATTTTAGCATATTTTAACATTTGTCCCAGTACCACATCGCGCCTGCCTTGTGCACGCTCTAGGTTGTTGCGCGGGTTAAAATAGGAAGGCGCTTTAAGAAGTCCTACCAGCGTTGCGCTTTCAGACAAGCTTAGGTCTTTGGGTTTTTTTGCAAAAAACCGCTGTGCCGCTTTTTCAATACCGTAAAGGTTCTCACCAAAGGATACCGTGTTAAAATAAAGGAGTAAAATCTCATCTTTGGTATATACAGATTCCATGCGCTTTGCAATAATCATTTCACGTACCTTATTAATAGGTGTAGATAAAAAGGGCTGTTCCTTGCGGCCAAAAATATTTTTTGCAATTTGCTGCGTTACCGTGCTACCACCACCAGCCTGGTCTTGTTGTAATAAAATAGATTTTACAAACACCCGACCATAACTGCGGTAGTCTATACCGCTGTGTTCGTAAAAACGAGCATCTTCCGTAGCTACCAGCGCATCTACCAGATAGGGATTAAGCTGCGTGCTGTCTATATTAGACCTGTTTTGTAGGTAAAAGAATCCTATGGGTTTTTTATCGGTTCCATACAAGGTTGAGGTAAGCGGGTTTTGCAGTTGTGCAAGTTTTGTAGCATTAGGTATCCGACCGAATACGCCAAAATAAATAAGGACAAAAAAGAAAAGTCCCAGCCCTAAACCACCTAGTGCACCATAACCTGCTGTTTTAAATGGGTGTTTACGAGCATACTGCCAGGCTTGCGCTAGCTTTAACTTTATAGTTTCCAGTATCGTTTTAAGGTTCATAAGTGCATTTGTAAAGCTGTGCAATATTACAAAATAGACAGCCTTTCTGGTTGTTTTAATTTCAAGCGCCTTTAAACTATTTATGGTTATTTTTACCGTTCAAAATAAGAATATGGGTTTTACACTGGTTGACATTATAGGCTACCTAGCAAGCTTGGTGCTTTTGCTTTCTTTTACACGTAAAAATGTAAGGCACTTGCGCATTATTAATACCGCAGGGTGTTTGTTGTTTGTGGTTTATGGTGCGATGCTTCAGGCTTGGCCCGTTATTATTACAAACGTAGCCATTATACTTATTAATGGCTATTATCTTTTTATTCAAAAGCAAGATACGCCCCAGCTGCAGCGTTAGTACACTACCATAACCACCTTTACTTTAATATGTTAATCTATGTTAAAAGGTTATTTAAGGTATGGATTTTGTTATATTTGCACCGTGATAAAAATACTTCAAAAAGCTTTTGCGTTTTTCATGGTGGTGGTCCTTGTGTTGTCCACCACGTCTTTTACCGTGCACAAGCATTTTTGTGGTTCTTTTCTTGTGGACGTTTCTATAGTCGTGCCTTCTAGTGGCTGCGGTATGGAGCAAGCAGTCGCCCCAGACAGCTGCGAGGAGCGTTTAGCAGCCAGTTGCTGTAGTGATAAGCAAGAGCTAGTACAGGGTCAGGACACCTTAAAAATGGACTTTTTTGCGCACGTTTTAAGCCCTGCCTTTAGTGTTCCAGAAGTGACCAGCTGGTCACATCCAATCCTGACAGCACAGACGCAAGAACCGCACACGCACCGTGCAAACGAGCCGCCAGCAACGCGGCGACAACTCTACATTTTACACGATTCTTTCCTTATTTAGAACATTTTTAGTTTCGATAGGCCTTTTGGCCATAATCTTTACTTTTAATGTATCTATACGACCATGAACAAAATTATTACGAGTGTTTTTGTGGTGTTCGCTTTCGCGAAAGCATATGCACAAGGACCACCCATTACCGAAGATAGCCCTATGCTTTTAGGAGCAGGTAGTTACACTGTGCGTGTAATTTCTGAAACAAGAACCATAGATGCTGGAACAGCGGTATACGTGCCGCTTATGTTGCATTATTTGCCCACTGCACGTACAGAGATATCTGTAAACATACCTTATATTAATTATAACTTAGACACTGCAACAGGCAGCGGTCTTGCCGATATGCGTATTACTGGAAAATACCAGTTTTATCGCAAAGATGGCAAGGCAAAAACCTTCCGCATGGACGCAAAGACCGTTCAGACGCTACCCACGGGCGAGAAACTAGACTTAATGGACATAAGCATGGGAATGTACTCAGGCTATTATGGCGTTGTTGCAGGCTATGAGTCTCTTAAAATAGGCGTAACCTCAGAATTTGGTTACAACTGGATGCCAGACGGCACCATGGACGTGCTGCAGTTTAAAGCCGGCGTGGGCTTGCCGCTGCTAGAACCGCAGTACCCTAATAATCAGCTAAATTTATATTTTGAAACCGCAACGATGTGGCAAACAGAGCGTGACTCGTACCAGTTTTTATATGCGCAGGGTATACAGTATGCACGCAAGGACGTGACCTTTGACCTGTCCTATCAACTGCCTGTTTTTCAAGATATAAATATAGGGCCAGAGTTTAGACGTTCCGTTTTTATAGGAGCGCGATATAATTTTTAACAATAATTATGAATATCGCTTTCCCCAGCCCTAAGGGTGGCGGTATTTCAAAAACAAAAACGTAATGACGATTTTTGCACCCTTTAGGCTGGGGAATCAAAAATTCAGTATTGAAATTAATAACTTAACATTTTGATTTTGCTTAACTGCAAACTTCGTACGAACACTTTAAAAATAAACATGATGAAAAATATTGCAATTATTATGACCGTAGTTGTTGGTTTGTTCGCTTTCGCGAAAGCCGACGCTCAAAAAAACAATGACAGAGACCAGTTTGAGGTACAAGTAGATGGCCTAGGCTGCCCGTTTTGTGCATACGGACTTGAGAAGAAATTCAAAGAGTTTAAAGGCATTAAGGATGTGAAGATAGATATTAAGACAGGCGACTTTTCTTTTAGTTATCCGGCAGACAAAGCACTGAGTATGGACGCAATGGTTCAACAAGTAGTAAAAGCCGGTTACACGCCCAACGTTGCAAAAATTACCAGATCAAATGGTAAAATAGAGCAAAACGCAGGTAAAAAGCAAGAAGCTCTGGGCGCGCTAACCGCCGGTAAACTTAAAGTATATGGCGTTTGTGGCATGTGTAAAGCGCGCATAGAAAAAGCGATAGGCGACATGGCAGGCGTGAAAACGGCAACATGGGACGTAGATACTAAAATGCTGGCTATTTCGTATGACAAAACAGCTGTTACTATGGACGCTATTAATAAACAAGCTGCTGCCGTAGGACATGATACAGACGCTGTAAAAGCGAGCAGTAAAACCTACAATGCCTTGCCAGGTTGTTGTCGTTACAGAGATTAAGCATGAAAAAGTTAATAAGCAGTATATGTGCACTAGTAGTGCTAGTGGCATGTAAAAACGAGACCGCAATCCCGGAAAATAGGACCTGGGAATTTGACAAAGTGATACCGTTAGATAATGTGAACCCTATAGGGATAGCTATAGACGGTGAAGCTATTTATCTAAGCGATGGGGACAACAACCGCGTCGTTAAAGTAGACGCAAACGGTAAGATTCTATTGGAATATGACGGTTTCGAGCGGCCTATGCACATAGATTATGGTAAACCCGTAGCACAAATCACAGACAAGCTTGCTAGCAGCGCACTTAACGAGGCAGCGCTTTTTGTCCCTGAATATGGACGTGATTCTATTGCAGTCATAACTGGTAAAAAAAGAAGGTATCTGGTTCTTAACGATTCTCTAGATGCGCCTGCCGCGATAAGTGTGTATGAGAACGAAATCGCCCTAGCTGACTTCTATAACCACCGTATTCTTTATTATAACGGTACGGAGTGGATAAGTTTTGGTACCGAAGGTAAGGAGTTAGGGATGTTCTACTATCCTACCGATGTGCAAATAACAAAAGATGCCATTTATGTGGCCGATGCCTACAATAACCGTGGGCAAGTGTTTGACAAGAAAGGAAAAGTTATCGCAGCCTTCGGTAAGGAACAAAAAATGAATGCCGCAACAGGTATATATGTCACTGCTACTGAGATTTACCTAACCGATTTTGAACATAAACGTGTGCTTGTTTTTAATAAAGATTACAGCCTTAAACAAGAGCTAAAAACAAATGTAAACAAGCCTACAGATGTGATTGTGGTAGACGGCAAATTGCTCATTACAGACTACGGTAATGGAACACTTGTACAATATAAAAGTGTTCCAGTCGCTACTACGACTGCAGCAAAAGAATAGTTGAAAAACGCTGCAAAACTGCTAGTGGACGAGCGATATTGGGTTGCAGTGGTGTTTTTAAGGGTGTAATACGTTAATTTAATCCTAAATAACCGAATAAGAACGGTTTAGTACGTAACATTACACAATTAAAAACGACTATTAGATAGTAAATGGCTGTCAAAAACGGGTTAACAAGAAAACTTAATTAGTTCTTTATAAATAACTGTTAAGAAGTTTGTACAGACCATCCAAATGTTGTTAATTTTACAAACAAATTATTATATGGAAATCATAGACCAAGCATTAGAATTTGAAAAGGAGACCATGAGCAATATGTCTACGAGCGATAGAGTATCATCTTCACGTAGGGCCAAAGCCTTGATCTTAGGAATCAATGAGATTTATAAGGAAACTAAAGATGAAACTTTAATGGACCTTATGAAACGCCTCACTGAAAAGAAAAAGAAAATAGAGAAACGCCTGAAAATGGTTAAAATCTAGTCTTATACAATGAATTCAGAAAACCGCAAGAATGTATTTTTTTTGCGGTTTTTTTATGCTTTAAAATCTAACATTACCAGCTTTTGAAGTTACTTTAGTGTACTCAAAGCACTTTAATTATCCTTTATCATGAAATCTTTAAAATACGTGCCAGTTTATTTTTTAGTTACCATTGCGGTACTATGGGGTTGTAAATCCCCTGTAGCCTCTACAAGCGCAGCACAGGTGCCAGCAATGGTAGATAGTACGGAACTTAGTTTGCCATTTGAAAAATACAAACTAGATAATGGACTTACCGTTATTATGCACGTAGATACATCTGACCCAGTAGTCGCAGTAGCGCTTACCGCTCACGTGGGTTCCTCTAGAGAAGTTGCTGGTCGTACAGGTTTTGCCCATTTATTTGAGCATTTGTTGTTTTTAGAATCTGAGAATTTAGGTAAAGGTGGTCTCGATGCAATGAGCGCACGTATAGGTGGTGCTGGTGCAAATGGCTCTACAAATAGAGATGTCACAAATTATTTTCAAACCGTTCCTAACGATGCGCTAGAAAAAATGATTTGGGCAGAGGCAGATAAACTAGGGTTTTTTATAAATACCGTTACAGACCAAGTACTAGCAAAAGAAAAGCAGGTCGTAAAAAACGAAAAACGACAGTCTGTAGACAACCAGCCTTACGGCGCTGAACGTTTTGTGATAGATAAAAACATGTACCCAGAGTCGCACCCTTATAACTGGCAGGTGATAGGTTCGCTTGAAGATTTACAAAATGCATCTTTGCAAGACGTTAAAGATTTTTACAACCGCTGGTACACTACAAATAACACTACCTTAACCATTTCTGGGGATTTTAGTGTGCCGCAAGCAAAGGTTTGGGTACAGCAGTATTTTGGGGAGTTTAACGCTGGAGAAGAAGTTGCACCGCGCGATATTGCACCTGTAGTTTTAAATGCCAGCAGCAACTTGTACTATGAAGATAATTTTGCAAACCTGCCCAGACTTAGTATGAACTGGCCTACGGTAAAAGCATTTCATAAAGACAATTATGCGCTTGATGTGCTCACAAGCTATTTGAGTGCAGGTAAAAAAGCACCGCTAACCCGCGTACTCGTAGAAAATAAAAAATTATCGAGCAATGCCCGCATGAGTAACTACAGTTCAGAACTTGCAGGACAATTGCAGCTAGCGGTACAGGCTTATGATGGTGTAGATTTAGATGCGGTTGCAGCAGCAATAGATGAGGCATTATTACTTTTTGAAAAAAAGGGTATCCCGCAAGAAGATTTAGAACGTATTAAAACAGCAACCGAAACCAGTTTTTACTACCAGCTGGGCAGTGTGTTGGGTAAAGGGTTTTTACTCACACAATACGACATTTACACAGGTGATCCAGGATACATAGAAAAAGACCTTAAAGGAGTACAGTCTGTTACCCGTGAGGATGTTATGCGCGTTTATAACACCTATATTAAGAACAAGAATTATGTGATGACCAGTTTTGTACCCAAAGGCATGTCAGAACTAGCCGTGACAAATGCTAAACCGGCCTTTGTAGAAGAAGAAAAAATAGTGCAAGGTGCCGAAGAAGATTTTGACGCATCTGTAGAGGCAAGCTATGAGCGCACGCCATCTAGTTTTAATAGAACCGTAGAACCTGTTTATGGTGCAAAGCCCCAACTACGCGTTCCAGTTATATGGAAGGACACCTACAACGCTGGTATGCGCGTGATGGGAATAGAAAATAACGAGGTGCCCTTAGTAAGTTTAGAGCTAGAGCTCAAAGCAGGGTTGCTGCAAGAACAAAAAGAAACGTATGGTGTTTCTAACATGCTTGCACAATTGCTTACCAAAGGGACTAAAAACAAGACAACAGAGGAGCTTGAAAAGGAACTCCAAAACCTGGGTGCAACCTTAAACTTAACGACAAGCTATTCTAGCATGTCGTTAAATGCAAACACCTTAGCGCGCAACTTGAATCAGGTCGCAGCGCTAATTAAAGAAGTGTTGCTAGAGCCCCGCTGGGATTTAGAAGAGTTTGAACTTATAAAACAACAAACGATAGATAGAATACAGCGTCTTAAATCTAATCCTAATGCTATAGCGGGCCAGGAGTTTAATAAAGTACTGTATGGAGAAAATCACATTCTTGCTCAAAACCTATCTGGCACTGAACAAAGCGTAAAAGCCATCACCATACAGCATCTCAAAGATTATTATACAACGCATGTATTGCCGCAAGCATTAGAACTAAGCGTTGTAGGCACGGCTACTATAACACAAATAGCAACAGCATTTAAACCGCTAGATGCCGCATGGAAACCAGCTGCGGTAGCTGCGGTCAGCGTGCCAGCAGTTCCAGCTATCGCAATGACACGGGTTTATTTTTATGACGTTCCAGGTGCAAAGCAGTCTATCATTTATGCTGGGCAACATGCTGTTAAGGCTACAGACCCTATGTTTTACCCACTAGAGGTTGTTAATTACAGGCTCGGTGGCGGTGGTTTTGCATCGCAGCTCATGCAAGAACTGCGTGAGGGAAAAGGCTATACCTATGGTGTAAGCTCGTCCTTTTCTGGTAACGAGCTGTCTGGTGTTTTTGCGGTGCGCACCGGTGTGCGGTCTAACGTGACACTGGAGTCAGCGCAATTAATAAAAGAACTATTATCTGATTATAGCAACTCATTTAACGAGTCAGACCTAGACGTTACTAAAAGTTACATGATAAAATCTAGCGCACGCAGTTTTGAAACAGCTGGTGCAAAGCTCAATATGTTAAGCGATATGCGCAATTACGGTTACCCCGTAGACTATGCAGTAAGGAACCAGCAGTTTGTAGAACGACTTACCTTGCCAGTAGTAAAACAGCTTGCTAGACAAAACTTGAACCCTGATCAAATGATTTATCTAATTGTAGGCGATGCAGCGACGCAGTTTAATCGTATGAGTGAGCTGGGTTACGGTACGCCTGTCTTACTTAATAAGAAATAGCAACAGCATAAAAAAGGCAGCTTATAAGGCTGCCTTTTAAATACAAAATGTTTTTATAATACAATACCGTTTAGCGCTGGTGACGAACCGTCTTAGTTATTTGTGCCGTCTATGGTGATAACAGCCTCACTTTCTAGCATCGCAAAAAACTTGTCCAAGTTGGGCATAATAATTATTTTTGTACGACGGTTTTTTGCCATGTTCGATTTGTTGTCGTTTGCAACAATGGGGTCATAACTAGAGCGTCCGGCAACTATTAATTGTTCAGGTGCCACACCAAATTTTTCTTGTAACCTTCTCACAATAGCCGCGCTGCGCTCTGTGCTCAAATCCCAGTTGTCCTTTACATAGCTGCCCGTTTTTACTTTACGGCTGTCTGTGTGGCCTTCTACCAGTATTTCTAACGACGGTTCTGATTTTACTATTGCTGCGATGCGGCCCAGAATAGCGTCTGCGCCTTCACCTACACGGTAACTACTATCGCCAAAGAGCAAATCGTCGTCTATATTAATCATGACCACTGTCTCATCTACAGATATGTTTAAATTGTCTGTGCTCTCTGATCCTGTAAATTTCTTAGAGACATTATATGCAATTGCTAGGTTTAGGGAATCTTTGAGCGTTTTTGCATTTGCTAGTTTTTCTGCGGGTACGTTTTGCAGGGTTTTGCGCATGGCGCGCCTGTTGTTCTCAGAAAGCACAATCTGGTCAGTTGCCGTGCTTACCATCATGCCATCTTTTTCGGTTTTTAAGGATTCGATTTTTTGATTAAATCGTACGACGCGCATCTCTATTTCTGACATTTTGTTTTCCAAGTCTTCTTTTTCTACTTGCGTTTTTTGTAGTTCAGACCTGGTATTGTTGTAATTACTTTCTAGTTCTGTATATTTCTTTTTAGAAACACAACTAGATAAAACGGTTGCAGCCGCAATGGCGATGATTAAATGTGACTTTTTCATGTTTGTCTTTTTAAAGTTATAGTATAAAAACGGTGCTGGGATTGTCTAAGTACATTTGCTTTACCATAGTTTTGTTAAAGTATGTTGAGGTTATGTTAATGAAATGAGCCTGCTGCATGTTCTACAGTCCATGTTAGAATCTGCTAGTTCACAAGTGATTGCACACTGTCTAGTAGATGGCGCAAGCATAACAAGTACGCATCGCGACGTGGGTAGTTTTAAAATGCCTCGAGACCGTACTGCGGTAAATAAGTTGGGTTGTTATGCTATTAATTTTTTCAACTGTGTACTTTTGACAACGTATTGTCGGATAAATGTCGGGTTTAAATACGGTTTAACTTTAGACAATAAGTGGTTTTGGTGCTTAACATTACACCATGCAATCTTTAAAATAGATGACTGTGAATGAGCCAGAATTGGGAATTTTTATCTCAAAACTCAGAAAAGAAAAAGGGCTTACCTAAGAAGAGCTTTTAGAAATGTGCTACATAAACGTGCGCACCATACAGCGTATAGAGGCAGGTGAGGTGCCGCCGCGCAGCTATACGCTAAAAAACATACTGGAGGCACTAGGTGTAAACATAGTCGAACTACGATGCTCACATGTGTTTTTTGCGGTGCATTTGCACATGATGCCCGAGCGATGGGTAATTATCTAGGACAAGTTGCTGCGATTGTTTTTGCGGCCATGGGTTTTTTTATTCGCGTATTACAGTTATTTGGGTTTTCAACAAGGAGTGTCTCTCTCTCTCTCTCTCTCTCTCTCTCTAGCGTTTACAGTGTTTTCATTTTAATTTTGTTCATGTACGGTTTGTTGTACATTACTCCGGGAACTGCGTTTTTTGTGCAACGACATCGTTTGGGTGATTCCCTGAAACGGTTAGGTTTGTCACCTATTATAGGTGGTATTGGGCGTGCTACCTTATTGCTGTTTCCGGTAGACATACTCACGACGCTTGCCTTTGAGGTGCTGCTTGTAATTGCGTTACTAGGTCAGTATCGTTTGCATAAAAAAAAGCACCTCGTAAAAAGTGCTTCTTAAAAATAGGTACGCGTGAGCATTATTGTTCGTCACCAGAATGCACCTGCAATTTATTATTAAACTGTATGGTGCGTATAGGGAACGGGATGTTAATACCTTCTTTCTCAAACGCTTTTTTAATAGCCATAATGGCACTGCTGGTCGTTACCAGTTTTTGTAAACCATTTTCTACCTCATAATAAAACCGGAGTAAGAAATTAACGCTGCTATCGCCGAATTCCATGTAGTAGAACTCTACTTGGTCTGTATGTTCTACTTGGTCAAAATAATCTACGATTGCCTGTTTTGCGACTAGTTTAACGTGGTCTAAGTCGCTTTCGTAACCTACACCGCAATTAATCATTACACGCATGGTTGAGGTAAGACCAAAGTTCTTCATAGGGTTCTCGAGAATCATTTTGTTAGGTATAATTACCGTGTTATTGTCTGCCTCGCGCAATATAAATTTGTCTAGATCTATAGCCATAACCTCGCCTTCGAAACCATTTGTTTGAATCCAGTCGCCTATGCGTACGAGCTTTCTAAAACTCAGGTGTATACCGCTTACAGAGTTAGACAGCGTGCCCTGCATAGCAAGACCTATAACCAGACCAGATACGCCAGCACCGGCGATAATGGTCTCTAGCGCCTTGTCTAGGTCCAGTATGGATAGTGCTATAAAAATACCGCTTATAACAATAACCAGTGTTACCAGTTTTGTGATGAGACTACGCACACTTTTCTGGCTTACCCGTGTTACAAGTAATTTCCCTGCAATACGACTCAAAAATTTTGCAATAATATAAAACAGCACAATAACAATTACAGCCACCACAAGATTGGGCAGCATGGTTATAAAGCCCTCAAACCAAGAATCAACCTTGTCGTACACCAGCGTCAGGCTATCTTGCACACCTACATTGTCGCTATTTTCTCCATTTTGCGTTGCTGTTTGCCCTTGAAAATTTGTCATAGCTACAAAGGTACAGCTCCAAACCCCGTAAAACGACTGGTTTAACAGCCTTTAACGTGTTTAAATATCTTTTTAACATGTTAGATTTTAGGGAGTTCGCTTTCGCGAAAGCGTAATAACCACAAGCCTACTGCACTAAACTATTATCGTGCTTTAAAATAGAAGCCCGTTTAATAATCTTACTTTTGCAACATGGAACACAAAGCAGGATTTGTAAATATCGTGGGCAACCCCAATGTGGGGAAAAGTACCCTTATGAACGCACTCGTGGGTGAGCGACTGTCTATTATTACCAGCAAGGCGCAGACCACGCGACACCGTATACTGGGTATTGTTAACGGCGAGGATTTTCAAATGGTACTGAGCGACACGCCTGGTATTATTAAACCAGCATACAAACTACAAGAGCGTATGATGGATTTTGTAAAAAGCGCCTTTGAAGATGCCGACTGTATTCTATACATGGTAGAGCTGGGCGAGAAAGACCTTAAAAATGAGGCGTTCCAGAAACGATTAACCTTTGCCGAGGTTCCTGTTTATGTGATTATTAACAAAATAGACCAAGGTAACGAGACCCTATTAACAGAGTCACTTGCACACTGGAAAGAGCAACTACCTAACGCAGTGGTTTTTGCGATAAGCGCGCTAGAGAATTTTGGGGTGACAGAGTTGCTTGCCCGTATTATAGAAATACTTCCGGTTTCCCCAGCATATTATCCTAAAGATACGCTTACAGACAAGCCGGAACGCTTTTTTGTAAATGAGAGTATCCGAGAGAAAATTCTGATTCATTACAAAAAAGAGATCCCGTATTCTGTAGAAATAGATACCGAAGAGTTTTTTGAAGACGAGACCATTATTAGAATACGCTCTGTAATTATGGTCGAACGCGAAACCCAAAAAGGCATTATTATAGGTCACAAAGGCGCTGCACTAAAACGCGTCGGGACAGAGGCCCGAAAAGATTTGCAAAAGTTTTTTGGCAAGCAGGTATACATAGAACTATATGTAAAAGTGAACAAAAACTGGCGTAGCGACGAGCGGCAGCTTAGACGTTTTGGCTACAAGGGCGATAATAGTTAGTTTTGAGTTGTGAGCCATGAGTTGTGCGCAGCAATTATTAAATCCATCATGTTTATATCGCTTTCCATGCACAGGTGCGGACTTAAGTCCGCACCTGTGCATGTTTGTGGGTTTTTTGTTGTGCATGTTTGCGTATTTCTTCTGGCGAATAACGCTTCTTCTTTTTTGGCATCTGTTTTTCACTCCGTATTTATGAGCTGTGAGTTGTGAGCCATGAGTTGTGAGCCATGAGTTGTGCCTAGCAATTACTAAATCCATCATGTTTATATTGCTTTCCGTGCACAAGTGCGGACTTAAGTCCGCACTTGTGCATGTTTGTGGGTTTTTTGTTGTGCATGTTTGTGTATTTCTTCTGGCGAATAACGCTTCTTCTTTTTTGGCATCTGTTTTTCACTTTGTATTTATGAGCTTTGGGCTGTGAGCCATGAGTTGTGCGCAGCAATTACTAAATCCATCATGTTTATATCGCTTTCCATGCACAGGTGCGGACTTAAGTCCGCACCTGTGCATGTTT
>Ga0136559_1000210_pt1 | contig 20027 bp, 21 predicted proteins | sample AntRauMeHopE1496_FD_104633 | JGI IMG/M metagenome (GOLD analysis project Ga0136559, IMG submission 104633) | Saline lake microbial communities from Rauer Islands, Antarctica - Metagenome Hop E1 #496 | ecosystem: Environmental > Aquatic > Non-marine Saline and Alkaline > Saline | place... | reverse complement strand
GAGACCAATGATGAAATCCAAAAAATAGCGCAGGAGGTCTCTCCGCTATTATCTGAATTCGGGAACGATATTACCTTGAACGAGGCATTGTTTAAGCGTATCAAAACCGTTTATGACCAAAAGGATAGTTTGACACTTTCCGTGGAGGAAGATACTTTGCTGGACAAGCGGTATAAAAGTTTTAGTAGGAACGGGGCAAATTTATCCGAAGACAAAAAGAAGCGACTTCGGGAAATTGATACGGAAGCGTCAAAGCTAAAATTACAATTCGGGGAAAATATATTGGCAGAGACCAATAAATTTGAACTGCACCTAACCGATGAACGTGATCTGGACGGTTTGCCGGAAGGAGAAAAAGAGGCAGCAGCGCAACTAGCCCAAGCCAAAGGAAAAGACGGTGGCTGGATGATTACCTTGGATTACCCCAGCTATATTCCCTTTATGAAATATGCCAAGAATAGGCAGCTCCGCAAAAAACTATCCCTCGCATTTGGTAGCAAGGGTTTTCATGGAGACGAATTGGATAATCAGGAACATGTGCTAAAAATTGCCATGCTGCGCCACGAACGCGCGAACCTTTTGGGCTATAAAAAACACGCCCATTTTGTTCTGGAGGAGCGCATGGCGGAAACACCGGAGAAAGTCCGTTCGTTTTTAAACGAGCTATTGGACAAGGCCAAACCGGCCGCGGAGCGGGAATTTAAACAATTGGAGGATTTTGCCAAAGAACTGGACGGTATTGAGCAGCTTCAAAAATGGGACAGCGGTTATTATTCAGAAAAACTAAAGCAAAAGCTTTTTAATCTGGACGATGAAAAACTGAAACCTTATTTTAAGCTGGAAAATGTTATTGATGGCGTTTTTCAAGTGGCGGAAAAACTGTTCGACCTGCATTTTGAGGAAGTTTTTGATATTGACACCTATCATGAGGAGGTAAAGACCTATCGGGTCTATGACGCCGATAAAAACTTTATATCCCTCTTCTATGCCGATTTCCATCCACGGGCAGGTAAACGCGGCGGTGCTTGGATGACCTCTTTTAAATCGCAATGGAAGAAAGACGGCGAAAACAGTCGGCCACATATCAGCAATGTGTGCAACTTTACCCCATCAACCAAAAGCAAACCTTCCCTGTTGACATTTAATGAGGTTACCACGCTCTTTCACGAGTTCGGACACGGCTTGCACGGCATGCTGGCCAACACCACCTACCCTAGCCTTTCGGGCACCTCTGTGTATTGGGATTTTGTGGAATTGCCCAGTCAGGTAATGGAGAACTGGTGCTATGAAAAAGAGGCTTTGGAACTCTTTGCCAAGCACTACGAAACAGGCGAGGTAATACCGATGGAACTGGTAGAAAAAATAAAAGCCTCTGCTACCTTCCAAGAAGGAATGCAGACCTTACGACAATTGAGTTTTGGATTATTGGATATGGCTTGGCATGGTACCGACCCAAGTAAAATAACCAATGTAAAAGCATACGAGGATATGGCCTTTGAAGGCACGGACCTATATCCAAATACACCTGAAACGTGCATGAGCACATCGTTCGCTCACATTTTCCAAGGTGGGTATTCCTCTGGCTACTACAGCTACAAATGGGCCGAAGTCCTGGATGCCGATGCCTTTGCCTACTTTAAGGAGGAAGGCATTTTCAACAAGGAAGTCGCTACCAAGTTCAAGGAACACGTACTTTCCAAAGGCGGTACGGAAAACCCCATGGAACTGTACAAGAGATTTAGAGGTGCGGAACCCAAGGTGGAAGCGCTCTTGGAGCGGGCGGGACTGCTGGTTTAGTGTAAAAATTAGTAAAATAAATCGTCAAAAGCAAGAACATGATGGTCTCCCGTAATTCTTTAAAGATTCCTTCAATACTACTTTGTCCGTTACATATATCCAAATTCATATTAGAAAAAGAAACCGCCAACAAAATAGTAACTACGACCAAAAGAAAGAAAGCGATAGATTTAGGTAATTGCATCATAACATTTATTTTAACAGTTAGCATCATAAGCAGAATACGAGACCATCCAAGCTGTAATTGCCAAACCACACGCCACAGTAGTGGCACAAGATGCTAAAGCTACGTTGGAAACTGTAAGTGCAGCGCCAGCCCTAAAACAACTCCAACCTCCTTTACCGGTCATATTACCGTACTTACTACTTCCAAACATTTCTGGATTAAAGTGATATATGGCCTTGAAAGCATTTGCTACCATGTTCTTTTTAGCAAATTCTGCACTACTTAATTCTAATTCTAGCACGTTTTTCTCGTAATTATACAGTGCGATTTCAAAATTGTCCGCTAATAAATCGGCTTCAAATCTATCAATTAAATCAATGTCATTTTCATCAAGCCAGCCTTCTTGTATCGCGATAGTTTCGATCTGTTGAGGACTATAATCAATAAGTTTAAGAAAACTAATTGGGTAAACCAAATCGGAATTAAAGTATTCGTTTATATTTCCGAGCGTAATTTGACCTTTATCAAAGTTATTCAGTTTACTATTTTTTAATATGGTTGGCTGATGCATTATTGGGATGTTTTCAGTCTTTTAAATTAGACATATATTCTTATGTATTATCCGGAAAATACACCAACAATTTATTTAGATGTTTCTAAAAAAAAATGATTAACATTTTTTTCTTCAATACTCCGTTACCGAGGACAAGGTCAGGCCCAAGAAATACGGCGGGAAGTTACTTTACGATAATCTGGACATGACTCGTTTCGCGCGTATCGATACCGGAGAATACCAAAAGGTCTACCACGCCATGGTGTATTCCAAGTCCCTTAAAACGGATATCGATCTGGTGGTGGTCAAGACCAACAAGAAAGCAGGGTGCACCCATAAGCTCTATTTCAGTACCGATCTTGCATTACCGGCCAGCGATATACTCGAATATTACAGTGCACGTTTCCGGATAGCGTTCCTTTTGAGGGATGCCAAGCAGCATACCTGGCTAGACCACTGTTAGAGAAGAAGCAACGAAAAACTGCATTCCGCTGCAACGCATCCCTTACCGCGGTGAATCTTGCCAAGGCGGTCCACTGGAACTGTCAACCAAAACAGGACAGGGGCATCTTCTCCATGGCCGATGTCAAAACCCTGTATAACAACAGGCTGATACTCCATAGATTTTTAGCAGAGTTCGGTATATCACCACACTTGCCTAAAAATAAAGAGAAGGTCAGACGACTACTTAATTATGGTGCAAGAGCGGCTTGAAAACTTAACAAAGTATTGCATTAAAGACTTTGCTTTTTACTAATTACTTTTTTCTGGTCAGCCAAAACAGCATCATAACCTCCTTCCAGGTTAATGACCTTTGTATAGCCCAAGGACATTAGTTTCTCTTGGGCTTTGGCACTCCTACCTCCTACTTTACAATAGACATAAATGGTTTCTTCCTTATCGATGGTAGCGAATTTTTGCTCAAACTCGACATCGAACAAATTAATATTCGTCGCATTATCCAAATGACCCGCATTATATTCTTCGGGTGTCCTCACATCCACCAAAACAATACCTACAGGATTTTCCTCTAAAAATTCTATGATATGTTTTGATTTGGTTTGACCGCAACCCAAATTGAACAATAACAGGAGCGCAATACTATAAAAACGTTTCATACCTTTAATTTAATCTCAAAAATAACAAATTAGAACAGATTCCGCTAATACCGAAACCTTGAAAAAAATCTCAGGTTTACAAGGATTTCAGTTACTTTTGAAATGACAAAAACCTATGACGCTTCATCAACTACAACCCGACCTTTGGGTAGATAAGTATGCCGACTACCTATTTAACTTTGCCGTGGGTAGGGTAAGCGATGCCGAAGTTGCCAAAGACTTGGTGTCCGAGACCTTTTTGGCAGGATTGAAATCGGCCAAGAACTATAAAGGCGATGCCGCCGAGCGTACATGGCTCATCGCCATCCTAAAGCGAAAGGTGATCGATCATTACCGAAAATCAAATTCCAAAAAAGGCAAAGCGGAAGTCCGCATGAATTACAGCTCCGCCAGTGATGCGGAGGGCGATTGGTTGGAAGAACAAGTGGCCGACCCCTTTAGTACCGCAGAAAACAGTGCCATGGAAAATGTGGAATTAGGGCTCGCCATACAGGAATGTATTGCCAAATTACCCAAAAAACAGGCTCAAGTCTTTACAATGAAAACGATTCAGGGTATTGGCACGGAAGATATCTGTAATGAACTTGACATCAATCCGTCTAATCTTTGGGTCATGATACACAGGGCGAGAACCGCGCTGATCGCATGCCTTAACAAAAATTGGTTTTAATGATGATTTCTTGCGACAAAGCTGCCCATATCTGCAATAAGAACCAGTATAGCGAAGCCACTTTTTGGGAAGTCCTAAAACTGCGTTTCCATTTATTTATATGCAAAAACTGCTCCAAGACCGCAGAACTGAATACAAAACTCACATCACTTTGTGAACAAGTTAAACGTTATAGCCTTTCTGAAAAAGAGAAATTAAATATGAAAGAGCAACTTAAAAACGAAGCTTAAAACCATGCCATCCCCAGCAACAACAAATACCAGCCTAGAGGTATGGCTTCCACGAAAAAAGAGGAAAAATACTTGGACTGGTTCCGCTTTGTAGCATACATTAAACTTCCCAAGACCAAGAACAGTACCCCTTTGGATATGAGGTCGTCCAAAACTATTTCATCCTTCAAAAAAGTAGCGAAGAAAAACAGTACCGCCACAAAGGCACCAAAAACCTTAGTATTGGCAACTCCATAACGCTGGGGCAAGGTTTTTAAAGCTGGGTCGTCATAATGCAAATCCCGAATTTCAAAGGGCAGCATTAGTACAAGCACAACAGCAAAACGTTGCAAGGCAACCACCATCACATCCCACGAAAATTCATGGCCCACGCTCAAAACAGGTAGAAACACCGTGGCGCCCATCCAAACCAGGGCTACAATAAAAATTTTAAAGCCGCCTAGACTTCTGAGATTTTTAGCACTTGGCAAAACCGGTATGGCATATAAGGCTGAAATAAAACCCAAGACAATTACGGCGCACCAAATGGCCGGTTTTAGAAAATAGGCATGATACAGCATACAACCTGCCGATACAAAACTAAAAAACTGAATACTCTTGTGGTACCGGTTGGTCCTTAGGCTATACTTTTTAGCCTCTACCCCATATTTAATAAAATTATAACATACAGTAGTTCCAAAAAAAAGGAACCAAGGAAGATGGTAATCCAGCGGAATGTTTAAAGTTATAGAAGTAACGCCCACCAGAGCATATGCCCCAAGGGCAACATGTATACTGGCATCCAAATAAAAGTCGAATATTCGCTGTAAAGCCTTCATTAAACAAATGTAGCCAAACTGTTTATAACCTTGGTTTTGGTTAAAAACTTTCCACCTCCTACTCGGACAAAGGGGTATTTATGATAGAATTAATCGCTAATTTTGCACCTCTAATTCGAAGAAAATATGAAGACTGACGTGTTCGCATCCCGCCATATAGGCATACGAGAAGAAGACCTTCAACATATGCTGAAAACCATATCCGTAGAAAATTTGGAACAACTGATTTTTGAGACCATACCGGATGAAATTAGACTAAAAAAACCTTTGGAGCTGGAGGCACCCATGAGCGAGCACCAATTCCTGGGGCATATCGAGGCATTGTCCAAAAAGAACAAGGTTTTTCGCTCCTACATCGGTTTGGGATACCACGAAGGCTTGACACCATCGGTCATCAAAAGAAATATCTTGGAGAATCCGGGTTGGTACACGGCCTACACACCTTACCAAGCGGAAATAGCACAAGGCCGATTGGAAGCCCTACTCAACTTCCAAACGGTAATTACAGACCTTACAGGAATGGAACTGGCCAACGCCTCCTTGCTAGACGAGAGTACAGCGGCTGCGGAAGCCATGACCATGCTTTACGATGTACGATCGCGCGAGCAAAAGAAAAACGGAGTATTTAAGTTCTTCGTTTCCGAAGAAGTATTGCCGCAGACGGTATCCCTACTGAAAACCCGCTCTACGCCCTTGGGCATTGAGCTGGTGGTAGGCAATCACGAAGCATTTGAATTCCAGAGCGACTTCTACGGCGCCTTGTTGCAATATCCCGGCAAGTACGGGCAGGTAAACGATTATGCTGATTTTGTAGTTCGTGCCAAGGAAAACGACGTTAAAGTTGCGGTTGCCGCAGATATTTTAAGTTTGGTACTATTAACCCCTCCGGGCGAATTTGGAGTAGATGTTGTAGTGGGCACCAGCCAACGTTTTGGCATTCCATTAGGCTATGGGGGACCTCACGCTGCATTTTTTGCCACAAAGGAAGAATATAAGAGAAGTATTCCAGGACGTATCATTGGCGTCACCAAGGATACGGACGGAAAGCCGGCCATGCGTATGGCACTGCAAACACGTGAGCAGCACATAAAACGTGATAAGGCCACCTCTAATATTTGTACCGCACAAGTTTTGTTGGCCGTTATGGCGGGGATGTACGCGGTGTACCACGGTCCAAAAGGTTTGAAATATATTGCAGATAAAGTCCATGCCTCCGCTACTACCCTAGCCGATGCTTTAGAGCAATTGGGACTATACCAGACCAATTCCTCCTATTTTGACACCATTACGGTAAAGACGAATGCGGCCAAAGTAAGACCCATTGCAGAACGGCACGAAATAAATTTTTTATATGTTGATGACGGGACGGTTTCCATTGCGGTGAACGAAGCTACCGGCATCGGCGACCTGAATGATATTGTTTCCGTATTTGCACAGGCATTGGGGAAAGAAACCATCCAGATAAGTGAACTTGCCTCGACATCGGCCATTACGGGAAGTGTGCAGCGTACTGCACCTTACATGGAGAACAAGGTATTTAACAGCTATCACTCCGAAACCGAACTGATGCGCTATATCAAAAAATTGGAACGCAAGGATTTGGCCCTGAACCATAGCATGATCGCTTTGGGCAGTTGCACCATGAAGCTCAACGCAGCCAGCGAAATGTTGCCCTTAAGTCAGAGCAATTGGGGCAACATCCACCCCTTTGTTCCTGTGGAGCAGGCGGAAGGCTACCAAATAATGCTGAAGGAACTGGCAAAAGACCTTACCACCATTACCGGTTTTGCGGATACTTCTTTACAACCCAATTCTGGGGCACAAGGAGAGTATGCCGGACTCATGGTAATCCGAGCGTATCACGAATCTCGCGGGGACACCCATAGGGACATTTGTATCATTCCTGCGTCAGCGCACGGCACCAACCCCGCTTCCGCGGTCATGGCCGGCATGAAGGTGGTAGTAACAAAAACGGATGAAAAAGGGAATATAGATGTCGCCGACCTAGAGGAAAAAGTACAGCAACATTCCGAAAATCTAGCCGCTTTGATGGTCACCTACCCTTCCACTCACGGGGTTTTTGAATCTTCCATAAAACATATTACAACATTGATACACGACCATGGCGGCCAGGTCTATATGGACGGTGCCAACATGAACGCCCAAGTGGGACTCACACACCCTGGTAATATCGGGGCAGATGTCTGTCACCTGAACCTGCATAAAACTTTTGCCATTCCCCACGGAGGCGGAGGTCCAGGTGTAGGCCCTATTTGCGTTGCGGCACAATTGGTGACGTTCCTGCCCGGAAATCCTGTAATAAAAACTGGGGGCGAACAGGGAATCACGGCAATTTCTGCCGCTCCTTGGGGAAGTTCCCTAGCCTGTTTGATTTCCTATGGATACATAAAAATGCTAGGCGAACACGGCCTAAGGCACTCCACTGAAATCGCCATTTTGAACGCAAATTACATCAAACACCGTTTACACGGGAATTTTGAAGTATTGTACACTGGCGAAAAAGGAAGGGCGGCACACGAAATGATCATTGATTGTAGGCCATTTAAGGATAATGGCATTGAAGTAACGGATATCGCCAAACGTTTAATGGACTATGGTTTCCACGCTCCTACCGTATCTTTCCCAGTAGCAGGAACCGTAATGATAGAGCCGACGGAAAGCGAAAGCTTGGCAGAACTAGATCGTTTTTGCGATGCCATGCTTTCCATTCGCAAAGAAATCAACGAGTCCGTTGCAGACCAACCCAACAATATACTCAAGAACGCTCCACACACCTTGGACATGGTAACGAATAACGAATGGAACTTCCCATACAGTAGGGAAAAGGCAGCCTTTCCGTTGTCCTATGTGCGTGACAACAAGTTCTGGCCGTCCGTTAGAAGGGTAGATGATGCGTATGGAGATCGTAATTTGATCTGTACCTGTGCACCTATAGAAGCTTATGCGGAGGCTTAGGCTCACTTAAAACGCAATAATAAAAGGGCTTCCAAAGTATTAGGAGGCCCTTTTTTGCACCTAAAAACATAAAACAAAGGCATTGGACATCGTAATTTTTATTATGCATGCATAGCAATAATTCCATTTTGAAGTATCTTGTGCTATACTAACCAAATAGTAGTCAAATGCATATCGGAATAACGGGGACAGGAAGCTATGTGCCGGCAAATATCGTTGCGAACAAGGATTTTGAACAGCACGAATTCTTAAATACGGACGGAACAGCCTTACAACACGACAATCCCATCATCATTGAAAAATTCAAGGCGATAACCGGTATTTCGGAGCGACGCTATGCCGAGCAGCACCTCAACACCTCCGATATTGCCTTTATAGCTGCCGAGAAGGCCATTGAAGATGCCAAAATAGATAAAGAGGAACTGGATTATATCATTTTTGCACATAACTTCGGAGATGTGGCCCACGGGCAATCGCAAAGCGATATGCTGCCCAGTCTGGCGTCCCGAGTGAAGCATCTACTACGGATAAAAAATCCGAAATGTGTTGCCTACGACATGCTTTTTGGATGCCCTGGCTGGATAGAGGGCGTCATACAGGCGAATGCTTTCATTAAAAGCGGTATAGCCAAAAGCTGTCTGGTCATAGGTGCAGAGACCCTATCTCGCATTGTTGATCCGTACGACCGTGATTCCATGATCTATTCGGACGGTGCCGGAGCCACCGTTGTATCGCAAAACGAAGGTCAAGGGGAAATCATAGCCCATGCCAGTGCCACCTACAGCTATGAGGAAGCCTATTTTCTTTTTTATGGAAAATCCTATGAACCAACAGCACCGGACACCAAGTACATAAAAATGCACGGGCGTAAAATCTACGAGTTTACCGTAAGCCGCGTGCCCAACGCCATGAAGAGCTGTTTAGATGATAGCGGCATTCCCATTGAAGATGTCAAGAAAATCATTATTCATCAGGCCAATGAAAAAATGGACGAAGCCATTGTAAAACGCTTCTATAAAAGTTATGGCCTAAAAATGCCCGAAGACATTATGCCCATGAACATCGGTAAATTGGGCAACAGCTCCGTAGCCACAATTCCCACCTTATTGGATATGTTATTGAAAGGAAAAATGCCGGGTCATCAGCTTGGCAAAGGAGATGTTGTTATCTTTGCCAGTGTTGGTGCAGGAATGAATATCAACGCCATTGTTTACAGGGTTTAAAAAAGTTTCAGGTTTCTATGGTTTCAGGTTCATTAGCTTGAAAAATAACCTGAAACTTGAAACCTGAAACTTGAAACCCAAAAAATGTACGAAAAAACATTTCCGAACAAACGCTTTGCCCATACCATGGCATTTCTTGAAAAGCATATCCCAAAAGACCATGCTATTTTGGATCTGGGCGTTCCCAATCCGCTTTCCAAAATCATGACCGATAGCGGTTATACCGTAAAAAATACAGGAGGGGAAGATTTGGATGTCGACTTTAGCTCGGTAACCGACTTTAAAGGGGAGGTGGTCACGGCCTTCGAGATTTTTGAGCATCTGTTGGCCCCGTTCAATGTGCTGTCCGAAATAAAGGCCGATACATTAGTAACCAGCATTCCCTTGCGTCTCTGGTTTTCCCCAGCCTACCGAAGCAAAAGCGATGCATGGGATCGGCACTACCACGAGTTTGAAGCCTGGCAGTTTGACTGGCTCTTGGAGAAAGCCGGCTGGGAAATAAAAGACCGCCTCCAATGGACACATCCTGTAAAAAAGTTGGGTATCCGTCCTATCTTGCGCTTATTTACCCCGCGATACTATATCGTTTATGCCGTACGGAAAAATTCCAAAACTTAAATTCAAGATTCCAATGAATACCCTAAAAAACTCATATTGGAATTGGGTATTCGCAATTTGCCTATAACATGAAATACTACGTGGTGATACCCGCACATAACGAAGCCGCTTTTGTACGCAGCACCTTGGATTCCTTGGCAAGCCAAAGTTTACGCCCAAAAAAAGTAGTCGTGGTCAATGATAACTCCGCGGATGCCACGGAAGCCATCATTACGGAGTATGTCGCAAAAGATTCGATTTTCCATCAACTGGATATCACTTCCTCCACCGAACACATGCCCGGCAGCAAGGTCATCAATGCCTTTGCCAAAGGATTGGCGCTACTGGATGATGACTATGATGTTATCGTAAAGCTAGATGCCGACCTCATCTTACCTACAAATTACTTTGAACGCATTGCCTTGGCCTTTAAAAAAGACCCAAACATAGGGGTCGCCGGCGGATTTGTATATGAACAGAACGAAAAGCAGGAATGGCAACTAAACCACCCCATGGACCATAATCATGTCAGGGGGGCTTTTAAGGCATACTCCAAACCCTGTTTTAAGGCCATTGGAGGACTCAAAAGCGCCATGGGCTGGGACACGGTAGATGAGCTGCTAGCGCAATTCCACGGTTTCACTATCCATACGGACGAAAACTTAACAGTAAAACACCTAAGGCCCACGGGAAATGCCTACAACGCCAAGGCGAAAGGTTTACAGGGACGTGCCATGTACACGATGCGCTACGGTCTGTGCATCAGTTTGATTGCTTCTGTTAAAATGGCGCTCAACCAGAAGAAATGGGCAACTTTCACGGACAATATGCAAGGCTATTTTGAAGCCCAAACGGCCAAGGCCAAGTTCTTGGTGTCCGAACCTGAGGGTGCGTTCATTAGAAAACTAAGGTGGAGAAATATCAGAAATAAAATATTATCTATAAATTGAAAACATGCGCGGTTTTTAAGATACAAATTCAAAAGCAGGCTATGCGCTTTACGCTATACGCAATAGGCTTTGAGCTGTAAGCTATATGCTTCATCTATGATTTTAACTCAAAACCAATAACTTTTAACTAGCCTCTAACCTCTCGAAACTACCGGCTACCAACTTTTCATTACCCTCTACCAACTTTTCTACACCAACTACGCACAAAAGTTTCTTATCCCTGCTCTTTATTGTCTTTTCTTCTTTCCAAAACTACGAACTACCCGCTACCCACTACCATCTACCGGCTACCAACTTTTAACTACCCCCTACCCTCTAGAAACTACCAACTTTTCTGCACCAACTACGCACAAAAGTCTTTTATCCCTGCTCTTTATTCTCTATTCTTCTTGCCAACACTACGAACTACCAACTACCCTCTACCAACTACAAAACATGTCCAACAAAAAAATCGCCCCTGATCAATATTGACCAACGGCGATTTTAAATTCTCAACAAGACAGGTCTAGAAGCCCAATTCCTTTTTAACGTCCGCTAAAAGGTCTTTCCCGCTTGCTACGATCAATCCGCCGCCCTGTGTTGCGTCAAGGACGTAATCGAATCCCTGCGCTGCGGCCACTTTTTCAATGGCGGCCTTCGCCTTATCCGAAATTGGCGCAAAAAGCTCCCCTTGTTTCTTTTGGAATTCTTGTTGGGCCGCTTGTTGCGCATCCCCTATGTTTTTTTCAAAACCTTGAATCTCCACGGCCCTCTTCTCATTTTCCTCTTGAGTTTTGCTTGGAGCTTCATTTTGATATTGTGTGACCTTGTTACGATATTCTGTCATAGATGCCTGAATATCTGCATTATAGGTTTCCTGTAATTTCTTCAGTTCCGCCTCGGCTACCTTCATTTCCGGCATTGCGGTTAAGAGTTGCGTTACATCTATATGGGCAACTTTACTTTGGGCATTTACAAAACTGGTCGTCGCTACGAACAACAATACTGCTACAGCTATTTTCTTTACGTGTTTCATGGATTAAAATTTAATTCTTCTTTGAGTGTTAATTAATGGTTTCTAAGTTAATGATCCGCTACCGCTTTACTATTCATTCTCGGTATTATTTTTACTTTCTTGTTCTTTTCTCTTGGCTTCCCTTTCCTCTAACAATTTATTTCTCCGCTCCTCATAGGCCTTTTTACGCTCTTCCCGCAATTTTAACTGCTCCGCTCGCCTTTCATCCGCCGTTTTGGCCCTTGCCTCGCTTGCCGACTTTGCTTTGTCTATGCGCTCTTGAAGGGCGTCCGTGACCACTTCCTCGGCTTCCACATCTTCATCTTCAAAATCGGCAACACTGTTTCTAGTACTTGCTTTTTTTGAAGGGGCACTTATTTTTCTGGTCCTTCCGATACCTCTCAAAACCAAATCGCTAATATCGTGCCTTTTTTCCGAGTACAACATTACAACATCTGCAGATTTATCAAAAATAAAATCATACTTTTTATTCGCTCCCAACTTTTGTACCTCGTTGAACACCTGATCTTGTATGGGCTGTATCAACCTGCGCTTTTGCAACACCAGATCTCCTTGCGGCCCAAACCTGTCCTGCTGGTATTCTATCATCTCCTTTTCCAGCAGTTGAATATCTTCCTCCCGCTCCTCGATAAGCTCCTGGGTAAGCAAGACTTTTTCTGCCATCAAATCCTTTTTCATCTGCTCTACTACACTTTGCTTCTGCTCTACCTCCACTTTCCATCTTTGTACCTTGGTATTCAATTGCTCGTTGGCATCGCGATACTCTTCCACATTTTCCAAAATGTACTCCATATCTACATACGCGATCCTAATGCCCCTTTGTGCAAAGGAAAAAGAACTGGCCAGCACTAGACCAAGAAGTATAAGAACTTTTGTTTTTGACTTCATTTTTGATATTGTTTAATCCAATAGAAAATATCGTGCCAAAAATAATTTTTTTTAGAATATAGAACAGGGATTTGAGAAAAAAGACTTGATTTGTTTACCGATTTCTCTCCTTTATAAATACCGTATCTTCTATGGCCTAATCTATTTTTACACGTATTAAAATCTAAAAATCAGAACAAAGCAAAAAAATCCAGAAGAAAAACACTTTTTTAAAAAAAGCCTAAAAGTTCTATTAAACAGTATCCGCCTTAGGCGAACCTATTTTGCACCAGCCTGTCGGCAGCAGTTCTTCTCTCTTTTCTCTTTCTCTTCTCTCTAATCTTTGTTCTCATTTTAAAACTGTTGACCAATAATGAAGTGCGTTTGCCATCCGCTGGGACCAGTATTAATAGATTGTGGTCTTAGGTCATTATCAAACCCGTAACCAAAGTCTATACCCAATAATCCAAACGCGGGCATAAAGATGCGAATCCCCGCACCGGCCGATCGTTTTAATTGAAACGGATTAAACTCCTGAAAATTGTTGAACGAGTTACCTGCCTCTAAAAAGGCGAGTCCAAAAATGGAAGCCGAAGGCTTTAGGGTAAGCGGATACCGCAATTCCATGGAAAATTTGTTGTAGATCAGCGCACCTTCTTGCTGTCCGGTCAATGGATCAATAGCGGTAACCGACTGGTTCTCATACCCTCTTAGCTGCACAATATCCCTGCCATCCAAAGTAAAGTTATTTAAGCCGTCCCCCCCTACGAAGAAACGCTCAAAGGGCACACTCCCTACGGCACTGTTGTAACTGCCCAAGAAACCAAACTCCGTATTGGTTCTCAAAACCAGTTTATCTATAAGCGTGGTGTACCAATCTCCCTTGAACTTTAACTTGTAATATTCCAAGAGCCTGAAACGCTCTTGATCAATTTGTTCCAACTCCTTGCTTTCCGGCGTATTTCCAAGTTGCTGGGCCTGCTGGCCTTGAACTATAGGGGCAAGCTCCTCGCTCCGCTCCTTTAGTGCCCTAAAATCCTTGTTGCTAAACAGGGAGTACGGCGGTGTGAACTTTCCGGTAATTTCAAAATTGGAACCTCCCCGTGGAAAAATGCGTCCGCCCTGCATGGCGTTCCTAGAAATACCAAAGGTATAGGCAATGGCATTGGACTGGCCATTACCAAAATTAAACAAGCCGGTGTTGTAGTTTCTAAAATCGTACAATTGGTAACTCAAGGAATGGGAAATGGTAAAGAAATCATCGGGCCATTGCACCCGTTTGGCCAATCCTGCGGTAACGCCCGTAATAGAGAACTGACGATCTCTATCTATTTCTACCCGGTTCCTATTCCCAAAGGAGGCCAAAAATTGTTGTGTCCTGGAAAAGCTTAAGCTAAACTGCACCGGTTTTTGCCCGCCCAACCATGGCTCCGAGAAGTTTAGGCTATACACCCTAAACGTCCTACTGGCCTGCAAACGCAAAGCAAAGGTCTGGCCGTCTCCCATAGGTACGGGCTTGTAGGCCTCTCCCTTAAATAAATTCTGTATGGAAAAGTTGTTGAACGATAGCCCGAGCGTACCAATAAAGCCACCCCCGCCGTAACCGCCCTGCAGCTCTATCTGACTGGAGCCGGATTCTACTACGCTCCAATCCAAATCTACCGTACCCGCATTTGGGTCCGCATTCACCACATCCGGTGTGATCTGTTCCGCATCAAAAAAGCCCAACTGGCCCAATTCGCGTATACTCCTAATAATATCCGATTTGTTATACTTTTGGCCGGGCCTGGTGCGCAGTTCCCTGAAAATAACGTGATCGTTCGTCTTATCGTTCCCATTTACCGTTACGTGGTCCAAAAAGGTTTCCTTACCTTCTATAATCCGTATCTCAAAATTAATGGTATCGTTTGCCGCAGAAATCTCAACAGGGTTGATACTGGAAAACAAATACCCGTTATTCTGGTAGGCACTGGTTAAATCGTCCGGATCTGGCTTGCTGTTATCGGCGATACGCTCCCTAAGCAATACGCCATTATAGGTTGCACCTTTTTTAATCCCTAGCACTTGGGCCAACTGTCTGTCCGTATACACTGTATTACCCACAAAGTCGATATCCCCAAAGTAGTATTTGTTACCTTCCTCTACCTTAATGTTTAATTGAATATTGTTTTCGTCGATCTTTGTTAAGGTATCCGATATGATACGGGCATCCCTAAATCCGTTTTCGGCATATTTATCCACCAACAGGCCTAAATCCTCCTCGTAGTCCTTTTTAATGAATTTCGATTTCTTCCAGAAACGACCCAACTGCTTCTGTTTTGTACTTTTTAAGGCTTTTCTCAATTTTTTATCGGTCAACTGCTCGTTACCCTCGAAAATAATATCCCGGATTTTTACTTTATCGCCCTTATCGATACTCACCAACATACTACGGGCATTGACTTCTGAGGTATCTATCTTTGTGGCAATGGATACCTTGGTGTTCAGATAGCCCTGCTTCCTGTATTTGTTGGCAAGGTAATTTTTGGTATTGGATATAAGGCTCTCGGTAATTTTTTTTCCCTTTTTTAGGTCTGTATCCTTAATAAGCTCATCTACTTTGCGCTCTTTGATACCGGTAAATTTGACATTGGTAAGGGTAGGTCTTTCTATAATATTCAGCTCTAGAAAAACGGTATCGTCCTCAATATCGGTTACAAAGAAATCAATCGCACTAAACAGCTCCAAGCCCCATAATTTCTTGATCACTTCACTGATCTGCTCTCCCGGAATAATGATTGGCTGCCCCACACGCAAACCCGTATATGTCTTTACTGTTTGCTCGTTGTAACTCTCCAGGCCAGTAACTTCTATACCACCTAAAATATAGCTTTTGCCTTCATCATAAGAGAGTTCCTGTGAGGTGGCTTGGGCGGTTATAAGAAGTAATAGGAAGGTAATTAAGTAATTTAAGGATATGAACTTGGTCGTATCTTCAAATGAGTTGTTCGCTAGTTTTTCCAAATCTTCGTTCTCTATTCTGGTAATTTCTTATGGCCTCTACCAAATGATGCTCATTAAAATCGGGCCAAAATACATTTATAAAATATAGCTCGGCATACGCTATTTGCCATAACAAAAAATTGCTGATCCGATGTTCTCCACTAGTACGGATAAGCAAGTCTACGTCTGGCAAATTGTGCGTGTAAAGATGGTTATTTATAATGGTTTCATCAATATTTTCAGGGGAAATTATATTATTTTTAACTTTGAACGCTATGGCCTTTACGGCCGATTGAATTTCTTCCCTGGACCCATAACTCAAGGCCAGCGTAAGCACCATACCAGTGTTGTCGCTGGTTTTATCCATAACCTCTATCAACTCCGTGTTGGCTTTGGGCGGCAGCTCCGAAATATTACCAATGGTGTTTAAACGTATATTATTCTTGTTGAAGGTTTTAAGTTCCTTTTTTAGCGAAGAAACCAGAAGACGCATCAAGGTTTCTATTTCCAGTTTAGGCCTATTCCAGTTCTCGGTGGAAAAGGTATAGAGCGTTAAGTATTCAATCCCTATTTTGGCACATTGTTCCACGGTGGCCTTCACGGTTTTTACGCCATTTTCATGGCCAAATACCCTGTGTTTCCCCTGCTCTTTTGCCCACCTACCGTTACCGTCCATAATAATGGCCAAATGCTTTGGCATGTTATTGCCTTCAATATCTTCTATTTTGTTCATGTGGTGTTTTACTCAAAAGAATCGCAACATAATTTTCTGCCAAAGGTATAGGTTAAGGTAAGCCCTGAAAAAACGTACCAATCGTCACTGAAAATATTCCCAAAACGGAACTCCTCAAAATTGGAGCCCTCTGGATTACTGGCATCCAAATTATCCGTAAAGGTATACCTGGCCCCAATTTCCGCACCAAAAATAAGAAACTGATTGATACGATACTTAAAACCTACCGTCATTGGTATGGCAAGAGCGCCATCCTTTTGTGAAATATCCTGCAGCACGCCGCCATTAAAATAATTGTAGTCGTATCTGAAATAGGTAAGTCCCGTATACATATACGGGGTAAAGGCAGGCCCAAGTTGATGCAGATTATACTCCACAAAATTTAGTTCCAGACCGGCAGAAGCCTCCAAAACAGAATTATCTACCACATATCCCCGCTGTTGCCTTGCCGTGCTACTGGCTTCGTTATCGTCTGCCGTAAACTTACCGTACATTAAACTTCCCCGCCATGCATAGCGCTTGCTCTTGTTCCATTTAAAAATACCCCCAAAGGCAATATCCGAAGGCAATATGTAATTGGTGCGCCCCACATCGCCAATAGTGTTGGCGCCGCCGGCAAAAACGCCCACCTCATAGGTCTGGGCACCAAGCACAAAAGAAGCCATTAAAAAGAATACGAAAAGTATCTGCCGCATGCGTTTTATATATTTTACTGTTTAGCAAGAATTTAGGATACATCATAGCCTTTTACCCTGCTTGTGTTCTCACAAGATAAACAGCATTTGGGGACATTTATTGTTTGAAGGAAGCGCTCAGTTGCGTTTATCCTCGCCCCAAAGCAATTTATTCCTTAGGGTTTTTAAAAAACTTTCTGAGGTGTACTCTATCATGCGTATTGTAAAGGGCGCCTTTTTTATGGTGATTTCCTGGCCATTCTCCAAAGAGGCAATCCTGGAATCTAGCGACACCAGGTGGTTTTCCTCCCTACCGGACACTTTTAATCTTATGATGGTGTCATCCGAAATAACCAGGGGCCTGGCATTTAAGTTATGTGGGGCTATGGGCGTCAACACCAAGGACTTTGCCGTTGGTACGATTACAGGGCCGCCACAACTAAGGGAATAGCCCGTAGAACCGGTTGGCGTGGAAATTATAAGTCCGTCCGCCCAATAAGAAGTCAGATATTCGTTATTCAAATATGTTTCTACCGTAATCATGGACGTGGTATCCTTTCGGCTCACGCTAATTTCGTTCAAGGCAAAATTGAGGTCCCCAAATTCGGCATCCAGTTCTTTGGTGTTCAGCTGTACCAGGCTTCTGTCTACAATAGTATAATCGCCCTTCACAAATTCTGTCACTACTTTTCTTACGTCCTCTTTTTTAAAGGTCGATAAAAACCCGAGGCGACCCGTGTTCACGCCCACAATAGGTATCCCTAGGTCTTTTACAAAGGTGGTAGCCCTTAAAATGGTGCCGTCCCCGCCAAAACTGACGAACATATCAAATGAGGAGTCCAATCCTGCATTGGCCGTAAACGTAGGGTATTCATGACCTCCTTTTGCAAGCCTATACAGCCTGTAGAACTCTTCTTCTATAAAAATATCCGCAGCCTCTTTGTGAAGTTCCTCCAGCAGTTCCATTAAAAAAATAATAGTGTTGTCCTGATAGATTTGTCCGTAGATAGCAACCTTCATATTATACATTCAGGTATTTTTCCAAATAGTCGGAACGCTGCTTAAGACCCTCTAGAAACTGATCGTCGCTTGTGCCAAAAAGGATATGGTAATTGTAGCGCCTAAAGGTCTGCACTACTTCGTTGAAACTATCCGTACTTATTTTTATGGTTATCTGCACAACATCATTTTGGATTTCGGTAATAAAGGCGCCAATTAATTTGGCGTTGTTACTTTCTATAATTTGTGCAATCTCGCTAAAGGAATAGTCCTTTATGCCTGTAGCTACGACCAAGATATTGCCCGGATCCGTAAAAAACGGCGTATCTATAAAAACAGTGGCGATATCGGTGAGGTCATAATAGCCCAAAACCTCTTCTTCCGCTCCCAAGACGGGCAGCAGATTGGCTTCGTTTCTGGCAAAGGCTTCCAAGACATCCAACCAATTGGTGTCCTTTCTCACAAAAAAGGTTTCCAAATCGTATCGATAATCCTCAATTTTTACTTTTGGATCGACCATTTCAACATCGTTCTCGGAAAAAACCCCTAAAAACCTTCCCTGCTCCGTAACGGCAATATGGGAATAGTTGCTTTCCTCAAAAAACTCGAGAAGGGTATCCAAGGAATCTTCGATATCAACGACCGGAATGTTTGTAATAATGTGTTTCTGTATCTGCATAAGCTAAATATAACGCAAAATAATAACTAATAATATCAAAAGGCATGCCTAATTTGTATTTTTGAAGCTACTTAAGACAAACCGACATGATGACAAAGTTAAGCGTAAACATTAATAAAATTGCCACTTTACGTAATTCACGAGGGGGAAATGTCCCCAATGTACTAAGAGTCGCCGAGCATCTGGAGCGTTTTGGAGCGGATGGAATTACGGTACACCCGCGACCGGACGAGCGGCACATTAGGTACCAAGACACCAGGGATTTGGCAAAAATAGTAACGACGGAATTTAACATAGAGGGAAATCCAAACCCTAAATTTATGAAATTGGTGCTAGAGACCAAACCCACCCAAGTAACGCTAGTGCCCGATGCCGTAGATGCCATTACCTCCAACGCCGGATGGGACACCGTAAAACACGCCGGTTTTTTAACAGACATTATATCGACCTTTAAAGCGGCAGGCATACGCACCTCTATCTTTGTTGATCCCGTTGTTGCCATGATCGATGGTGCAAAAGCAACCGGAACGGATCGGATAGAGCTGTACACCGAGCGCTACGCCGAAGGGTACACGGAGGATAAGGAAAAGGCAATTGCTCCTTTTATCAAAGCAGCCATCAGGGCCAACGAACTTGGCATTGGGATTAATGCCGGACATGACCTTAGCCTGGAAAACATCAAATATTTTAAAGCCAACATACCGGCACTTTTGGAAGTTTCCATTGGGCATGCGCTCATTTGCGAAGCACTTTACCTAGGCTTGGAAAATGTAGTTGCTATGTATTTGAACAAATTAAAATGAGCCTGGTGCGATTGAAAACGAATACGTTTTAAAAGGAAGTAAAACTCAAAACGAATGAACACTATCTTACACTCTAACATACTTGGCGAAGGAACACCCTTGTGCATCCTACATGGCTTTTTAGGCATGTCCGACAATTGGAAAACCTTGGGCGCCGCCTATGCGGAGCAAGGTTTC
>Ga0136559_1000208_pt1 | contig 20038 bp, 17 predicted proteins | sample AntRauMeHopE1496_FD_104633 | JGI IMG/M metagenome (GOLD analysis project Ga0136559, IMG submission 104633) | Saline lake microbial communities from Rauer Islands, Antarctica - Metagenome Hop E1 #496 | ecosystem: Environmental > Aquatic > Non-marine Saline and Alkaline > Saline | place... | reverse complement strand
CCTCAAGCTCAAGGCGCTCCGTGGGAGAAAGAAAACCGGGACGGATCATGCAGATAGCTGAATCGGTCTACGTCCAGACGTCAACCCGCCAAAATTCGGGTGATCGAGGACTCTGTGTATAGTCTTTTCTACACACAAATGGCTGAAGCAATTGGGGCTTGGAAAAAAGGTACTCCGATCCGTCTGCTCGATTAGTCCGCGCTACTGACGGATCCACTGACCCGCTTACTTGGAAGCCTGCTATTTTGGGTTAGATCTGCACAGCTTTTAGTCGTTCTTGGGCTTTTTAATACATTCCTTCGGTGTCATGCCAGCGAGGCTTGAATGTGGCAGGGGTGGTTCACCTATACCGCTGACAGGTTGGTCGAGGTGGGCACCAGCATGGCCATCGGTGTAGGCCTCGTGCTGGCCGTTTTACTGGTCACGCTGGGCCTGCGCGCTGCCCTGATCATGGCGCTGATGCTGCCGCTGTCTCGCTTGCCACCTTGTTCGCGATGAACATGATCGCGCTGCCGATCCACCAGATGTCGGTGACGGGGCTGATTGTCGCCCTTCGCCTGCTGGTCGATGCGGGGATCGTGATGACGGATGAGGTGGGGCGGCGGTTGCGCGCAGGTGCAAGCCGTCTGGATGCTGTAGCGGGGTCTGTTTCGCGCCTCAATCGGTGCGAGCTGACAATTGATGACTTTGTCGCCCACGCCGTATCCCTCAACGGCGTCGATGGGATCATGAACATCATGGCGAGCGGGCTGAAGATTTATCAGCATGATCGCTGAAAGCACTGGCATTGCTTCAGTTCGTAGTTAACATCGAGGTGAAAAATCTATGAATGCAATTCTTTGGTGATAGGCTGAGCGTCAAGCTCCGAAGCTTGGTGCGAACAGCAAGTTTTTGACCCCATTTTGGAGATGAGTAGTGCAGCAGGCGACCCCCAGAAAAACCGGCTTTGTCTTTGCTGAACACTTCATGTGGCACGACACGCAGCGATACAACTTGTTGCTGGCCCCGGGTTTGACCGTGCAACCCGGCGAGCATGCCGAAAATGAGGAGACAAAGCGGCGCTTTCGCAATCTTGTCGCGGTCACCTCCCTTGAAGACGTGCTCGTTCCAATCAAGGCGCGGATGGCGACAGACGCGGAGTTGCTGCGCTTCCACACGCAAAAGCACATCTCGGACCTTGATGCATTGTGCAAGGCAGGCGGCGGCGAAGCCGGTGGTAAATCTCCGGTGGGTCCTGCAAGCTACGACATCGCCAAACTGGCGGTGGGCGGGGTGCTGGAGGCCGTGGATGCGGTGATCAACGGTGCTGTGAACAACGCCTACGTGCTGTGCCGCCCGCCCGGTCACCACGCGGAAAAGGAGTTGGTGACAGGGTTTTGCCTGCTTGCGAATGGCGTCCTCGGGGTAGAGCATGCGCGTCAGATCCATGGTCTGAAGCGTATCGCCATCGTGGATTGGGACGTGCACCATGGCAATGGCGCCGAAAGCGCCTTTTATGATGATCCGGACATTCTGACGATTTCGATGCATCAGGATAATCTGTTCCCCCCCGATCGCGGAGGCATGAGAGAGACCGGCAGCGGCCCCGGTGCAGGTGCAAACCTTAACATCCCGCTGTTTCCCGGTTCGGGCAGCGGAGCGTATCGCGCCGCATTTGACCAGCTTGTCGTGCCCGCACTTCAGGACTTCCGGCCAGAGATGATTTTTGTGGCATCCGGCTTTGACGCCTCCGCATTCGATCCGCTCGGGCATATGATGCTGTCCTCACAGGATTATGCCTACATGACCGATGCGCTCCTGGAGATTGCGGACACCCATAGCCAGGGCCGTCTGCTGATGACCCATGAGGGCGGATACTCAGCTGCCTATGTGCCCTATTGCGGCTTGGCGGTTCTGGAACGCATGTCGGGTCATGATACAGGGGTCGGTGATCCGTTCTTGGGCTTCATCGAGAATTATGGAGGCCAAAAGCTGCTGCCGCATCAACAGGCCATCATCGACGACGTCGCGGCACGGCACCAAAAATTCCAAAAATGAAAAACAACCACAACAGGGGAAAAGAAATGACTGACAAGAATACGACCGCCACATCTCGCCGTGGTTTTTTGAAAAAAGCCGGGGCAGGCGGGGCAGGGTCCATCGCGCTTTTGGCGGGCATGAATCAGGCGGCTGTCGCTCAAAGCACGGATCCGATCGTGATCGGCGCCCCTTTGCCATTGACAGGGGGCGCTGCGGCCGACGGCATTGAGTTCCGCCGTGGGCTGGAAATGGCGATCGAGGAAATCAACGCTGTGGGCGGCATTCTGGGCCGGATGCTGGAACTGGTCGTCGAGGACACGGAATCCAAGGGGGATGATGTCATCGGCAGCGCGGGTCGCCGGCTGGTTGACCGAAGCAATGCCAGCGCCCTGATCGCCGGCTATAATCTGGGCAGCGGTGCGGCATTGCCCAGCGTGGCGGCAGATGCCTCGGTGATCTATATGCACGCCGACACTCTGGTCGCGCATAATGAGTTGATCCGCTCCGATCCCGAAACCTACTATGGGTCGTTTCAATATGATCCGGCCGAGATCTATTACGGCATCGGCTATCTTAAATTCATGCGGGATCTGATTGACGCTGGTCAGTTCACACCGGCCAACAACAAGATTGCCGTGATCACCGGCCCCATCGCCTATTCGATCAACATCGCAAATGCGATCCGCGAAAGTGCGGAGGAATACGGGTTTGAGGTCTCCCTGTTCGAGAGCGTGCAGGCACCCACATCCGAGTGGGGTCCGACGATGGCAAAGCTGCGCGCAGATCCTCCCGGCATGATCGCAATCACCCATTTCTTCCCGCAGGATCAGGCCCAGTTCATGTTGCAGTTCATGAACGACCCGATGGATAGCCTGGTTTACATGCAGTATGGTGCATCCCTTGCGGCGTTCCGGGACATTGCCGGTGCCGCTTCGGAGGGGGTGCTCTACGCGACGGTGATCGGTGCGCTTCAGGATGAAATCGGTCTGAAGTTCTCGACGGACTATATCGCACGCTTCGGTGAGAATGCCTCACCGAACAGTGGTGGTCAGACCTATTCGGCGTTGCATGCCTATGCGATGGCCGCAGCGCTGGCAGGGGGCGCGGGTGCTCCCTATGAAGAGGAGCAGAACCGCAAGGTTGCGGACCGCTTGCGCACGATGATCTACCGCAGCCCGATGGGGGCGATGCGGATCGATCCCGAAACGCAATCGGCCTATTGCTATCCTTCCGAGACAATAGATCCGTCTTTGGGCATGCCGCATATCTTCAGCCAGATCAAAAACCAGGCGGAAACGGGCCCGATCATCTCGCCCGCGCCCTATAATGTCGCGGAGTTCGAGCGGCCATCGTGGTTCAAGTCGTAGGGTTTGAGCCTGTGACCAGCGCCGATCCGGTCCTTCTGGAATGCCGAAACCTCGTCAAACGCTACGGCGCTCTTGCTGCCGTGGATGGTGTCGATCTCAGGATCCACGCGGGCGAGGCGGTGGGCATCGGAGGGCCGAATGGCGCTGGCAAGACGACGTTCTTTGATCTGATATCGGGCCTGACTGCCGCAAGTGGTGGTCAGGTTCTGTTCGATGGGCAGGCCATCGGCGGCACCCCGCCGCATAAATTGTTTCATCGGGGCATGGCCCGCACATTTCAGATCACCAGTGGATTCGGCAGCCTTACGGTTCTGGAGAATATGCTGACCTCCGTTGTGAACGGATCGGGCCGCGAGGCTGTGGGTCTTTTGTTCAAAAAGCGCCACCTCGAGACTGCCATGGACATGTTGGACAGCTACGGCCTGTCCGCAATCGCCCAGCAGCTTGTCTCAGACATTCCTGTGCTTGAGCGCAAAAAGCTGATGGTGGCCTCCGCCGTGGTTCACAAACCAAGGGTATTGCTGCTCGATGAACCTGTCGGCGGGCTTATGCCCGGAGAGATTGATGAGTTCATCGCATTGATGCAGCGCCTCAAGGGCCAGGGGATGACCATCGTCTTCATCGAACACGTCATGCGCTTTCTGACGACGGTGGCTGACCGGGCGGTGATCATGCATCAGGGGAAGCTGATCTATGACGGTGCGCCTGCGGGCATTGCCAGGGACGCTTTGGTGAAATCCGTCTACCTCGGCTCTGCCGCCGAGAGCATGGGGGCAGCGTAGATCATGGCTGAGTTGCTGTCCATAAAAGGGCTGGTATCGGGATACCGTCACCTCAAAGTGCTGAGGTCCGTTGATTTTTCGGTTGGCCAAAGCGGAATAACCGCCATCATCGGCCCCAATGGCCATGGAAAATCGACGCTGCTCAAGACAATTGCGGGTCTGCTGCCCACCTGGTCAGGCGAGATGGTGTTCGACGGCGCGCCGCTTCCCAAAGGCGCGCCGGAGCGGGCGCGGCGGGGCCTCACGCTGGTGCCGCAGGGCGATCAGCTGTTCACCGGCATGACCGTAGAGGAAAACCTGATGATGGGCGCCTTTTCGCGCAGTGATCAACGGGCGGTCCGTGGAACGCTGGACACTGTATTCGCGCTGTTCCCTCGTCTGCATGAACGCCGCACACAGCGCAGCGAAAGCCTGTCGGGGGGGGAGCGCCGCATGGTCGGGATCGGGCGCGGCCTGATGGCTGACGGCAAGCTGATGATGATCGACGAGCCGTCGCTGGGGCTCGCACCGCTGATCATCGAGCAGATATACGAGGCGTTGGGCCAGATCGCGGCAGACGGGCGTGCCATCGTCGTCGTGGAGGAAAACCCGAGCCGTGTGGCAAAAGTAGCGGACCGCTTTCACCTTATGGACGGGGGCGCATTCGCCTGGTCGGGCACCACCGCCGAGCTTGAGACGTCCAGTGAAATCATCAAAACCTATCTGGGGGCCTAGCGGATCATGGACGCACTCATTCAAATTCTGGTCAGCGGCCTGACACTGGGGGCGATGTATGCCCTTGGCGCTGTTGGTCTTGCCCTCACTTTCGGGACGATGCGGATGTTTAACATGGCGCACGGTGTCTTTATGACAATCGGCGCCTATGCCGCTTTCTCGACGGTCACCTATTTTGGTGCGCCCTTGCTCGTGGCACTGCTGATGGGGATCCTTGCGGGCGGGGTGATCGGGGCCCTGATGCACCTTCTTGTCGTGCAATTCATGCTTGAAACGGAGGATTTTGAGATCAATGTTCTTGTGGCGACCGCAGGTGTCGGCATCCTGCTACAGGATTTCCTGCTGAAGGTTTACGGTGGCTATCCCTTCAGTCAACCTGTTCAGGTCGAGGGTATTTTCAGAATAGGCGGTGTTGCCGTGACCTATCAGTCGGTGGTCATTCTGGTGCTGGCAACAGTCCTGATCTCGGCGCTCGCATGGGCGCTGACGCGGACGAAATTCGGCATGGCGATCCGCGCGACGGCCATGAACCGGGAGGCGGCGATGCTCATGGGGGTGAGAACCTCGCGGACCTACCTGCAGGTTCTGATCATCGCGGGGATGCTGGCAGGGGCTGCAGGCATTCTGATCTCGTCACTCTCCACATTGTCTCCGGAGATGGGCCAGAACCCGGCAGTCCGGGCCTTTGTCATCTGCGTTGTTGCGGGACTGGGCAGTGTGACAGGGGCGGGCATCGCGGCCATTGCACTCGGCCTGTTCGAGGCTGCGATCCAGTATTATTTCGGCGTCCGCTACGGCTTGCCGCTGATGCTGGCGCTGGTGGTGGTTGTGCTGATCTGGCGGCCTGCCGGTCTGTTCGGCACGCAGGAGGTCGTGCGGTCATGACGTCGCTCACCACCATACAAAAGCACCTGATCGGCGTTCTGATGATGCTGGTGTTCATGGCGGTTGTTCCGGTCTTCGTAACCCAGCGTTATTTTCTGGGAGAGATCATCGTCTTCATGATCTGGGCTTCTGTTGCGGTGCAGTGGAATGTCCTGATGGGACATGCGGGCGTGTTTTCGCTGGGGCAGATGCTGATCTTTGCGGTAGGTGCCTATACTGCGGCAATGTCGATGACCTATCTGGGCATCTCCCCGTGGGCGGCCCTGCCTGTGTCTGCTGTGGTCGCTGCCGCTGCCGCCTTTGTGATCGGATTGGCCTGTCTGCGGCTGGGGCCTGCCTATGTCGCGCTGCTGACATTTGCGATATCCTATATGGTCTATGTCCTCATCATCACGGACACGGCCTGCTACACTACTGTGGCAGGGGGGTGTCAGAGGTTCTTTGGTGGCACGACCGGGTTTTCCAGACTCGAAGACCTCGGGTTCAGGGAGATGCTGCGCGGCAATTGGATCATCGGCAATTACTTCACCGTATTGGTGATCTTCACCATCTCCCTTGTAGCCTCCATCATCGTCATTCATGGCCGCCTCGGCCTCGCCTTCAGAGCGCTGAGCGACAGTCCGGTCTATGCTGCGGCGCGGGGGTTGAACCGGACCAGATCGCAATTGATTGCCTTTGTGGTGACGGCCTTCTTTACCGGCCTGACCGGCGCGGTCTTTGCCGCCCATTTCCGCTCGACCGGGCCCAGCCTGTTCGACTTCTCGACGCTGCTTTTCATTCTGGCGATGGTGATTGTGGGCGGGTTGCGGTCCACGTGGGGGCCGGTTTTCGGTGCTGCGATGATGATGATTCTGGTTGAGGTCGCAAAGGGGATGGGCGACGTGCGCAATACGGTCATTGGCGTCGTTCTGGTACTTTTTGTACTGTTCCTGCCGAAAGGCATCGCAGGGCTGACATCACGCTTGTTCAACCGGTTTGGGTCAAAGCCCGCCAATGCCCAAGACCCCGCATCGGGCGCAGTGTAATTTTTGCAATCCCCCTGAGGAGAAGGGCAGATGTACGATACAATCATTGTAGGCGCTGGATCAGCCGGATGTGTTCTGGCCAACCGTCTGTCCGCCGATCCCACCCGCAAGGTCCTCCTGCTCGAAGCGGGCGGCGCGCAGCCGATCAATTCCAAAGTGCCCTCAGACTGGGTGACTTTGTTCAATACGCAGGCCGACTGGAGCTATCATACGGTCCCGCAAACAGGCTGCCGGGGCAGGCGCATCTTTTGGCCGCGCGGCAAAATGGTCGGCGGATCGGGTGCCATGAACGCCATGATCTATATCCGCGGTCTGCCGTCCGACTATGACAATTGGGAAAAGCTCAATTGCCCGGGGTGGGGATGGCGCGATGTGCTGCCTGACTTCAAGGCAAGCGAAAGCAACGCGCAGCACGCAAACTCGCCGTTTCACGGCGGCCATGGCGAACTGCATGTGGAAAACCCGGTCTACAGTCACGACTATGAAAGCAAATGGATCAACGCCGGTGTGGCCGCCGGCTATGCCGCGAATCAGGATTTCAACGGCGAAAGCCAGGAGGGTTTTGGCTATTTTCAGCTGACGGTGAAGGACGGCATGCGCTCTGGCACCAACAGGGCGTTTCTTGAGCCGGTGATGGATCGCTCAAATCTCACGCTGAAAAAGAATGTGCTGATCACGAAAGTTCTGATCGAAGGAGGCCGCTGCACCGGCGTTCAATACCTCGAAAACGGTATTCCGCATCAGGTACAAGCCGACGCGCAGGTCATCATGGCAGCTGGGGCCATCGGCACACCACAGATCCTGATGCTGTCCGGTCTGGGTCCCGCCGCCGAGTTGGAGGACATCGATATACCGGTGAAATGCGACATTCCCGAGATGGGGAAAAACCTTCAGGACCACATCAACATTCCGATTTCTTTCTACGCCCGGGAGAAGACAGGTGTGGGTGCCTGGGATGCCGAGTTTCTGGCGCAAAGCTTTGAAGAGTGGGAACAGCACCGCACCGGACCGCGCACGACGACATGGGCCGCAGCGGGTGCGCACATCCGGTCCAGACCCGATGTCGAGCCCGATCTGCAGCTTTATGGCGCTGTCAGCCCGCACCGCGACTACGGGCGGTTCTTGTCGTCGGAGGCTGGGATGACCCTGCACACGGTGCTGCAACGCCCCAAAAGCCGGGGAGAGATCAAGCTTGCTTCGGCGGATCCGATCGCCCATCCCATGATTGACCCAAAGTACTTTTCATCGGATGCCTCCGGCGAAGACCTCGCCACTCTGGTCGAAGGCATCAGAATTCAACGGCGCGTTGCCGCGACCGGCCCTCTGGCGGAGGTGCTGGGATCTGAGATGCAGCCGAGCAGCGATTGCCAGACAGACGCAGAAATCGCCGCTTATATTCGCGGTCATTGCACGACATTGTACCATGCGGCGGGGACCTGTCGCATGGGTGTCGATCCACTTGCAGTCGTCAATTCCGATACCTTCGCCCTGAATGGCATCGAAAACCTGTATGTAGCGGACGCATCCCTGATGCCGGAGATGATTTCCGGAAATATCAACGCGGCCACCATTCTGTTTGCGGAAAGATGCGCGCGCCACCTGTGCGAAAAGGGACGGTGATCGCATTCGCTCACATCGGTGCCGGGGGGGGGGCGTGTCATGCGGGTGCCATTCCTATGATGCGGCTGCAAAATGTGGTGCGAGGATCAAGCAGCATGCGAAGGGCAAGAAAACCCTGCCGGGAACGGTGCCGCAGACCGGCCAGAGCGGCATCCGCAGCCCCTGTGACCCGTAGTGCCATAGCCGTTATTCAGGGATGACCGCAAAATGAATGTCATCGATGCAAGTATCGCGGATCTGCGCGCCGCACTGGAAACGGGTGCGGTAACCTGCGTGCGCCTCGTTGAGATCTATCTCGACCGGATCGCCAGATTTGACCGCAGTGGTCCCTGTCTGAACGCAGTTCCTGTTCTCAATCCTGATGCGATTGCACAGGCCCGGGCTTCGGATGCGCGGCGCACATCCGGGCGGCCGTTAGGCCCGCTCGACGGGATCCCGTATACGGCAAAAAACAGCTATAAAGTGAAGGGACTGACCGTAGCCGCCGGGTCTGCGGCCTTTGCCGATCTTGTGGCCACTGATGACGCTTTTGCGATTGCGCAGCTGCGACAGGCCGGTGCGGTCCTGATCGGCCTCACCAATATGCCCCCCATGGCAAACGGAGGCATGCAGCGCGGGCTCTATGGCCGTGCGGAATCGCCCTATAATCCAGACTATCTGACAGCCGCCTTCGCCTCGGGCTCCTCAAACGGATCAGGGACAGCAACCGCCGCCAGCTTTGCCGCATTCGGATTGGGCGAAGAGACATGGTCGAGCGGGCGCGCCCCGGCCGCCAACAACGGACTATGCGCCTACACGCCCAGCCGTGGCGTGATTTCCGTCCGGGGGAACTGGCCCCTGGTGCCGACCATGGATGTGGTTGTCCCGCATACCCGCACGATGGCGGATATGTTCGAAGTGCTCGATGTTCTTGTCGCAGATGATCCCGATACTTCGGGTGATTTCTGGCGCAGCCAGCCTTGGGTTGATCTGCCGCCTGCTTCAAGCGTGCGCCCGGCGTCCTATGCGGAGTTGGCAGGCACATCTCTGCGCGGAAAACGCTTTGGCGTCCCTGCGATGTATATCAACGCAGATGCTGCCGCGGGCACCGGCGAGGATCGGGGCATTGGCGGCCCAACGGGACAGCGGATCGAGACCCGTGCCTCAATTATCGATCTGTGGAATGCCGCGCGCCGTGCGCTTGAGGATGCCGGTGCGCAGGTTGTCGTCGTCGATTTCCCTGTCGTGTCAAACTATGAGGGGGACCGCCCCGGCGCACAAAAGCTGGGCACGCGTGGCCTGCTGCCCGCAGGGTATCTGAAGCGCGAAATCCTTGATCTGAGCGCCTGGGCCTGGGATGATTTTCTGCGCACCAACAATGACCCGAAGCTGTCAAAATTGGCGGATGTTGACGGATCGCAGATTTTTCCGGCAGCGGAGGGCGCGCTGCCTGACCGTTATACCGGATTTGAGGGTGATATTTCCGACTATCCCAGCCATGCGCGCGCATATCCCGCCCCGACCTTCCTCGATATCCCGACGCTCGAAGGCGGCGTCAAGGGTCTGGATCAGACCCGTCGCATCGATCTGGAAGAGTGGATGGAAAAACTTGGTCTTGATGCGGTGGTGTGCCCGGCTGTTGCGGATGTGGGCCCTGCCGATGCAGATTCGAACCCCGCCTCTGCGGAGCTGGCCTGGCGCAATGGTGTATGGGTCGCGAACGGAAATCTGGCGATCCGTCATCTGGGCATACCGACTGTCACGGTGCCCATGGGCATGATGGCCGATATCAATATGCCTGCGGGGCTTACCTTTGCTGGACCGGCATATGCTGATAGTCAGCTATTGGCCATCGCCTGTGCATTCGAGCGGACCGGCACCTATAGGTACAAACCACCCCTGTGAGAGTTTGGTGCTGCCTTGCGTGATCGACCTTGTCCTTTTTTTCGGCATAGGCTCGCACGTGCTCTCGCGTGTAGCGGAGAGCGATGAGGCAGCTGATCGGAAGGACGCTCCATGGGAGGTGGCCGCACGCGAGTGAGTGTCAAAGGCCGTCGCAGAGCTGAACGCCAGAGGCACGCAAAGATCCCGCTGCGTGAAGTAGGCCGGGGCGTTGCGGCAGCCAAAGGTAGGATTTCAAAGGCGGGGATTACTGTGAGTCAAAGCGGGATGCATTCAACACTGCGCACATGCCCAGATCGCCTCACCTGAAACATGACACACCAATACCCTGCCAGTCCTCGCCAATCGGGGCATTGGTGAGAGGCGTTGTTCCAAGTTAGAGGCGAGACACTCTAAGTCTGATGGATCCCAAATCGACGCGGCCCGTTGCCATCGTCAGTGACGATCGTTTCCAATATCTGCACGGCTAGATTGGCGGCAATATTGTTTCAACCGAGCCAATGCACCGAAAGCTCAGCGCAAAAACACTTTTTTAGGACAATAATTTTTTGGTAAAAACCACATCAGAGAACCTGTCGCCCTGCGAACGGACACACATCCAAGTGTGAGGTGAGAGATTGATAACGACCCAAGCGGGACCCGTTGTGGCTGCTTCCTTCCGGATCTGACCAGGTTGGCGAGGCGCCTGCCCGCACCAACCTCTCACCACATTACTTAGGCAATCCTGCAAGATCCTGCAAGTCTAGAGCGTGACCAAAAGACGGATAAAGCCGCCATCTGTCTCACCTATGCGTTCTGGGTGAAGATGGGCGATAGCGGCAGTGTCGCGCATCGCCTCCGGGTGGGTCAATACCGTTGCGCGCAAGGCGCCATGCCCGGCAAAGCGCCAGGGGACCTGCCCCGGCCATGGCGAGGGGGCAGCCGCGCGCAGAGTGTCGATCAGGACCGCCTGCAACGGGGTCTGCACGCGGACGGCGATCCGCTCGTGCGGAATGGAAGCATAGCCGCCGCCACCTGCGGCGCGGAACTGGTTTGTGGCAAGGATGAACATCTGATCGGGGGTTACCGGCGCACCTGCATGGCGCAGTTCTGTAATGCGTGAAAATGCCGGTGCCGCCGGGTTGATCCGGTAGTGCACCCCGTAGATCGTATCGAAATGAAACGCCGGTACTTCGGGGTCGATCAGCATCTGCTCGGGACTGTCGGGGGATAGGTGGTTGAACAGCAGCGCCGCATGCTCAAGCCAGTCGCGCAGCGCCTGTCCGGAAATCGTGATGCCGATGGTCTGGTTGGCGAAAGGGTTCAGTGCCGCGATATGCTTGCGCTGGACCGGACCTTTGGGAATCACGATGTAGTTGCCCAGACCATCACGCCCGCCAGCGCCGTGGGCCGCAGCAGTCGCCAGCACAGGCAGCCCGGCATAGGGCGTCCCCACCAGCGCGCGGCTGATCAGGGCGTGCTGGGCCTGTGCGACCAGATGCTGTGTCGGCGCGGGTGATACGAGCGCGAAGTAGCTGTGCATTTCCTGCGCTATCTCTGCCACCTGCTCTGACAGATGCGCAACCACGATGCCATGCGCCTTGGCCGCATGGGCGGCAATCGCGGGATCGGGCGCGGTATCCGCGCCGTTGGGCCGCAATGCACAGCGGTGGTGCAGCACATGCCAGCCGCGTATCGCATCATGTCCCAGATCCAGATCCATCACCCCCAGATCAGAGGCCGCGTGACCCGCCATGATCGCAGGCACGCCCTGCACCGTGCTGGCCTGCGCATCCACGCCCGCGCGCGCGGAATAATCAGCCGAAGGCAGCCGCCGGTGCGTATGGCCCAAGACCAGCGCATCGACGACACCGCTCGCGGCCAATGCCTGCGCGGCTTTGATATCGCTTGTGGCACCGTCTTCGCGGCCCACACCCATATGCGCCAGCACCACAATCAGATCTGCACCGTTGCGCCGCAGATCGGCGGCGAGGGCGGCAATGGCTGCCCCCGGGTCCAGCAACGCGGTATCTGCACCGAGGTGATGGCTGTGCCATGCCGCACTCTGCGCCGGCAGGACCGACAGCAGGCCCAGACGCAGCGGCGCAGGGGCATCCGGTGCCAGCGGGATCTCCAGCAACAGGCTGTGGCGCAGGGGCCTGATGTCGATGTTGTGCAGGTTCGAGCTGATCACCGGCATGTCCAGCGCGCGGGCGACGGCCCTGATATACGCCATGCCGTGGTCCAGATCGTGATTGCCCAGGCCGATGGCATCATATTTCAGATGGTTGAGGCTGGCGATGATCGCATGGTCACGACAGACCGGCTGTCCGGCAAGATACCCGGCCAGCGGGGTTCCCTGAAACGTATCGCCGTTGTCCACAAGGATGTTCGCCCTGCCTGCCGCTGTTCCTTCGGCCCGGGCCTGCGCGATCAGCCGGGCCAGTCCGGCAAGCCCGCCACCTTGCGTCGGCTGATCCTTGATGTAGTCATGCGGCAGAAGATGGCCGTGCAGATCGGTCGTCGCCAAAAGCCGCAGTCTGGCGCAGATCCGCGTCTCGCCGTGCATATCGGAGGGGTCTGCGGTTGCCATGGCCCGAATTACCACTGGCGGTTGCGGGGGTAAATGGGATTATGCGTCCTTGGCAGGCGGGGGACCTGCTGTGTAACCGCAGGCAATAAAAACACAAAAAGCACCGCTGAGCGATGTGCAGGGAGAATGACCGGATGAAGAACGCAGAACAGGTGACCTTCGGGGGCTCAGGGTTTGACCGTGCGGGGGAGTTGCGTGGCAATCCCGAGGCATTGGCGCAGGCCGCAGCTGACCCGGATGCGCGCGCAATCGTGTTCTGGCGTGGCAAGCCGCTGATGTCGATGGAACGGCCTGCGGGGCTGATCCGGCTGAGCATGGATCATGCCGCCCTGAAGGAGATGACGGAAGCACCGATCCTTCTGGGTCGCGAGGCGGGCGGGCCGCTGTTCGCGGTTGATATCTCAGGCTGGACGCCCGCACACCTCGACGAGAGCAGCCTTGGCGGATTTCTCGACGCGAGTGAGCAGCACCATCCGGCCTTGCCCGACTGGATGGTTTTCGCCGAGTTGCGCCGCGTGATGACATGGCTGGACGCGCGCGACGCGGAACTGGCCGCGACCGGCAAGGCGGTCTTTGGCTGGCATGACATCCACCGGTTCTGTGCCCGCTGCGGCGCCCCGACGCTGCCTGTGCAGGGCGGCTGGCAGCGCAAATGCGGTGCCTGCGGTGCATCGCATTTTCCGCGCACGGATCCCGTGGTCATCATGCTGATAACGCATGGAAACGCGCTTCTCGTGGGCCGCTCTCCGGGGTGGCCTGCGGGGATGTATTCGCTGCTCGCTGGGTTTGTGGAGCCGGGCGAGACGCTGGAGGCCGCCGTGCGCCGGGAGGTGTTCGAGGAGACCGGCGTGCGGGTGGGCGATGTGGGCTATCTGGCCAGCCAGCCCTGGCCCTTCCCGGCCTCGCTGATGATGGGATGTCACGGCCATGCGACCAGCACGGAGCTGACCATCGATCCGGTCGAGATCGAGGATGCCCGCTGGATCACGCGTGAGGAGATGATGACGGTGAGCCAAGGCCACCACCCTGAAATCATGCCCGCCCGCAACGGGGCCATCGCCCATTTCCTGATCGAGCGCTGGCTGTCCGACAGGCTTGACTAGGGCTGCGTTTACCGTTGATTAGCGCTGGTGCGGTTCTGTCGGTTGACGCGTGCCGGTGCTGCCGTAAGGTATCGCCAGCCGCATCGGGCAAGCTGGCAGAAACAGGAATGAAGCAGTCATGAAGTTCTCGACCAAAGAAGACATCGATGCGCCGATTGATGCGGTATTTGCCATGATGTGCGACTTTGAGACGTTTGAGCGTGCGGCGATGCGCCGCGGTGCCGAGGTCCGGCGCACCGATACGAGGCAGGAGGCCGGTGTCGGCTTGTGCTGGCATGCGGCGTTCAGCATGCGCGGCAAGCGGCGTCAGGTGGAGATCGAGATGGTTACTTTCGACAGTCCCAATGAGATCGTGCTGGAGTGCCGCAGTGAAGGCCTGCTGACCATGATGACACTGGAACTGGTAGCGCTGTCGGAAAACCGCACGCGGCTGTCGATCGCCTTCGATCTCAAGCCGCTGAATCTGTCAGCGCGGTTGCTGGTGCAATCGCTGAAGCTGGCCAAGGCGTCCCTGACCAAGAAATTCAAACTGCGGGTGGCGGATTTCGCCAGAACCGTCGAGGAGCGGCACAGCAAGGCCTGAGCAGATGCGTCAGGACTCTGTCTCCCAGCGGCCCGGATGGGCGGGGTAGACGCCGAGTATTTCCAGCATATTGGTGAAATACCCCAACTCCTCCAGCGCGCGGGCAACGGCGGGGTCTTCGGGGTGGCCTTCGATGTCGGCATAGAACTGGGTCGCCGTGAAGGACCCGCCGACCATATAACTCTCTAGTTTGGTCATGTTGACGCCATTGGTGGCGAAACCGCCCATCGCCTTGTAGAGGGCTGCGGGAATGTTGCGCACCTCGAACACGAATGTCGTCATCATCTGTCTGCCGCGCCGCGCCAGATCAATGTCAGGGGCCATCAGCAAAAAGCGGGTGGTGTTGTGGTCCAGATCCTCGATCCCGTCGGCCAGAACGTCCAGCCCGTGGATCTGGGCGGCCACGGTACTGGCCAGCACCCCCTCATGGGCGGGACCGCCGCGCGCCAGATCCTCCGCCGCGCCGGCACTGTCGGCGGCAGGCTCCGAGGTGATGCCGCGCGCTTCCAGATAGCTGCGCGCCTGCGGCAGCAGCACCAGATGCGCACGCACATGTCTGACCTGCTCCAGCGTGGTGCCGGGCCGCGCCATCAACGCGATGCGCACGCGCACAAAGGCCTCCTCGATGATGTGCATGCCGCTGTCAGGCAGTAGGCGGTGGATGTCGGCCACACGGCCATAGGTGGTATTCTCGACCGGCAGCATCGCCAGATCGGCCCGGCCTTCGCGCACGGCGCGAAAGACACCCTCAAAGGTGGTGCAGGGCACGGGCACCGCGTCAGGGCGCGCCTGCAGGCAGGCCTCATGACTATAGGCTCCCAGCGCGCCCTGAAACGCGATCCGCAGCTTTGGTTCTGCGCTCATCAACGGGGTCAGCGGGGGGGTCATCGCGGCAGCCTTCCTGAAAATCCGACCTCATGGTCGTTAGGTCGCGGTAACTATACCTTGCTTGCAAAGAGGGAAAGCAATAGATAGCGGCTCAATTGATTGAAAAAGCGATGGACTGACCCATGAACACAATGACACTTACCAAAATTGCTTCTGGTGTGCTGGCCGCATGGCTGGTTCTGTTGCTGGGCAAATGGGGTGCAGAAGAATTGTACCAAGCGGAGCTGGATGGCGAGCCGTCCTATGTGATCGAAGTGGCGGGTGCCGAACCTGTAGAGCCTGAGCCCGAGATCCCCTTCGAGGAGCTGATGGCCTCGGCTTCCATTGAGGATGGCGCACGGGTGTTCCGCAGATGCTCGGCCTGCCATCAGGTTGAGCCGGGCGCCAATGCCACCGGTCCCTATCTGCACGGCGTTGTGGGCCGCGAGATCGATACCGCTGTGGGGTTCGAATATTCCGGCGCGCTGGAGCAGTCCGCAGATGTCTGGACACCTGAAAACCTCTATGCCTTTCTGGTCCGTCCCAGCGAGTGGGCTCCCGGCACCACCATGGGTTTCGCCGGCCTGAGCGATTCACAGGACCGTGCCGATGTGATCGCCTATATGGACAGTCTCGACGACTGATCCTGACGGACGCCGGATACCTGCAAAAGGTCGCCTCCGGGGCGGCCTTTTTGCCGTTAGGGGCCGGATTTCAGCCAGATCACGGAGTTGCAACTTGTATCTTGGCGTGCGGGGCCTTTAGCCTATGTTTCAGAACACCAAGATCGATAATCTGTGACAGGGAGCCCGTCCATGATGCCAAAGATGTCTGTTAGCCTGCGCCGCGATCAAGGGCCGCGCCTGTTGTGTGCGTTTGCCGCGCTGACCGCTACGATGTTCTGGGGCACTACCGCACAGCCACAGACTGTTTCTGCGCAGGAAGAACCTGCCCTCATTACCAGCCATGGCTACTCCTTCTACGGCGATCTGACCTATCCCGCCGATTTCCCGCATTTCAGCTATGTGAACCCCGACGCACCCAAGGGCGGCGAAATCTCGATCTCCACGCTTGGCACGTTTGATTCGATGAACCCCTATTCGCGCATGGGCCGCGGCGGTGTCCTGAGTACGATCATGTACGAGAGCCTGCTGGGCGACAGCATCGGCGGCGAGGGCGCGCCTGCGGATGTCTATGGCGAGAGCTATTGCCTGCTCTGCGAGAGCATCGAGTACCCCGAGACCAAGGATTGGGTGATCTTCCGCATGCGTCCCGAGGCGCGGTTTTCCACCGGCGATCCGGTCACCGCCCATGACATCGCATTCTCGCATAATCTGCTGCTGGATCAGGGGCTGAAATCCTACGCCGATGCGGTGCGCCAGCGGATCCCGAAGGTGGAGGTGATCGACGATCACACCATCAAGTTCTATTTCACCGAAGGCATCTCCCGCCGCTCATTGATTGATCAGGTGGGATTCGTGCCCGCATGGTCCAAAAAGTGGTACGAGGAGACGGGCGCGCGCCTTGACGAGAGCAGGCTCGAGGCCTCGCCCGGGTCGGGGCCCTATGTGATCGAGACAGTCGATGTGAACCGCCGCATCGTCTATGCCCGCAACCCGGATTATTGGGGCAATGACCTGCCGATCAATGTGGGGCGCAACAATTTTGACCGCATCCGCGTGGAGTATTTCGGCGACGAGAACGCCGCCTTCGAAGGGTTCAAATCCGGCGCCTATACCTTCCGCAATGAGGGCAATTCGCGGCAGTGGGCTACGGCCTATGACTTCCCGAAGGTGACCGACGGCCATGTGGTCAAGGTCGAGATCCCGAATGGCGCGCCGCCGACGCCCACGGGCATCGTGTTCAACCTTGGCCGTGAGGTCCTGCAGGACAAGCGCGTCCGTGAGGCGGTCTCACTGGCCTTCAACTTCGAATGGATCAACGAATCGCTGCAATACGGGCTGTTCAAGCAGCGGGTGTCGTTCACCCAGGACACGCCGCTGATGGCCACTGGCCTGCCCGAAGGGGCGGAGCTGGCGCTGCTGCAAAGCCTTGGCGATGTGGTCGCGCCGGAACTGCTGACGCAGGAGGCGCGCTTGCCCCACACCTCCGGTGCGGAGCGGTTGCTGGACCGGCGCAATGCCCGCGCGGCCTCTGCCCTGTTGGAGGAAGCGGGCTGGACTGTGGGCGCTGACGGCAAGCGGGTGAATGCGCAGGGCGCGCCGCTGCGGCTGACCTTCCTGCTGAACTCTGCGGGCTCTGCGACCCTCTCGGCGGTGGTCGAGAACTTCATGTCCAACCTTGACGCCTTCGGGATCGACGCGGTGCTGGAGACGGTCGATGCCTCCCAGTTCACCCTGCGCGAGCGGGACCGCGACTATGATCTGGTCTTTGACCAATACGCGGCCTTCCTCGGCACCGGCACCGGGCTGATGCAGCGCTACGGCTCCGAGGCGGCGGAATTCTCGCTGTTCAACCCCGCAGGTCTGGCCAGCCCGATGGTCGATGCGATCATTGAGGCTTCGCTGATGGCCGCCACCCGCGAGGAGGAAGAGGCGGCGATGATGGCGCTGGACCGGGCGCTGCGCCATGAGTTCATCATGATCCCCGCATGGTACAATGATGTCCACTGGACGGCCTTCTACGATCAATACGGCCGCCCCGAGACGCAGCCGCCCTATGCGCTGGGCTATCTGGATTTCTGGTGGTACGACGCGGAGAAATCCGCAGCACTGCGCGCGGCGGGCGCGCTGCGGTAACACTGAGTTAAGTCTCCGGGGTAGAACATGGGCGCCTATATCATCAGACGACTCTTGCTGATCCCCGTCACGCTGTTCGGGATCATGCTGGTCAATTTCGCACTGGTGCAATTCGTGCCGGGCGGCCCTGTGGAGCAGGCGATTGCCCGCATTCAGGGCGGCGGCGACGTCTTTGGCGGCTTTGCGGGGGGCGGCTCCGATGCGGATACCGTCGATCTGGGGGGCTCTCAGAATTACGTGGGCGCGCGCGGTCTGCCGCCCGAATTCATCGCGGAGCTGGAGCGCGAGTTCGGCTTTGACAAGCCCCCGGTGGAGCGGTTCTTCCGGATGATGGGCAATTACATGATGTTCGATTTCGGGGACAGCTACTTCCGCTCCATCTCTGTGATCGAGCTGATCAAGGAAAAGCTGCCGGTCTCGATCACGCTGGGGCTCTGGTCTACGCTCATTGCCTATATGATCTCCATTCCGCTGGGCATCAGGAAGGCGGTGCACGACGGATCCAGATTTGACACCTGGACCTCCGGGGCGATCATCGCCGCCTATGCGATCCCCGGATTTCTCTTTGCGATCCTGCTGTTGGTGCTGTTTGTGCCGGCCAATTGCTTCCGCATTCCGGTGCTGGCGGAGATCTGGCCGGGCGGGTCGTCCTTCAACCCCACCTGCCATGAGCTCTTTCCCCTGCGCGGCCTCACCTCCGACAATTTCGCGGAGCTGAGCGCCTGGGGGAAGGTCAAGGATTACCTGTGGCACATCACCCTGCCGGTGCTCGCCTCCACCATTTCCGCCTTTGCCACGCTGACGCTGCTGACCAAGAACAGCTTTCTCGACGAGATCAAGAAACAATACGTGATGACCGCCCGCGCGAAGGGCCTGTCCGAGCGTAAGGTGCTCTACGGCCATGTGTTCCGCAACGCGATGCTGATCGTGATCGCGGGGTTTCCGGCGGTCTTCATCGGGGTATTCTTCGGGGCGAGCCTGATCATCGAGACGATCTTCTCGCTCGACGGTCTGGGACGTCTGGGCTTTGAGGCGGCGGTGGCGCGGGATTATCCCATCGTTTTCGGCACGCTGTTCATCTTTGGCCTGATCGGTCTGGTGGTCGGCATCATCTCTGATCTGATGTACGTGCTGGTTGATCCGCGCATTGATTTTGACCGGCGGGAAGGCTGATGCTGAAACCTGCCCTGAACCCGTCTCTGGATCCCTCTGCAGCTGCGCTGCCCCGTCCCAAGCCCGGGCGGCTCTCTCCGCTGAACCAGCGCCGCTGGCGGAATTTCACGCGCAACCGGCGGGCCTATTGGTCGCTGTGGATCTTTGCGGTGGTCTTTACGCTGTCACTGTTTGCCGAGTTTCTGGCGAATGACAAACCGATCCTCGTGAACTATCGCGGCGAGATGTACATGCCGATCTTCAATTTCTATCCCGAGACGGCGTTCGGCGGCGACTTCCAGACCGAGGCCGCCTACCGCGATCCGGAGGTGCGTTGCCTCATTGCCAGTGGCGGGCTGGAGGAATGTTTTGACGATCCCGAGGGTGTGCTGGAGGGGATTGCAGCGGGAACATTCGGCGCGGATGTGCCCGAATTTCAGCAGGGCTGGGCGATCTGGCCGCCGATCCCCTACAGCTTTGACACCGCCGTGGACCGCCCCGGTGCGGCCCCGCTGCCGCCCAATGGCGAGAACCTGCTGGGCACTGATGGCACCAAGCGCGACGTGCTGGCCCGGGTGATCCACGGCTTCCGCCTCAGCATCGTGTTCACGCTGGTGGTGACCGGCCTTGCCACGGTCATGGGGATCGCTGCGGGGGCGGTGCAGGGGTATTTCGGCGGCTGGCTTGACCTGATCTTCCAGCGCGTGAT
>Ga0136559_1000207_pt1 | contig 20078 bp, 18 predicted proteins | sample AntRauMeHopE1496_FD_104633 | JGI IMG/M metagenome (GOLD analysis project Ga0136559, IMG submission 104633) | Saline lake microbial communities from Rauer Islands, Antarctica - Metagenome Hop E1 #496 | ecosystem: Environmental > Aquatic > Non-marine Saline and Alkaline > Saline | place... | reverse complement strand
TTGCTCTGGTATCATCGACATCACAAAGCGCTACGATATCAACTTTTCCGCTATTGAACACACCACTTATATCATTGGCTCCCATTCCTCCGATACCAATCCCTGCCACCCGCAGCTTGTCACTTGGCGCTATAAAGCCAGGACCACCTAATACATGCCTTGGCACGATATAAAAGCCTGCGGCCGCTAGTACTGATCCTTTAATAAAAGTTCGTCTTGAATTACTGCTGGTTGATTCTTTATCTTTCATCTGGTGAAAATTAGGTTTAAGTATTTTTTTTAATTTTTGATCGATTATTTGAAAGCTTAATTTATCAAAAAGGATTTAATCAGGAGTGATCTGAAAATTCAAAACCTGTGATTTTTTCAAATTTCTTCAGATGTTTCCTGAAAAGAAGGAAATCTCAGCTTCTTCGATATTTTCCGATTGATTGAATAAGATTTTTAAAATTTTGAATTAAGTTTACTCAAATTCAAATGCAATGAAAAATCTGTTTTGGTCACTGATACTTATATCTGCCCTTCTAATGTGTTCTTGTCAAGCTCCTGTTGTCCCAATGGAAGAAGCTGGCCTGATCCCCATCCCGAAAACAATCAATTCCACTGGAGAAAGCTTTCTTTTAGGCTCAGATGCAGCAATAGAATTTAAAGGAAGTGGGTCAAAACTTAAAAATGTCGGAGAATATCTGTCCTCACGGATTTCTCCTTCCACAGGATTTGAAATGCCTGTGGTTGAATCTTCAGGCAATATCATTCTGGAACTAATCAGCGGTACTGCTTCCGAAGCCTATGAATTGCAGATTGCAGAATCCGAAGTAAGAATTACATCTACGACTGAAGCTGGGATTTTTTACGGCGTACAGACTTTACTTCAACTTTTTCCTGTGGAAATAGAAAGCAAGTCTTTGGCATCGGTAGATTGGAAATTGCCAACAGGTACCATCACAGATGAGCCGGAATTTGGCTACCGTGGAGCAATGCTTGATGTAGCGAGACATTTCATCAGCATAGACGATGTCAAACACTACATCGACCAAATGGCAAAATTCAAGTTCAATTACCTTCATCTTCATTTAACCGATGATCAAGGCTGGAGAATTGAAATTAAATCTTGGCCGAAATTAACCGAAATAGGCGGTAGCACTGAAGTTGGCGGTGGCGAGGGAGGCTTTTATTCCCAAGAAGAATACAAAGAACTAGTCGCTTACGCAGCGGACAGATTCATTACGATAGTTCCCGAAATAGATATGCCCGGGCATACCAATGCAGCGTTGGCATCTTATGGAGAGCTCAATCCAGGAGTGAACCTACCGGACGGCGATGTGACTACTGTAGTTGCGGGTGAAATTGATTTTGATATTTTGGATAAAAATCCGCTCCCAGCTGAGCTGTACACCGGAATAGAGGTAGGATTCAGCACACTGGCAACCAATAAGGAGTTGACCTATAAGTTTGTCGAAGATGTGATCAGAGAAATATCTGCGATCACTCCCGGGCCTTATTTTCATATCGGTGGTGATGAGTCTCTTGTAACCAAGAAGCCAGATTATATTTACTTTGTCGAGCGTACACAAGATTTGGTCTTGAAATATGGCAAAATAAGTCTCGGCTGGGATGAGATCGGCACGGGAAAACTTCGACCAGGATCTGTCTCTCAATTTTGGGCCGAAGAAGAACATGCCACAATGACCAAAGAACAGGGAAATAAGCTATTAATGTCACCTGCCAAGCGTACGTATTTGGATATGCAATACGACTCCACGACAAGAATTGGACTTCATTGGGCTGCATATATCGAATTGAAGGATTCCTATGAGTGGGATCCGGCTACCTACATTGATGGAATTAATAAGTTGGATATTATAGGAGTGGAAGCCCCACTTTGGACAGAAACGGTGACCGACCGAGCAGATCTGGAATACATGGCTTTTCCTAGACTAGTAGCGATCGCGGAAGTAGCTTGGAGCCCAATCGAGCGTAGGTCTTGGGAAGATTTCCAGAAAAGAATTGCAATTCAGGGTAAGCGATGGGATATCAATCAGATAGGTTTTTACCGCTCTCCTCAAGTGAATTGGTGATAAATTGATAATCATGAAAACCTGAGATTGCTCAGGTTTTTTTATGCTGTTCTATCTCCTGATTCTTTGATTTTGACAAAATAGAGACTAATATGGATGCTAGATTCCCATCACATTGAATAGGGACAAGATTAGATTTCGAAATAAATTAACTCAATGGGTGATTTTATAATAGCTTTTGCAGATTGGATATGGGGTACGCCCATGTTACTTTTATTGATGGGTGGAGGAAGTGTTTTATTGGTTCATTCCGGTTTTGTTCCATTCCGAAGAATAGGTCACGCCATTAGCTTGCTGAGCGGTAAGTATGACGATAGTAATATTCCGGGTCAGATTACTTCTTTTCAGGCTTTGTCTTCAGCAATTGCAGCGACTGTAGGGCTTGGGAATATTAGCGGAGTGGCAATAGCCATTACCATGGGTGGTCCAGGAGCGATTTTTTGGATGTGGGTTTCGGCCTTTGTAGGCATGGCTACTAAATTTTACACTTGTAGCCTTGCGATTATGTTTCGTGGCAAAGATTCCCGTGGCGAGGTCCAAGGAGGTCCTATGTATGTGATTGAAGAGGGGATGGGGAAAAAGTGGAAGTTTCTTTCCTACATTTTCTGTATCGCTGGGATAATGGGGCTCCTGGCTATTTTTCAAGCAAATCAGCTTACTGCCGTCCTTCGTACGGTGATTTTAGAGCCGGCAGGACTTGATGAGGGCGAGAAGACAAAGTGGATTATAGGCATCACCATGATGGTGATAGTGGCTATAGTCATATTGGGAGGTATCCAACGGATTGCTAGCGTAGCTTCAAAACTGGTTCCTTTCATGGTAGGGCTTTATTTTATCACAGTAATGATTATTGTGTTCAAATACATAGGCGATGTACCGGAAATGCTGTTATTGATCGTGACGGACGCTTTTACGGGAAAAGCAGCAGCAGGCGGAGCAGTGGGGGCAGTCATCGTCATCGGTGCTCGACGAGCAGCATTTTCGAATGAAGCTGGGATTGGCACCGCGCCGATGGTGCATGGTGCTTCTAAAAACAACGAACCGATCAGGGAAGGCCTAATTGCGATGCTCGGCCCTTTCATTGATACGATAGTCGTGTGTACGCTTACAGCCCTGGTGATCTTGCTTACCGGTGTTTGGCAAACCACCGAGTCTGACGGAGTAAAGCTTACTTTGGCGGCATTTGATACAGCCTTGCCAGGTATAGGGAGATATCTATTGATGGTTGCTGTTCTGGTTTTTGCACTTTCGACTATGTTCACTTATTCTTACTATGGCCACAAATGCTTCAATTACCTCTTCGGTGCAGACAAAGCTGACTACTATAATTATTTTTATCTGATTACGATTGTAGGCGGGGCCGTGGCTTCTCTGCAGGTGGTGGTAAGTCTCGTAGATGGAATGTATGCTATAATGGCTATTCCTACTATGGTATCTACTTTTTATCTTGCTCCAAAGGTACGAGCGGCTTCAAAAGATTATTTCCAAAGAATGAAAGCAACAAAGTAGAATGAAGGTTTTGATCTCCTCAAATGCTTTTAAAGGTACCTTAGCAGCTGACCGGGCAGGTGTGATTATCGCAAATAGGATCAAAGACAGATTCCCAGCCTATCTTACCAAAATGATTCCAGTTGCTGATGGAGGCGATGGGACTTGTTTTCTTCTTTCAGAAATTTTGAACTTGGAGATTCAGGAATTATGGTCTTTGAATGCCTACGGTAGGCTTGTTAAGAGTAGTTTTGGTTGGAGTCCTAGCGATACGACTGCCTTCATCGATATCTCAAATGCTTCAGGCTTAGCTTCGGTTCAGAATCAACCTTTGGATCCATTCGTAGCATCTACTTATGGCACCGGGATAGTCATCCAAAGAGCCATCCAAATCGGGGCAAAGAGGCTTATCGTAGGTTTGGGAGGAAGTGCTACTATAGATCTCGGAATAGGAATTTTGGCTGCCCTGGGGGTATCCTTTTTGGACCAAAAGGGTAGGGCTTTAACGCCATTTTCTCCAGATTATCTCTCTAATATCAAACACATTCAGCTTTCTCCTACTTTACCCAAAGTTAAATTTGTTTTTCTCTGCGATGTGAAGAATACTTTTTTTGGTGAAAATGGAGCGGTACCGGTATTTGGCCCTCAAAAAGGGCTCAAAACTGAAGACTCAGATTTTTTTGTGAGCACTTGCGAAAGCGTGCTTCTTAGATCATATGCTAAGACTAGGAAGCCATTTTTTGATATGGAAGGTTTTGGTGCTGCCGGTGGGATCGCAGCCGGAATAGCTGCTTTTTTTCCTACGGAAATAAAAATGGGCTCTAGTTACTTCTTTGAAAAGGCTAAAATAAAGGAGCACGTAAAATGGTCAGACTTGATCCTCACCGGTGAGGGCAAGTACGATACTCAATCCAAGGAAGGTAAAGCTACTTTCGAATTGCTTAGACTAGCCAAATCCGAAGGGAAGAAAATAGGTTTGATTACGGGTGGGATTGAGGCGATTAACGATCAATTTGATTTAATTATTCGCTTGCCCGAACTTGATTTTTCGAAGTCTGATTTTATAGCAACTGCCCAAGAAAACCTGGAGAAATCACTTATTAGTAGCTTTGATGCAAATTTTTGGACATAAAAAAAGGAGACTTAGCCTCCTTAAATTTTTTTGATTGTAGATTAATGATCTGACTTTTTTTTATTGAAAGTACTTCTCGCATCAATTGCTGAAATCCCTGCTCCCAAACCGATCAAAATACAAACGATCAGAATAAATGTTTGAGCTCCGGGGGCGATTGGAGAATTGAAAATATCTAGTAATATCATGTCTTTATGATTGGGTTAGAATTCATACCCAAAGATAATTTGTACAATCGGATTTAGCAAAGAAAACCAACTATACTGATCGATCTAGTCAATTTCATCATCCGAATCTTCATCAGCATCTTCGTCTAGATCATCATCTCCAAAATCCACGATGTTATCATCCAAAAACTCATTATCCTCATCTAAATCATATTCATCCTCGAAGTCGTTGTCAAAATCATCCTCGTCTTCGATATCCTTAACATCGTCAAAATCTTCATCAAAATCGGCCATAGTTTAATTAGAAAGTGGTTTTATTAAATTCGATGCTAATTAAAATATTTTTTCTTTTTCTACAATGTTGTCAAGGTTAATTTTTTTTCTTCAATCTCTACATCTTGAATTCTATTCTCGATTAGCCAAGTCTTACGAAGCTCTTCCGCCCAAGTCTTCATATAATAGATTACATCATTTTTAGAGTTCTTAGAAATCGAATTTCTTCTATCAATTGGCATAACAGATAGGATTTTTGGATCTGACAATCGCTCCAAGTGTGCCAAATCTTCGATAGTCAATCCAAATTCCAACATCTTGCTGATCATCAAATCCATTGGGTAGCCGCTTGTGGGGCAAAATTCCACAAGTTGCTCATTCCAATCCCCATAACGCTCCATCGCATAACGATGAATCTCAGCTCTTTCCAGCTTAGTTAGTTCTTGTGCTAAGTTGCCACAATTGCAGGAACCCATATGTCCCCATTGATAAGAAGACCCGTTGGAAAGCTTAAAAACTGTCTTTTCTATTGCTGCAATTAATTCTGGATTCGCTAATGCCATCGTATTATCATTTGTTTATAAAGTGCAAACTAATATCGCATCTAAGGGTTTATTAAAAAAGTAAAAAACAAAAAAAAGACCTTGAGATAGGTCAGTTAAATATAGATTTGATATAGCTCTTTATAAGAGGTTTAGAAAGATAATCCTTCACTATGCTATAATTTCGGGCTTTTAATATGTCTCTGTCATCTACAGAGCTGCTTAAAATATAAATTTCTGCTTGGTTTTGATCTGAATTAAAAGAGTCTAGAAAATCCCATCCATCCATTTCAGGCATATTAAGATCCAAAAAAAGGTAATTAGGGCGAATGGAGTAGATGGATTTAAGAGCTTCTTTAGCACTCTGGAATTTGAAAAATGTGCACGGTTCTGTCACATTTCTGGAAATGAGTTTCTCAGTCACAAATGTGCTGATAGGGTCATCATCGATAAGTACAATGGTCAACATCAAAGACAAAAATTCAAATGTGAAATACATTAATCCTAATACAAAAGTAGCAGGTATAATTAAATATACAAATTTGAAGCCAAGATTAATCGTAAGTTTCGTTGAAAATTATTTTAAAGGTTTCTAAACTTCTCTTTCCCCCTTAATAAGTCAAAAAACAAAATAAAGTCCGATGCCAAGCTGAATAAAGGGTATTTGAAAGTGGCAGGCTTATTTTTCTCGAAGAAAAAATGTCCAACCCAAGCAAAACTGTACCCAACCACTGGAATAGCGAGTAACCATTCGTAATTTTTCGTAAATAAAGCAGAAAACAGAATTGCGAATAAGAGTCCTGTTCCCACAAAATGAAGTACTCTACAAGTGTAGTTTTGGTGGTCGGACAGGTAATAGGGATAGAATTCTTTTAAAGATTGCATTCTGGTTTTCATGGCTTCTTTGGGTTATTGGCTAGGCTGTAATTCTAAGATGAAACGTTCTATAATTTTGTCCGTTGTTTTCAGAATTTTGTTGTCTTTTGTTTTTTGGCTCGAAACCTCGGTTACTCCCGTCAAAGTCATTAGCATTTTGTCTTGTTTAGGATCAATGAAATCAACGATCACCTGCACAAGTTCGTAGCTTGACTCGGTGGTTCTGTTCATATTATTCATGTTGGGATTAAACATCCAAGGATCCCAAACACGAAATCCCCAAAAAGGTGACTGATTCATGAAGTTGTTCATTTCCCGTTTTCGCAGATCTTCGTTGGAAGTATATCGAATAACTAGATCAGGCTGCTCTTTGTCATACACCAATCCTTCCTTTTCTAGAGCCTCTTGCAGGTTGATTTGAACTTGAGCATCGAGAAACTGAGATGAAAAACCTCGCATCCCGATCTCTTGATTGATCAATACAAAAGACTTATAAGGTTTACTGATGGGTATTTCTGAGTTTTCCTTGAAGATATCTATGGAGCTACAGCTACACAATAGAATTAGCCAAATGATCAAGAAAGAGGGAACGGAGGGATATGATTTCAACATTTTTTATTCTTTTCTGCTATAGGGTATAAGTCTCTTTAAAGTTAAAGTTTAAAATCTAAACGAAAAACAAGTTGTAATAAGTACAGTTTTCTTGCTTCCCAAATACTATTTTTGAGCAAATAACAGAAAATGATCAAACCTGATTTCGACGATATTTTTATGGAATTGGCTGTCAACCTCGCCAAAAAGTCCCATTGTATCAAAAAACATGTAGGAGCAGTGTTGACTAAAGACACTCGTATTATCTCTATAGGATACAACGGCCCACCTGCCGGTACTCATAATTGTGATGTGGAGTTTCCAGAGCATGGATGCGCCAGAGATAGCAAGGGAAGCTGCTCTCTTGCACTTCATGCAGAGCAAAATGCCATTCTCTATGCAGTCAAAAACAATACTACTGTAGATGGATCTACCTTATATGTGACTCTTTCGCCATGTTTGGCGTGCGCCCGCATTATTTTCTCCATGGGTATTTCCAAGGTTGTTTTCCTTTTTTCCTATGCCGAATACAAAGGAATTGGAAGCGATGAGGGTGTTGACTTTCTTCAAAAATTTGGAGTGAAAGTGGAAAAGTATGCCAAAACTTTGGAAGTAAATGATGCTTTGGTCTAGATGAAATTGACTTCGGGACTTAGATCTATTTGAAATTTATCAAATATTGATTTCTGAATTTTTCGAGCCAATTCAACGATTTCTGACCCTTCTCCATTGCCATAATTGACCAATACAAGTGGTTGGTGTTGATGAACTCCGATATCACCAAATCGTTTCCCTTTCCATCCTGTCTGTTCAATCAGCCATGCAGCCGGGATTTTGATTCCATTCTCATTGCGGTAGCCGGGTATTTCGGGATAGACCCTTTTCAAGTTTTCGTATTCTGATACTGAAACTGTCGGATTTTTGAAAAAAGAACCTGAATTCCCTATTTTTTTGGGATCAGGCAGCTTTGATTGACGAATGGAAATCACTGCATCGGATATTGCTTTCAAGCTCAATTTTTCAATTCCCTGGGCTTTTAGTGTATCTTGAATTGCGCCATAGCTTGTCTTGAATTCAGGAGATTTTTGAAGCCGAAAGTTGACCGTACAGATTACAAATTTATCTTTTAATGCCTGCTTGAATATACTTTCACGATAGCCAAACTGGCATTCTTTGATCTCAAATTTCCGCATGGATAAATCACTTCGATCCACTGCCGTAAGACTCTCAAATACTTCTTTGATTTCCACGCCATAGGCTCCAATGTTCTGCATCGGAGAGGCGCCGACTGTCCCGGGAATTAGGGATAGATTTTCTACGCCACCCCAATTTTGAGCAATTGCATAACAAACCAAACTATGCCAGTCTACTCCAGCACCAACCTCTATGATCACATGATCATCGGTCTCGCTCAGTAGTTTGATTCCCGTAATTTCATTTTTAATAACTAATAAATCGAGATCTTGTGTGAGCAGAATATTGCTTCCTCCGCCCAGAATGAAAACTTCTTCATTTTCTGATCGAGCCCATTGCAATAGAGACGTCAGTTCTTCGATTGATCTGGCAACGGAAAAAAACTTAGTCTTTTTGTCTATCCCAAACGTGTTATACGCCTTCAGCGAAATGTTTTTTAGTATATTCATGCATGATTCCTTATTATGCGAAATAAGTAAGATTTTGAACCAATAGAAAATCTAAAAATCACCCAAGACTTGATTTAATGAAAGAACTTTTAATAAATGGCGTCAGAATCCGCCAAGGTCAATCGACCAATATAGAGTTACCCATCGCCAAACTACCCACCCACACGTTAATTGATCTGCCGATTTTCATCCGATCTGCAAAAGAAGAAGGCCCTGTTGTTTTGATCAGCGGTGGAGTTCATGGTGACGAAATCAACGGAGTCGTCACTGCCAAGAGGCTTCTGGAGGAATTTGATGAAGGGCTAACTTTGTTAAAAGGTACCCTGATTTTTATTCCATTAGTGAATATCTACGGTTTTTTGTCCAACTCCCGTACTTTTCCTGACGGAAGAGATCTCAATAGAAGTTTTCCAGGAAGTAAAAAAGGCTCTCTTGCAGGTAGAATCGCTTACATACTCAATGAGCAAATTATTCCTCAGATTGATTATGGAATCGACTTTCACACAGGCGGTCGAATGCTTAGTAATTACCCGCAAATACGTGTAGACTACTCAGATAAGAATGCTCTTGAATTGGCTAAGGCTTTTGGAACGCATTATGTTCTGAACTCAAAATATATTGAGAAATCATTCCGAAAAGCAGCTTTCAAAGCAGGAAAGAAGATTCTCGTCTTCGAAGGAGGCGAGTCCATGCGACTTGATGATTTTGCAATTGAAGAAGGAGTACAGGGAACCAAGCGGCTTTTGGCAAGTTTGGGAATGATAGATTATAACTCCACACCACAGGAAACAATATTCTTAAAAGAAAGTAATTGGGTACGAGCCAGAGCATCAGGAATATTCAATGCTTCTATCAAATTGGGAGACTCCATCAAGAAAGGACAGATTCTCGCTAGAATATCAGACCCTTATGGGCAAATAAAGGAGCCTGTAAAAGCGCCTACCAACGGGTATGTGCTAGGTTTAAATAATCTTCCGGTGATCAATGTTGGTGACGCATTGGTACATATCGGGAATGAATAGAGATCGTAAAATTTGGACAAAATCATCAAGAATATAGTTTAATGACTCTTTTAGAATCTTTTAGGAGTGTGAGAGATCGCTCCACCAGTCTTTGTAAAAATTTAATTATTGAAGATTTTAGTCTTCAAGCTTCAGAAGAAGTAAGTCCACCAAAATGGCATTTGGCGCATACTACGTGGTTTTTTGAGCAATTTATCCTAGTTCAAAAAAACCCAAGCTATGTCGTAAAACATCCGCAATTCAACTTTCTCTTTAATTCCTATTACAATACGCTTGGATCTCGAACGGCACGAAATCAGCGCGGTCTGATGTCTCGACCTCCCGTCGCAGAAGTATTGGAATACCGAGCCTATGTAGATGAGGCTATGGAAAAGCTGATCCTGATGAATGATCCTGCAATCACCGAACTGGTCACTCTAGGATTAAATCACGAACAGCAGCATCAAGAACTCCTGATCACAGATTTGAAATTCAGTCTTTGGCACAATCCGCTCGATCCCGTCGTGATGGACATTGGCGAATATGATATCGAAAAAGCTTCAGGTTGGACTAATCTCCAAGCTGGAATTTATGAGATTGGACACGAAAGTGAAGGCTTTTCCTTTGACAATGAACTCAATCGCCATAAAGTCTATCTGAATGATTACTCTATTTCCAATCGTCTGACAACAAATCTCGAATACTTGGAATTCATCAATCAAGGAGGTTATGAAAATCCTATTTTGTGGCATGACGAAGGTTGGGCTTGGGCTAAAGCTCTGGAAGTAAAGGCGCCGCTTTATTGGGAGAAGGTAGATTCTGAATGGACTTACTATACCTTAGCCGGTAGAAAAAACATGGACTCGAACGCTCCGGTTGCCCACGTTAATTTTTACGAGGCAGCGGCTTTTGCCAATTGGAAAGGCCTACGACTTCCGACCGAATTTGAATGGGAAGTTGCCAATAAGAATTTCAATTGGGGCTCACGATGGGAGTGGACCAACTCTGCGTATTTGCCCTATCCAGGTTTTCAAGTCGCACCGGGAGCACTTGGTGAGTACAATGGCAAGTTTATGATCAATCAAATGGTACTCCGCGGAGCATCTGTTGCCACTTCGGCAAATCACTCAAGAGCAACGTATAGAAATTTTTTCCCAGCCCATCTTCGATGGCAGTTTATGGGAATTCGTCTGGCAAAATCACTTTAAATTTATGAATGCAAAAAATTCCGATTTCGGCACGTTTGGTCAAGATGTAGTCTTGGGACTTAATGCTCAACCTAAAACTCTTTCCTCCAAATATTTCTATGATGCAAAAGGAGATAAACTCTTTCAGGACATCATGGCTTTGCCAGAGTATTATCTGACCAGGAAAGAATTTGAAATCCTGGAGTCTCAACACGAGGAAATCTTAAAGCCGATAATAGAGTCTGGTGAACCTTTTAATTTGGTTGAGCTGGGTGCTGGTGATGGATTGAAAACCAAGATTTTACTAAGATATCTTTTAGCTAAAAATATCGACTTCACTTACTATCCTATCGACTTTTCCGGTTCTGTGTTAGAGGAATTAAAGGAGAGCTTAGCCGAAGAAATGCCTGATTTAGAAGTGCATTCGATCCAAAACACCTATCGTGGAGCACTGCAAGAAAAGAAATGGGAAAATGGTAAAAACAGCCTGATCCTATTTTTAGGTTCCAATCTCGGAAATTTTCAGATGAAAGAAGCCTATGAAATCCTCGACCATCTTATGATTGGGACCAATCATTCGGATTGGGTGATGATTGGATTTGACCTGAAGAAACATCCCCAAACTATCCTAACTGCCTACGACGATTCAACCGGAGTGACCAAGGCTTTCAACCTCAACTTACTTACTCGCATCAATCGGGAATTGGACGCTGATTTTGATTTGAATTCTTTCGTTCATTGGCCTACTTATGATCCGATTTCGGGCGAATGCAGAAGCTACCTAGTCTCTATTAAAAAGCAAAAAGTCCATTTGGCAGCACTTAATGAAACATTTCATTTTGACGCATTTGAGTCCATATTCATGGAAGTGAGTAAAAAATACAGTCAAGAAGAAATTGATGTGCTAGCCCATCGCAGTGGCTTCAAGGTGATTGAAAATTTCACAGACTCTGAAACCTACTTTGCAGATTGCCTTTGGCAGAAAGATTAAGCAAGATCAGAAAATAAAAAGAGCGACAAATTCTGAATTTGCCGCTCTTTTTCGTAAAATAATTAGCTGAAATAGGACTTTAGCCCTTCTAGTTTATGATCGAGCTCGGCTTCTTTTTTTCGATAATCAGCTTCCTTTTCGAGGGGACTATTCACTGAGAAATAATACTTAATCTTTGGCTCGGTTCCCGATGGTCGTGCGGAGATTTTACTTCCATCTGCGAGATAGAATTGCATCACATTTGACTTGTCCATATCCAATGGCGTTTTCTCGCCGCTTTTGACATTGGTGACAGTGCTTTCTTTGACATCTACGATTCGATCTACCGCAATGCCATTCATTTCCGAGGGAGGATTAGTTCTGAATCCATCCATCAGCGCTTGAATCTGCTCGGCACCATCTTTTCCTTTTTTGGTGACAGAGATTAGATTTTCCTTGTAAAAACCGTACTGGGTATAGATTTCAGCTAATACATCAAATACCGTTTTGTCTTGAGTTTTATAATAAGCAATCATCTCGGCAACCATTGCGCAGGCAGATACGCCATCTTTATCTCGCACAAAGTCTCCCACCAAATAGCCATAAGATTCCTCACCACCACTGATGAATTGCTTTTTCCCTTCCAATTCTAGAATTGTCGAAGCGATATTTTTGAAACCAGTCAATACTGAATAGCATGCTACTCCAAAACCTTTGGCTATTTCATCGATCAACTCGGTGGTGACGATGGTATTCACTATAAACTGATTTCCATCAAGTTTGCTTGCCTCTTGCCACCTACTTAATAAATAATAGGTCAAAAGCGAACCGGTTTGATTTCCATTTAAAAGTTCGAATTCACCATCTCCATTTGGCACTGCCGCAGCGTAGCGATCGCCGTCAGGATCACAAGCTAAGATCAATTCTGCTCCGATTTCTTTACCCAATTTCAGCGAAAGAGTTAATGCTTCTGCCTCTTCCGGATTAGGATAAATCACCGTAGGAAAATTTCCATCCGGCTCGGCTTGCTCCTTGACGATATTGATATTTTCAAATCCAAAAGCCCGAAGTGCCTCAGGAACCATTTTGCCGGAGGCACCGTGGATAGGCGAAAATACGATTTTCATATCTTTTTGTGCTTGAATTGCCTCTTTCGCAAGACTTAATCCAACCACTTTTTCCATATAGACCGCATCGAAATCTTCTTCGATGTAGGTGAAAAGCGTATCATTTTTTTCAAAATTTACCTGATCAAAAGAAGTGATTTTTTGTACTTCAGTGATGATATTCTTGTCGTGTGGCGCAACCACCTGAGCGCCATCTTCCCAATAGGCTTTGTAACCATTGTACTCTTTCGGATTGTGAGAAGCAGTGATCATGACTCCACTTTTGCAACTAAAATGGCGTACAGCAAAAGAGAGCATTGGCGTGGGTCGCATGTCACGGAAGTACAGCACATGGATGCCGTTTGCAGTCAATACATTAGCAGTCGTGGTCGCAAAAAGCGTATTGTTAATTCTGCTGTCGTGGGTGATGGCTACCTTGATTGTTTCATCAGGAAAGCACTTGAGAAGGTAGTTAGCCAAGCCTTGCGTTGCCATTCCGATGGTATAGACATTTATGCGGTTGGTGCCTACGCCCATTAGTCCACGCAGTCCCCCTGTTCCAAATTCCAGATCTCGATAAAAGGAATCGATAAGCTCCGTTGGGTTTTCTTTGAGTAGCGCTTTGATGGTTGATTTTGTCTGTTCATCTACATTACCGGTAAGCCACGACTCGGCTTTTGCACGGATGGAAGGGTCTATTGAAGTCATATTTCAAAAATTTCTGTATGGGTCTAAGATATGTAATTTGTTAAAAAATGCCATTCGGATACTATAAATGAATCGAGAAATTTTTGTTAGTCCCATTTGATCACTTTGTGTTAAAAATATTTTTATCCCACAGACTTTGACCTATTTTTAAACAAACATATCTCACTCAGCTGCTATTTATGAAGAAATATTTTCTCCGAATAGGCCTTTTCGCCGCCCTTTTTTTAGTCTGCATCAGTTTTTCTTTTGGTCAGGAATCAAATTCCTATCAGCGTATCTATCTCAGTGGTCAAGACTACGATCGTGCCGTGATATGGGATTTTAAGGTTTCCGCAGGCAGAAATAGCGGCGAATGGTCTAAAATAAAGGTTCCATCCAATTGGGAGATGGAAGGCTTTGGCACATTCAACTATGGTCACGATCATCGTGAGGCTGATCGGATATTGGGAAAGGAAATCGGGTATTACAAAAGGACTTTTGAGTCGAAATCAGACTGGAAAGGTAAGGTGATTCGATTGGTTTTTGACGGAGTAATGACCGATGCAGAGGTGACGATTAACGGTGAAATTGTAGGTCCTGTTCATCAAGGAGGCTTTTATAGATTTTCGTATGACATCACAGATTTTCTGAATTACAAAAAAGATAATCTAATTGAAGTGACTGTTAAAAAGCATTCTGCCAACGAATCTGTCAACAAAGCAGAGCGCCAAGCAGATTTCTGGATTTTTGGAGGGATATTCCGACCCGTATTTTTGGAAGTTTTACCCAAGTTTCATTTTACCCGAATCGCTGTTGATCCTCAAGCTGATGGCTCTATGCGGACTTTATTCACATTAAGTGAAATCCCCAAATCTGCTCAAGTCAAAATTGACTTATATGAGCAGGGCAATTCTAAACTTATTGAATCTCAGACCCAAGCCATCAGTTCTGACTCAATCTGGGTCAATAGTCAATTTAATCAAATCAACGCTTGGAACCCCGAGACTCCATATCTCTATGATGCCCGATTTTCGATCATTCAAAATGGGAAGATCCTTTTTGAGCAAACGCAACGAATCGGGTTTCGTACCGTAGCGCTTCGCGAAAATGACGGCTTCTATATCAATGACGTCAAAGTAATCTTCAAAGGCGTAAATCGCCACTCTTCCTATCCGACCACTGGCAGAGCATTATCAGAGAAAAATCATTTGGAAGACATCGCGTTGATGAAGGAGATGAACATGAATGCTGTCCGAATGTCTCATTATGTCCCTGACAAGCGATTTTTGGAATTAACGGATTCACTTGGGCTATTTGTCTTGGATGAAGTGACAGGTTGGCAAGATGGCTATGATACTATCGTGGGACCTAAACTGATACAGGAAACAATTCTTAAAGACGCGAATCATCCTTCAGTTGTGATCTGGAATCATGGAAATGAAGGAGGCTGGAACTTTGCCAATGAAAAATATTTCCATCAATTTGACATTCAAAAGCGGCCAATTCTCTATCCTTGGCTACAGCGAAATGGTGTGGATACGCACCACTATCCCATTTATGATCTCGGTGTCAACCGATTGACCAAAGGTCAAGATGTCTTTTTACCCACTGAGTTGCTTCATGGTCTCTACGATGGTGGACTCGGGGCAGGACTGGAGGACTTTTGGCAAAGCTATACTTCCAATCCATTAGGAGCAGGCGGTTTCCTTTGGGTTTTTGCAGATGAAGCGATATTGCGAGAGGACTCGGGCAATATCCATGATGCCGATGGTAATCATGCGCCTGATGGGATTTTGGGTCCATACCGTGAAAAAGAAGGAAGCTTTTATACGATCAAATCCATTTGGTCTCCAGTGCAGATTGAGCCTTTCGTTCTTTCTCCTGATTTCGATGGAAAGATCAGAATCACCAATAAATATCTTTATTCAAATCTGGATCAGACCAAGCTCAATTGGTCGATTGAGTCTATTGTTGGCTGGAAAAATTTGAAGGTTTTGAATTCTGGGACAGTGAGTCTCCCCGAAGCACTGCCGGGGGAAACCAAAATCGTCGATCTTAACCTTCCTGATCAATGGGAAGCTGGGGACTTGCTGAAAATTACTGCCATCGGAATTAACGGAGAGGAGCTTTACACTTGGTCGAAAGCGATAAGGACACCCGAAAAGGGAATTAAAAGCTACTTCCAAAATGATCCAATCTTGGAAGATCAACAAATTGTAGTTAGAGAGACGACCACGGACTTGCAAATTGCTGTAGGTGAAAAAATATACTTCTTTGGAAAGAAATTTGGGAATCTTCAGTTGGTGAGAGTTCATCGAGATTTGATTTCGCTAGTTCAAATGGAAGAAGTAGAAGGTGTTGAATCTACCGTCTCGGAAGTTTCGTGGAAGCGAAATAAGGATGGCTCCATTCAGATTCAATCAGATTTCAAGCCTTATCCCGCAAGAGTTACCTGGACGGTGATGACCAATGGTCTTTTGAAAATGGAATCCTCTGCCCCAAACTTCAACGGCAAAAACTTGGAGTTACTTGGGCTTGGGTTCAGCTATCCTGAGGAAAAAGTAATCAGTGCGCAGTGGATTGGAAATGGACCTTACCGCGTATGGCAAAACCGACTCAAAGGTGTTGAATTTGGGCTTTGGGAAAAGAAATATAACAATACCATGACTGGGTACAGTTTCGAGAATTTGATTTATCCGGAGTTTAAAGGTTTTCACTCTAATTTCCATGCGCTCAACTTGAAGACTGAAGAAGGAGAGATAGAAATTCGCACCGAGACTCCTGGGTTATTTCTTGGACTATTTAATCCTGAATTGCCTGAGCTCTCTACGCCTGGAACAAAACCATTATTGCCGAAAGGAGACTTATCTTTCTTGTATAAAATAACTCCAATCGGTACTAAGTTTCGCAACGCAGAGGAAATGGGACCTCAAGGTCAAAAAGCGACCGGTAAAACTCACCTTGGAGATACCGGATATTCAATGATTCTTTGGTTTGACTTTAAATAAATGGGTCTACCACGAATTTAATGGAAGCAGAAAAATAAGATGATAGTTGTTCTCTGAAAGGATCATTTTAAGAAATCTCTATCAAGTGTCTAGCTGATTACTGAAAACTTTTTATTAATGGTCTTGGCAAATATTAGCTATATGTGCCACTAATATAGGGGTAGAACCAAATAAATTAAACTATTAGCCCAAAAGACCATGCGTAAACTACTCTTACTCCTATATTTTTTAGCCCTGACTTTAGTGGGGTTTGCTCAAGGACCAATTCTCAAAACAGACTGGACGGATCAAGTAAATGCAGAAGCTCCATTGCCAGAATATCCTAGGCCTCAGATGGTGAGGGCTCAGTGGCAAAATCTTAACGGACAATGGAACTATACAATTCAAGCAAAAGGGGATACACCGGAATCTATAGAGCAGGGAAAAATAACGGTACCATTTCCAGCGGAATCGCTATTATCCGGAGTTCAAAAAACGGTAGGTCCTGAATCTGAATTATGGTATGAGCGATCATTTGACTTGCTTTTGGATAAAGGTAAAAACAGGATTCTGCTTCACTTTGGGGCAGTAGATTGGGAATCAGAGGTTTGGATCAATGACCAAAGAGTGGGGATGCATCAAGGTGGATTCGATGGTTTTAGCTTTGATATCACTACATTTTTGAGCAAAGGAACCACCCAAAAAATAAAAGTAAGAGTCTGGGATCCCAGTGATTCGGGTCCTCAGCCGCGAGGCAAGCAAGTCAAAGATCCTAAAGGTATCTGGTACACTCCTGTGACTGGGATCTGGCAGACCGTCTGGCTGGAATCAGTTCCGCAGACCTACCTAGAATCTATATACTCAGTGACAGATTGGGATAACGCAAGCTTGATTTTTATGCCGAAGGTCTCTGGGAATACCGAAGGAATGAGTCTTCAAGTCACACTTTCAGAAGGGGGAAAAGATACCCAAACCAGCACTCAATTGATATCCGAGATTCAGACTGTGATCTTGAAAGATCCGAAAACTTGGTCCCCGGAAAGTCCATTTCTATACAACGTAACAGTGACGCTGCTACAAGGGAAAAAAGTGATAGATCAGATCTCGTCCTATACAGCCTATCGTGATATTCGGATGGCAAAGGATTCAGACGGATTTCAACGGATGTATTTGAATGGTGAGGCGCTGTTCCAATACGGGCCACTTGACCAAGGTTGGTGGCCTGACGGCTTGTATACCGCACCAACTGACGAAGCGTTGGCTTTTGATATTGTCAAAACCAAGGAAATGGGCTTCAATATGATCCGAAAGCATGTGAAGGTTGAGCCTGCAAGGTGGTATTACCATGCGGACCAATTGGGTATGCTAGTCTGGCAAGATATGCCAAGTGGTGATATGGGCAATCAGTGGGAGATAAGGCCGGGAATCTTTCGTAGTGGAATGTACAAAGACAGGACAGCTGAAAGTGAGCAGATCTTCAAGACTGAATGGACGGAAATTATGAATGAGTTTAAATTTTTTCCTTCAATCGTGGTATGGGTACCTTTCAACGAGGCTTGGGGGCAGTTCAAAACTGCCGAGATTGTGGATTTGACGAGTAGTTTGGATTCAACAAGACTGATTAATTCGGCAAGTGGCGGCAATTTTGAAATGAATGGGACGGATGTCTTAGGAGATATTTTGGACCTTCATAATTATCCGGATCCTGTGATGCCCGATCCTGCCACGTATGGCAAGACTGACCTGATGGTATTGGGTGAATTTGGTGGACTGGGGTTGCCGGTTGAGGGTCACACATGGCTGAACAAGGATAATTGGGGATATCAAAGCTTTACTAATCGGGAGGATCTCCAAAAACGTTACGAAAAATTGATGGTGGATCTTAAAAAATTGATTCCGCTTGGATTAGCAGCTGCGGTGTATACTCAGACGACGGACGTGGAAGTAGAGACGAATGGTTTGATGACTTATGATCGGAAAATCTTTAAGTACGACGGGCAGTTCTTAAGGAAAACTCATTCAGAACTTTACAAATAGCAAATTTCAAAAATCAGAAAAGCCCGAATCCATTCAGATTCGGGCTTTTTGATTAGGTGGTTTGTCCAGCGTGTTTTCCTTCTCTGAAATTCTCCACGATTTTGGTATTGAAATCTGCCAAGTCTTTCGGACTTCTTGAAGTGACCCGTCCTTGATCAGTGACTACGGCTTCATCCAGCCATTTTGCACCTGCATTTTTCAAATCATTTGCTAAGGAAGGAAAAGAAGTCAGCGTAGGACCATTCACTACTTCTGCTTCTATGAGCATTTGAGGTCCATGGTAGATAGCTGCAATTAGCTCGTGCCCTTCAAATAAACTCTTCACGAATCTCACCGAGGTCATATCTATTCTCAGTTTATCAGGATTGAACACACCTGCAGAAATCAAAAGTGCATCAAAATCAGTCGAATTGACTTGATCTAATCCGCCTGTCAACTTTGAAATCTTCGCTCCAGCTTACATCTTTCCAATATTTTATACTTCTATGCTCCGAAGATATGATATAGCATTCGGCGCCTTCTTTTTCAAGTGCTTTTTTGGGTTCTACTAGTTCAGGTTCTTCAAATCCGTAGTGGCTAAAATTGCGACTCTTATATCTTAAAGTTTACTCATGATTATTGAGTTTAGGTTCTTGTGTTTTATGTAGAGATGGCTCTTGTAATGTCCAATCCTATCAAACCAAAAACTGTCCCAAGAATAATTATTGGAAGTAAGTGTCTTTTGAAAGAATAGAATTATGACTGATGAAAATTTATGAACTTTGGCATCGCTATGAGTGGCTTATCATTCTCGATCTAAGGAATCTGCATCAGTAGATCTACTAATCTGATCGATAAACACATCTTTCTTTCGCACTCTGGAGTAATTCTCATTTGGAATAATTCCTTCGCCGTATTGGATTGAAAATACTCTGGTAAAATTGGCACCGAAGAAAAAGATCAAACAAGAATAATATACCCAAAGTAAAACCAAGATGACTGATCCTGCTGCGCCATAGGTAGAGCCAGGCTCTGCGATGGAGAAGTAATATCCCAATAAATATTTGGCGATGACAAACAGGAATGCGGTGAGCACAGCTCCCATAGTGACCGTTTTCCATTTGATTTTTGCATCAGGTAGATACATGAATATCAAGGCAAACAGCATTGAAATCACTCCGAAAGAGAGAATGATATCGAACACATATGCCACATATACTACAAAATCAGGTAGAATTGTCTTGATAAAGTCACTGAAGAAAGAAAGGATTGCGGTAAGTAGAAAGCTAATCAAGAGAAGAAATCCCAGCACTAGGACGAATCCCAAGCTTATT
>Ga0136559_1000204_pt1 | contig 20199 bp, 14 predicted proteins | sample AntRauMeHopE1496_FD_104633 | JGI IMG/M metagenome (GOLD analysis project Ga0136559, IMG submission 104633) | Saline lake microbial communities from Rauer Islands, Antarctica - Metagenome Hop E1 #496 | ecosystem: Environmental > Aquatic > Non-marine Saline and Alkaline > Saline | place... | reverse complement strand
TGGCAGGAGCAAATAATGTCATCTTACCAGACAGCATAGGTGGGCAGCACATGGCGTCGTTTGTGGTAAGTCCGGATTTAATAGAGTTTTGGGAAAATTTGAGTTACGGCGGTAATCAAGGAGTGAATTTAGAACAGCTCTCCTACGAACAAATGTTTGACGACAAACACTCATGCACCATTAAAGATTTACGCAGAATGAGCAATACAGGCTGCACCATTATAGGTTACAAATCACCAGAGGGCACCTATGTAGTAAACCCTAGCCCAGACACCGAGCTAACTCCGGGTTCTAAGATTATAGTGGTGGGAAACACCAGCCAAATTAAACATATGCAAATTGCCTTTAAGATTAATGACTAAGTTTATTAAAATCTTAACTAAAGCCTTTAAAAACACAGAATTTTTATGCATCTTGCCACCCTATTAAAAAACGCTAATTTACCTATGAAATATACTACTAGAATTTTATTAACCTTTTTAGTGCTTTGTTTTTCGGCCGTTGGGTTAGCACAAGAGCAAATTAAAGAAAAAGGGATTGATGAAAAAATAGATGATGCTTTTGGGTGGGCTACTGGCGATTATGTTGCAGGTGTTTTTTACCAAATCCCATTTGGAAGTGTAAGTGAAACTAAAGTCATTAACTTAGATGTCTTATCACAACTAACAATAAAAGAGTCCGATAAAAAAAACGCGATACCTACATTTACTAAAAAAGGTGTCAAATATGCGTTAGAGCGTGACACATTGTTTGTAAAAAGTATATCCCTACCAGGTGGTCAACTTGCCGAAGAACTAAAATTCAATCCTAATTTAGACGGTTTTATAGTAGCTGCTGGCGGTTTTAAAATAGCCGCAGCATCTATAAGGCCTGCACAACAAGTAACTGTAGAAGCTACTGCGCCGTTTACCAGAATATACTGGGTGTTGTTCCCGCTCATTTTAGGAGCGTTGTTTTTTACCTTTTACTTTAAGTTCATAAATTTCACAGGTATTTTCACCGCTATTAAAGTGGTGCAAGGTAGGTATGAAGATATAGAGAAACATGGTGCACAGTTTTTGTATGGTGAGAACGGTATAGCAAATGGTGTAGATATTAATAAGGTAGATGATCTAGAAGAGCACTTGGAATCTGTGAGTGGTGAAATAGAAACAGATGACGATATTAAGGACACCATACGCGACGAGAGTTCAGCCGGTGAGGTGTCGCATTTTCAGGCATTAACTGCTGCGCTTAGTGCAACGGTGGGTTTAGGTAACATAGCCGGTGTTGCAGTTGCGGTATCTATAGGTGGTGCAGGTGCTACCTTCTGGATGATTATTGCTGGTTTTTTAGGTATGGCTTCGAAATTTGTAGAATGTACCCTAGGTGTTAAATACCGCGATGTAGGGCCAGACGGCACCATTTATGGCGGCCCTATGTACTACCTCACAAAGGGTCTTAGGGCTATGGGGCTTGCGCGCTTAGGGAAAGTCCTTGCAGTTGTTTTTGCAATTATGTGTATAGGTGGTTCTTTTGGAGGCGGTAACATGTTTCAGGCAAACCAGGCTGCGCAAATGGTAGAAAACATTACCGGCGGTACTGAGAGTTTTATGTATGGCTATAAATGGGTTTTTGGTCTCTTTATGGCGGTTTTTGTAGGTATTGTAATTATAGGTGGTATTAAGTCCATTGCAAAGGTTACGGACAAGATTGTGCCTTTTATGGTCGTGATTTACGTAAGTGCCTCCTTGTGGGTAATATTTGCACGTTATGACCTTATAGGTTGGGCATTTATGCAAATTATAGACGGTGCATTTAGTCCAGAAGGTGTTGCCGGTGGTGCGATAGGTGTACTTATTCAAGGATTTAGAAGGGCAGCGTTCTCAAACGAGGCTGGTATAGGTAGTGCATCTATAGCGCACAGTGCAGTACGTACAAAATACCCGGCTAGCGAAGGTCTTGTTGCATTATTAGAACCGTTTATAGATACGGTAGTAGTTTGTACCATGACCGCGCTCGTGCTTATTATCACAGGTAACGTAAACCCAGAAAATGCGGGGCTAGGTGATGCTGATGCTATTTTGTTAACCTCAGGTGCTTTTGAGTCTGTTATATCATGGTTTCCGTGGGTGCTTACCATTGCAGTAGTCTTGTTTGCTTTTTCTACCATGATTTCATGGTCTTATTACGGTTATCAGGCTTGGGCTTACTTATTTGGCCGCACAAAAAAGACAGAGTATACCTATAAAATACTTTTCTGCGTCTTTGTAGTAGTAGGTTCTGCTGCCAGTTTAGGTAATGTGATCGGTTTTTCTGACGCGATGATATTTTCTATGATGGTTCCTAACATGATAGGTATTGTGCTGCTCGCACCGCGGGTCAAAGAAGAACTCGTGAAATATGTAAAAGCTATCAATCTTAAAAAAGAAGCAATTAGCTAACCACTTTATATGAGTAATTTTAAAGCCCTTTTTATGTTTGATTCCAAGCAGCAAAAAGGGCTTGTTGTATTAATGTGCCTGTTGTTAATAGCCGTAGGCTTTTATGCATACCAGGTAACGCGGCCAGTTACGGGCATCCATTTAGTGGACACGAGTGCTTACCAGAATAACATAGACTCCCTGCAACGCCTCGAAAACCGCAAGCGCGATACCATTTACCCGTTTAACCCTAATTATATTACAGACTACCGCGGATACAAATTAGGTTTAACAACAGCGCAGTTAGATCGTTTGTTTCGCTTTCGCGAAAGCGGAAAATGGATAAACTCCACCCAAGATTTTAAAACCATAACGCAAGTAGACCAGCAATGGCTGGACAGCATCTCGCCGTATTTTAAATTTCCAGCATGGGTTAACAAGCCAAAAGGCGCAACGAACTACAAAGCGTTTGCATCTTCAAAAACCATTACAATCAAAAATATAAACGCAGCGACTCAAGAAGAAATAACAAAGGTGTATGGTATAGGCCCCGCGATTTCTGGGCGTATTTTAAAAGAGCGCGAGCGTTTAAATGGGTTTATAGACATGCAACAAGTACGCGGTGTTTATGGCATGACAGACTCTACTATGGTGCGATTAAAAGAATATTTTTACATCACACCGCCTAAAGACTTTAAAAAACTAGCATTGAACACAGCAACTCAGGACGAGCTGTCAAGTATTCCGTATATAAACGACTACCTAGCAGGTGAGCTTTTAAAACAGCGCACGCTTAGAGATGGCTTTAAGAGTTGGGATAAAGTACTATTAACCTCTAGGTTCCCCGAGGAAAAACTTGCTTTAATTCAGCTATATTTGACACTTGATTAAAAACAACATTAGAAACCTGTATATGTATTCAAAGTATTTTACCGAAGAGCACGATGCTTTTAGACAAAGTTTTAGAGAATTTCTTCAAAAAGAGGCCGTACCACACATAGACCGCTGGGAAGAAACTGGCCATATAGATCGTGAGATTTTTAAGAAAATGGGTGACATGGGTTATTTTGGGTTGTATTACCCAGAGGCTTATGGCGGACTAAACTTAGACTTTTTCTATACCGTCATCTTTTTAGAAGAAATGCAGCGCATTAACTCGGGCGGCTTTGCTGCCGCTATGTGGGTACAAGCGTTTTTAGGTGCACAGCATTTACTTAAAGAAGGCGATGAGCGCATTAAACAAGAGTACCTAGTACCCACGCTCACCGGCGAGAAAATAGGTTGTTTAGGTGTTACAGAGCCCTTTGGCGGCAGTGATGTTGCGGGTATGAGAACAACCGCTGTTAGAGATGGTGACCATTATGTTATTAATGGCTCTAAGACATTTATAACAAACGGTGTATATTCGGACTACCTGGTAATTGCTGCAAAAACAGACCCAAGTGCAAAGGGTAGAGGCATCTCTATTTTTATAATGGACAGAGAAACACCTGGTATAACTGCATCTAAACTTAATAAACTAGGCTGGAGAGCAAGCGACACGGCAGAGCTAGGTTTTAATAACGTACGCATTCCCGCTGCAAACCTTATGGGTGACGAGGGTAAAGGCTTTCCGTACATTATGCAGCATTTTGCACTAGAACGTTTAATAATGGGTATAAATGCCCACGCTCGAGCAGAGTATGCGCTGGAATACACTGCGCAGTATATGAAAGAGCGTACCGCATTTGGAACGACTATAGACAAATTCCAAGCACTGCGTCACGGCATGGCAGACATGTTTAGTGAGGTAGAAATGGCAAAATGTTTTAACTACAATATCGCAGAGCAACTAGACGCAGGTCTATATCCGGTTAAAGAGGCAAGCATGTCTAAACTGTTATCTACCAAGATCGCAGACGAGGTGATTTATAAATGTTTGCAATATTTAGGCGGTTATGGCTACATTGAGGAGTATCCGCTAGCGCGCATGTCGCGTGACAGTAGGTTAGGTCCTATAGGTGGCGGAACGAGCGAGATTATGCGAGAAATAATTGCAAAAATGATGCTCGATGGTAAAGATTATAAGCCCGCTGCAGAGTAATTAAAATTGTTTTGTTAATGCTTTCGCGGAAGCAAAATAAAAACAAGCACTGTTCAATTAAAAGTGTATATTTGCCGCCACAAAGAGAGGAGGTTATGACACTATGTTAATTATACCAGTTAAAGACGGCGAGAATATCGACAGAGCCCTGAAACGTTTCAAACGCAAATTTGATCGTACAGGCAAAATGCGTGAGCTACGTGCTAGACAACAGTTTACGAAACCATCTGTTGCAAATCGTGCAGCAAAAATTAAAGCCGTATACGTACAAGGACTTAGAGACGCAGAAAGCATTTAAGTTACTGCATCTTAAATACCATACCACTACTCTTAAATGCTTACATTTACGAGTAGTGGTTTTTTTATGGAAATAAAATCGTTTATAGACTATTTGCTGTTAGAGCGTCACTACAGCCAGCACACGGTTCTTGCTTATGCAAAAGACGTGGAGCAATTTATGCGTTTTCTAGAAATAGAAGAAGAGTCCTTATTACTCGAGGTAGATTATAATGACATACGCGGCTTTGTGTCAGAGCTGCTCGACAACGGGCTTACTGCAAAAACGGTAAACAGGAAAGTAGCTTCCTTAAAAGCATTTTACAAGTTTCAGCGCAAGGTAGATGCACTAGATTTTAACCCACTGGCAGTTCATAAAAGTGTTAAGGTTGCAAAAAAAGTTCAAGTTCCATTTTCTAAGGTTGAGGTGGCAACGATACTGGATCAATCTCGTGATGATACCGATTTTACAGCGGTACGAGATTTATTAATGGTAGAGATGCTGTATGTAACGGGCATGCGCCGTAAAGAACTTATAGATCTCAAGACAACATCGGTAGATTGTTACGCAAACTTCATTACCGTGTTAGGTAAGCGCAATAAGGAGCGTAGGGTACCTATGTTGCAATCCATGATGAGTTCCTATGTTAGGTATATAGCATTAAGGGACGTGGTAGCCAGTACTGGGGAGCAAGCCCTTTTTGTAACAGAAAAAGGCGTGGCCATAAACCCTACCCTTGTTTATCGCGTGATAAAGGGCTATTTTTCGCAGGTATCCGTAAAGATAAAGACGAGCCCACATATTTTAAGGCACTCGTTTGCTACGCACCTATTAGATGCTGGTGCAGATCTTAATGCGGTTAAAGAATTGCTGGGTCACTCGAGTCTCGCTTCTACACAAGGTTATACACACGCAAGTATGGCAGCGTTAAAAGGCGTTCATAAAAAAGCACATCCCAGATCTACAGGGTCATTATAACCAGTGTGCAACATACTAGCACTTTCACAAAAAGAGGTAGGTCGTTTTTTTAAAGCAATAAAAAAAAGTGAACGGGAACAAAAAAAATCTTTCAAAAATATTTTGCAAATTGAAAAATACGCTTACATTTGCAGTCCGTTAGAAAAACGGTCATCACCTTGCGTGTTAAAAAGTTTTCTAAAGGTTATTAAGCCGATGTAGCTCAGCTGGCTAGAGCAGCTGATTTGTAATCAGCAGGTCGTGGGTTCGAGTCCCTCTATCGGCTCAAGTTTTTTGAAAAATTGTGATTAATTTTTGGGGAGATACTCAAGCGGCCAACGAGGGCGGACTGTAAATCCGCTGACTACGTCTTCGCAGGTTCGAATCCTGCTCTCCCCACTCATTAATCGATTGTACTATTGAGTGCAAGTTGCGAGAGTAGCTCAGTTGGTAGAGCGTCAGCCTTCCAAGCTGAATGTCGCCGGTTCGAACCCGGTCTCTCGCTCTATGTTTAGATGGTTCATGCTGCCTAAACGAGTTGATAATGAACATCGTTAGGTTTGTTATCTCTTTAAATATGTGTCATAACATGTTTTTAAGGTCTCACTGTTCCTTAAAACTATAATGGTATAAAAGCCGGTGTAGCTCAGGGGTAGAGCGTTTCCTTGGTAAGGAAGAGGTCACGAGTTCAATTCTCGTCATTGGCTCAAAAAGTAATTAAAGGTCTCAAAATGGGGCCATTTCTCGTATAAACTGATTTGTTTTTTTCAAACGGTTTTTAAATTGAAACACTAATATAAATTAAGATTATTAAGTTATGGCTAAAGAAACGTACGATCGTTCAAAACCCCACCTTAACGTAGGAACTATTGGTCACGTTGACCACGGTAAGACTACTCTTACTGCTGCGATTACTAAGGTAATGGCAGATGCTGGTTACTCTAAGGCAACTAGTTTTGATCAAATTGACAATGCTCCAGAAGAGAAAGAGCGTGGTATCACAATCAACTCTTCACATGTTGAGTATCAAACAAAAAATAGACACTACGCTCACGTAGACTGTCCTGGTCACGCCGATTATGTGAAGAACATGGTTACAGGTGCTGCTCAAATGGATGGTGCTATATTAGTGGTTGCTGCGACTGACGGTCCTATGCCGCAAACTCGCGAGCACATCCTTTTAGGTCGTCAAGTAGGTATTCCGCGTATGGTTGTTTTCCTGAACAAGGTAGACATGGTAGACGACGAGGAGCTTCTTGAATTAGTAGACATGGAAGTGCGTGACTTATTAAATTTTTATGAGTACGATGGCGATAATGGCCCTGTAATTCAGGGTTCTGCACTAGGCGCACTTAATGGTGAACCTAAGTGGGTTGATACTGTTCTAGAATTAATGGAAGCGGTAGATTCATGGATTGAAGAGCCATTACGTGAGATTGACAAGCCATTCCTGATGCCTATAGAAGATGTGTTCTCTATTACAGGTCGTGGTACTGTTGCAACCGGTCGTATTGAGACTGGAGTAGCAAACACGGGTGACCCAGTAGAAATCATAGGTATGGGTGCTGAGAAGCTTACTTCTACGATCACGGGTATTGAAATGTTCCGTCAGATTCTTAGTAGAGGTGAAGCTGGAGACAACGCAGGTATTCTTTTAAGAGGTATTGAGAAAAGCCAAATCACTCGTGGTATGGTAATTGTTAAACCAGGTTCTGTTAAGCCACACGCAAAATTTAAGGCAGAGGTTTATATCCTTAAGAAAGAAGAAGGTGGACGTCACACTCCATTCCATAACAACTACCGTCCACAGTTTTACGTGCGTACAACTGACGTAACTGGAAACATACAACTCCCAGAAGGTGTTGAAATGGTAATGCCAGGCGATAACCTTACGATTCATGTTGATTTATTACAATCTATTGCTATGACCATCGGTTTACGTTTTGCAATCCGTGAGGGTGGTAGAACAGTAGGTGCGGGTCAGGTGACTGAGATTTTAGATTAATATTCTTAAAGTATTATAAAGTATCTCTTCTGCTTTTTGTGGGAGAGATACTTACTTTTATTTGTCACAATTAGGTATGCAGGTTTTATAAAGCGGTTCCTATTTGTTTTGCGGGTTTAGTTCAGTTGGTAGAGCGCTGGTCTCCAAAACCAGAAGTCGGGAGTTCGAGTCTCTCAACCCGTGCTGAGATGTATCTCTAGTAACCTTTAATTAACGTGAGTTTTCTCACTCAAGATATTTAGAAAATGGGATTTGTAACCTACGTAAAAGAGTCTTATAATGAGCTTGTAAATCATGTGACGTGGCCTTCATGGGCCGAGGCGCAGAAGCTTACCGTAACGGTTGCTGTGTTTTCAGTGATTTTTGCTCTTATAATCTATGGTGTAGACACTGTTTTTAGCAAAGCGCTCACAAATTATTTTGATTGGATAAAATCCTAATACAACGCAATCATGAGTGAAGAGAATAGTGATGTAATGAAATGGTACGTTGTCCGTTCGGTTAGTGGCCAGGAGAATAAGGTTAAGGATTATATAGAATCTGATATCTTGCGCAATAACCTTGGCGATTATCTCAAGCAAATTCTTGTTCCTACTGAGAAGGTGGTTCAAATTAGAAACGGCAAGAAAATTAACAAGGAACGAGTATATTTTCCGGGTTATATTATGGTGCAAGCTCGTTTAGAGGGTGAGGTACCCCATATTATTAAATCGGTTAATGGTGTAATAGGTTTCCTAGGGGAAACTAAAGGTGGTGAACCAGTACCATTGCGTCGATCAGAGGTTAACCGCATGTTAGGTAAAGTAGATGAGCTTGCAGAGCAAGTAGACAACATCGCAATACCCTTTAAAATGGGCGAGACTGTAAAAGTCGTAGATGGTCCTTTTAACGGTTTCAATGGAACTGTTGAAAAAGTAAACGAAGAGAAAAGAAAACTTGAGGTAATGGTTAAAATTTTTGGTCGTAAAACACCGCTTGAATTAAGTTACATGCAAGTAGAAAAAGTATAAATGTTACCCTTTATAGGTTGTAATGAAGCTTCCACTTTGTTGCAGTCAAACATAGAAATAATTTAAAATGGCTAAAGAAATATCTAAAGTTGTAAAGTTACAGGTTAAAGGTGGAGCTGCAAACCCGTCTCCGCCCGTAGGCCCTGCACTTGGAGCCGCTGGTGTGAACATCATGGAATTCTGTAAGCAGTTCAACGCTCGTACACAGGACAAACCAGGGAAGATTCTTCCAGTAGCAATTACGGTTTATAAAGACAAATCTTTTGATTTTGTTGTTAAAACTCCGCCTGCTGCAATTCAAATACTTGAGGCAGTAAAACTTAAAAACGGCAGTGGGGAACCTAACCGTAAAAAAGTAGGCTCGATTACGTGGGATCAAGTACGCGCAATTGCTGAAGACAAAATGCAGGATCTTAACGCGTTCACAATGGACAGCGCTATGAAAATGATTGCTGGCACAGCACGTTCAATGGGTGTTAACGTTAGGGGCGGAAACGCTCCAGCATAAAAATCTTACAATGGCAAAATTAACAAAAAAGCACAAAGAAGCTACCTCTAAAGTAGATGCAAATAATGCATACTCATTAGGCGAGGCATCTAAGCTAGTAAAAGATGTGACTTACACTAAGTTTGATGCATCTGTAGATATCGCGGTAAGACTTAACGTAGACCCACGTAAAGCTAATCAAATGGTTCGTGGTGTAGTTACGCTTCCACACGGTACAGGTAAGGATGTTAAAGTTCTTGCATTAGTTACTCCAGACAAAGAGGCAGAAGCTAAAGAGGCTGGTGCGGACTATATAGGTCTAGACGAGTATCTTGACAAAATTAAGAACGGTTGGACAGACGTTGACGTTATTATAACCATGCCCAGTGTTATGGGTAAATTAGGTCCTTTGGGTCGTATACTGGGTCCACGCGGGCTTATGCCGAACCCCAAAACAGGAACTGTAACTATGGATATAGGTAAAGCGGTTTCTGACGTAAAATCCGGAAAAATTGATTTTAAGGTTGATAAAACTGGTATTATTCATGCAGCAGTTGGTAGAGCATCTTTTGGTGCAGAGCAAATTGCCGAAAATGCGAAAGAGTTAATTAACACATTAGTTAAGTTGAAACCTACGGTTGCAAAAGGCGTATACATTAAAAGTATTTACCTTTCAAGTACCATGAGCCCAAGTATCATGGTAGACACTAAACGTTTTGCAGACGACAAATAAATCTAGATTATGACAAGAGAACAAAAAGCAACTGTTATTCAGGATTTGACTGCTACGTTAGGTGATAACTCAACTATATATTTAGCAGATATTTCAGGTCTTAATGCAACCCAAACCTCAAATTTACGTAGAGCTTGTTTTAAAGCAAACGTATCCATTGCTGTAGTTAAAAACACCCTTCTAGCTAAGGCTATGGAGGCTTCTGATAAGAATTTTGGTGAGCTGCCTTCATTGTTGAAGGGAAACACTTCTATCTTAATGTCAGAAACTGCAAATGCACCTGCAAAGGTCATTAAAACTTTCAGAGCAAAAGCTGCAAAGCCGCTTTTGAAAGGGGCATATATAGGTGAGGCAATTTATGTGGGTGACCATATGATTGATGTATTATCTGAAATCAAGTCTAGAGAAGAAATGATTGGAGAGATCGTAGGTCTGCTTCAGTCCCCAGCTAAGAATGTTGTTTCTGCCCTTAAGTCGGGTGGTGGCAAACTTGCTGGAATACTTAAAACACTATCAGAGCGATAGTATTAAATTGTACGCAATTAATTATTTATAAATTTTATTAAAAACGATAGAAATGGCAGATTTGAAAGATTTCGCTGAGCAGTTAGTTAATTTAACTGTTAAAGAAGTAAATGAGTTAGCAGCAATCCTTAAGGATGAGTATGGCATCGAGCCAGCAGCTGCGGCAGCAGTAATGGTTGCAGGTGGTGCAGCAGGTGGTGAAGAAGTTGAGGAGCAGTCAGAATTTGACGTAATCCTAAAAGCAGCTGGCGCATCTAAACTTGCAGTAGTTAAGCTTGTAAAAGAACTTACTGGTGCTGGACTTAAAGAAGCAAAAGATATGGTTGATGGTGCTCCAACAGCTATAAAAGAAGGTGTTTCTAAAGAAGAGGCAGAAGCATTAAAGGCTCAATTAGAAGAGGCTGGTGCTGAGGTAGAATTGAAGTAATTCTTACTACCTAAACAATTAAGGTTTAGACCTGTTGAGTTTGCTCACAGGTCTAGACCATTTTGCGTATAAAGATGAGACGTCATTAATAACGCTTTTTTTAACCCTAATACCGTGCATTGATGCTAGCAACAAACACAGAGAGAATTAATTTTTCAACGGTAACTTCAAAAGCAGTATATCCTGACCTGCTTGATATCCAAATTAAATCTTTTCAGGATTTTTTTCAGCTTGAAACGAAGTCTGATAAAAGAGAAAATGAAGGTCTATACAACACCTTCATGGAGAATTTCCCTATAACTGATACTCGCAATCAGTTTGTGTTGGAGTTTTTGGATTACTTTGTTGATCCACCGCGTTACTCGATACAAGAGTGTATTGAAAGAGGCCTCACATACAGCGTGCCTCTTAAATCACGACTTAAATTATTTTGTACTGACCCAGAACATGAAGATTTTGAAACTATTGTTCAAGATGTTTATTTAGGAACCATCCCGTACATGACACCTTCAGGTACCTTTGTAATAAACGGTGCTGAACGTGTTGTTGTTTCGCAGCTGCACCGTTCTCCTGGTGTATTCTTTGGTCAGTCTTTCCATGCAAATGGAACAAAACTTTATTCAGCCCGTGTTATTCCTTTTAAAGGTTCATGGATTGAATTTGCGACCGATATTAATAGCGTGATGTACGCATATATAGATCGTAAGAAAAAATTACCTGTAACAACCCTTTTCCGTGCAATAGGTTTTGAAAGAGATAAGGATATCCTCGCAATCTTCGATCTTGCCGAAGAAGTAAAAGCCTCTAAAACCGGTCTTAAAAAGTACCTAGGTCGCAAACTTGCAGCTCGAGTGCTTAGAACGTGGCATGAGGATTTTGTAGATGAAGATACAGGCGAAGTAGTATCCATAGAGCGCAATGAAATCGTTCTTGACAGAGATACTATTTTAGACAAAGACCACATTGACGAAATCGTAGACTCAGGGGCAAAAACAGTTCTTCTCCACAAAGAAGATAACATGTCTGCTGACTACGCCATTATACACAATACGTTACAGAAAGATCCAACAAACTCTGAAAAAGAAGCTGTTGAACATATTTACAGACAACTGCGTAATGCAGAGCCGCCTGATGAGGAAACAGCACGTGGTATCATAGACAAATTGTTCTTTTCTGATCAGCGATACAATTTAGGTGAGGTAGGCCGCTACCGCATGAATAAGAAGTTAGGTCTAAATATCGACATAAATACGCAAGTACTTACCAAAGAAGATATTATTACCATTATCAAGTACCTTATAGAGTTAATAAACTCTAAGGCCGAGATAGATGATATCGATCACCTTTCTAACCGTCGCGTGCGCACCGTAGGTGAGCAGTTATCACAACAGTTCGGTGTAGGTCTTGCCCGTATGGCCAGAACTATACGTGAGCGTATGAACGTTAGAGATAACGAGGTGTTTACACCTATAGATTTGATTAATGCAAAGACGTTGTCTTCTGTAATTAATTCTTTTTTTGGAACCAATCAGTTATCCCAGTTTATGGATCAAACAAATCCACTTGCTGAGATTACGCATAAACGCCGCCTTTCGGCTCTTGGGCCTGGTGGTTTATCCCGCGAGCGTGCAGGTTTTGAGGTACGTGACGTTCATTACACCCACTACGGCAGGTTATGTCCTATTGAAACCCCTGAAGGACCTAACATTGGTCTGATATCTTCACTTTCTGTATTTGCAAAAGTGAACGGCATGGGATTCATAGAAACTCCGTATCGCGAGGTAAAAGATGGTGTGATAGACTTAAAGAAAACCCCCGTTTACTTGAGTGCTGAAGAAGAAGAAGGCATGCACATTGCGCAAGCTAACTTGCCACTAGACGCTAACGGTAAAATTTTAAAAGACAAGGTTATTGCACGTATGGAAGGTGACTTCCCAGTTGTAAACCCGTCTGTTGTTGTTTATGCTGATGTTGCGCCTAACCAAATCGCATCTATATCTGCTTCATTAATTCCGTTCCTAGAACATGATGATGCAAACCGTGCGTTAATGGGATCCAACATGATGCGCCAGGCTGTACCGTTACTTAGAGCAGAGTCGCCTATTGTGGGTACGGGTCTAGAAAGACAAGTAGCCTCTGACTCGCGAGTGTTAATAAATGCAGAAGGTGATGGAGAAGTTACTTATGTAGATGCACAGCAAGTGCGCATTAAGTACGACCGTTCAGAACGCGAGACCATGATTAGTTTTGAGCCAGAAGAAACGGCTTACAACCTTATAAAGTTCCGCAAGACAAACCAAGGTACTAGTATTACCTTAAAGCCTATCGTTGCTAAAGGTGAGCGCGTTAATAAAGGACAAGTTCTTTGTCAGGGCTATGCAACTGAAGCAGGTGAGCTTGCCCTAGGTCGTAACCTTAAAGTGGCCTTTATGCCATGGAAGGGATACAACTTTGAAGATGCAATCGTAATTTCTGAAAAAGTAGTGCGTGAAGATATCTTTACCTCTATACACGTAGATGAGTATTCTCTAGAAGTACGAGATACAAAACTAGGTAATGAAGAATTAACTGCAGACATACCTAACGTTTCTGAAGAAGCAACTGCTGATCTAGATGAGCATGGTATGATAAGAATAGGTGCCGAGGTTGAACCTGGTGACATTCTTATAGGTAAAATTACTCCTAAAGGAGAATCAGACCCTACGCCAGAAGAGAAACTGTTGCGTGCCATTTTTGGCGACAAAGCTGGCGATGTAAAAGATGCATCTCTTAAAGCAACACCATCGTTACGCGGTGTTGTTGTAGACAAAAAATTGTTCTCTAGAGCAGTAAAAGATAAGCGTAAGCGTGCACAAGATAAAGAAGACATCGCAAGGCTCGAGCAAGAGTACCACGCAAAGTTCGAAAATCTTAAAGAACGTCTTATTGACAAGTTATTTGAAATAGTAAGCGGTAAAACATCACAAGGTGTCTTTAATGATTTAGGGGAAGAAGTATTGCCTAAAGGCAAGAAGTACACCCTTAAAATGTTAAATTCCGTAGACGACTATACACACCTTATATCAGGTGTTTGGACAACCAGCGATGACTCTAATGAGATGATTGCTGATTTACTTCACAACTATAAAATTAAGGAAAATGACCTTCAAGGGTCGTTGCGTCGTGAGAAGTTTACCATTTCTGTAGGAGATGAGCTTCCAGCCGGTATTATTAAACTTGCCAAAGTATACATCGCTAAAAAGCGTAAACTCAAAGTAGGTGATAAAATGGCAGGACGTCACGGTAACAAAGGTATCGTAGCACGTATCGTTCGTCAAGAAGACATGCCGTTTCTAGAAGACGGAACACCAGTAGATATCGTATTGAATCCACTTGGGGTACCTTCTCGTATGAACATCGGTCAAATTTATGAAACCGTTTTAGGTTGGGCAGGTCAGAAGTTAGGTAAGAAATTTGCCACTCCTATTTTTGATGGAGCTACGCTAGACCAGATTAACGAGTACACAGACGAGGCAGGAATACCCCGTTTCGGACATACCTATCTTTATGATGGTGGTACCGGCGACAGGTTCGACCAGCCAGCAACTGTAGGAGTAATCTACATGCTTAAACTAGGACATATGGTTGACGACAAGATGCACGCCCGTTCTATAGGACCATACTCGCTTATCACCCAGCAGCCGCTAGGTGGTAAGGCACAGTTTGGAGGACAGCGTTTTGGAGAGATGGAAGTGTGGGCACTTGAGGCATACGGTGCATCTAGTACCCTGCGTGAAATCTTAACAGTGAAATCTGATGATGTAATAGGTCGTGCCAAAACATACGAGGCAATCGTAAAAGGCGAGCCTATGCCAGAACCAGGTCTACCTGAATCGTTTAATGTATTAATGCACGAACTTAAAGGTCTAGGATTAGACTTGAGACTCGAGGATTAATTTTACAAGTAAGGCTGTGGTTATTTCGCTTTCGCGAAAGCGAGACAACCACAACACCTTACAATTTAACTTAAAATAGTACCATCATTATGGCTGGATATAAAGACAACCCAACACCAAAGAGATTTTCTAAAATTTCCATAGGTCTGGCATCTCCTGAATCGATTCTTGCTGAGTCGAAAGGTGAGGTGTTGAAACCAGAAACGATTAATTATCGTACCCACAAACCCGAAAGGGACGGGCTTTTCTGCGAGCGTATCTTTGGTCCTGTAAAGGACTACGAGTGTGCTTGTGGTAAATATAAGCGCATACGTTATAAAGGAATAGTTTGTGATAGATGTGGTGTAGAGGTAACTGAGAAAAAAGTACGCCGTGACCGTATAGGACACATTAACCTAGTGGTGCCTGTGGCGCACATTTGGTATTTCCGTAGTTTACCTAATAAAATTGGGTACTTACTAGGGTTACCATCTAAGAGCCTAGACATGATAATTTACTACGAGCGTTATGTAGTAATTCAGGCAGGTATTGCAAAAAATGAAGAAGGAGAACCTCTTAAGAAACTAGACTTTTTAACAGAAGAGGAGTACCTAGCTATCCTAGATGAGCTGCCACAAGAGAACACATACTTAGACGACGAGGATCCTAACAAGTTTATCGCTAAAATGGGTGCGGAGTGTTTAATAGACCTATTGCAACGTATAGATTTAGAAACGCTTTCTTACGACTTGCGTCACAAAGCGAACCATGAGTCTAGCAAGCAACGCAAAACGGAAGCTTTAAAAAGGTTGCAGGTTGTAGAGGCTCTTAAAGATTCTAATAAGCTAAGAGAAAATAAGGCAGAGTGGATGATCCTTAAGGTTATCCCGGTAATACCACCAGAATTGAGACCACTTGTGCCTCTGGACGGTGGACGTTTTGCAACTTCTGACCTTAATGACTTGTATCGTCGTGTAATTATACGTAATAACCGTTTGAAGAGATTGATGGAGATTAAAGCTCCAGAAGTAATCTTACGTAACGAGAAGCGTATGTTACAAGAAGCGGTGGATTCGCTTTTAGACAATACGAGAAAATCGAGTGCCGTTAAAACAGACTCAAACAGACCTCTTAAGTCCCTTTCCGATTCCTTAAAAGGAAAACAAGGGCGTTTCCGTCAGAACTTACTGGGTAAACGTGTGGATTATAGTGCACGTTCCGTAATTGTGGTAGGGCCTGAGCTTAGACTTTATGAGTGTGGTATTCCTAAGGATATGGCTGCAGAGCTGTATAAGCCTTTTGTTATACGCAAGCTCATTGAGCGTGGAATAGTTAAGACCGTAAAGTCTGCAAAGAAAATTATAGATAAAAAAGAACCTGTTGTTTGGGATATTTTAGAGAATGTTTTAAAAGGGCATCCAGTCCTTTTAAACCGTGCTCCTACATTGCACAGGCTGGGTATACAAGCGTTCCAACCTAAACTTATAGAAGGTAAAGCAATACAGTTGCACCCACTGGTGTGTACTGCATTTAATGCTGACTTTGATGGGGATCAAATGGCGGTACACCTGCCACTAGGGCCTGAGGCTATTCTAGAAGCACAGTTATTAATGCTTGCTTCTCACAATATCTTAAACCCTGCAAACGGTAGTCCTATCGCAGTACCTTCTCAAGACATGGTTCTGGGTCTGTACTATATGACTAAGCTGCGCAGGTCAGAGCCAGGTCACCCTGTAAAAGGTGAAGGACTAACATTTTACGGCCCTGAAGAATTAATTGTAGCCTTTAACGAGAAGCGTGTAGACATTAATGCGCCTATTAAGATTAGGATTAGCTTGCTTCAAAAAGACGGTTCTTATAAGACTGAGATCATAGATACCACAGCAGGTCGTGTGATCTTTAATGAAAAGGTTCCAGATCAGGCTGGTTATATTAATGAAGTACTTACTAAAAAAGCACTGCGTGATATTATAGGTGACATCTTAAAAGTAACAGACGTTCCTAGAACGGCAGCTTTTCTGGATGAAATCAAAGATCTAGGTTACGGATTTGCTTTCCGCGGTGGTTTATCGTTCTCTTTAGGGGACATTATGATACCAGAGCAAAAGCAAGCCATGATAGATCAAGCAAATGCTAAGGTTGATGCAATACGTGCTAACTACGGTATGGGACTCATAACCCAGAACGAGCGTTACAACCAGGTGATAGATGTGTGGACCGCTACAAACGGGCAACTCACAGAGCTTGCAATGAAAAACATTAGAGAAGACCAGCAAGGGTTTAACTCGGTGTACATGATGCTTGATTCTGGCGCACGTGGATCTAAAGAGCAAATTAGACAACTTACGGGTATGCGTGGACTTATGGCAAAGCCTAAAAAGTCCAACTCTGGCGGTGGTGAAATTATTGAGAACCCTATTCTTTCTAATTTTAAAGAAGGTTTATCCATTCTTGAGTACTTTATATCAACACACGGCGCGCGTAAAGGACTCGCAGATACGGCTCTTAAAACCGCCGATGCTGGTTACCTAACTCGTCGTTTACACGATGTTGCACAAGATGTTATAGTAAACACGGTAGATTGTGAAACATTAAGAGGTATAGAAGTATCGCCGCTTAAAAAGAATGAGGAAGTAATGGAACGTTTAGGTGCTCGTGTGCTGGGACGTAACGCGCTTCACGATATTTTAGACCCTGCCACGCAAGATATAATTGTTGCTGCAGGTGAGTTAATAGATGAAGATATTGCAGACGCTATAGAAGCATCTGGACTCGAGTCGGTTGAAGTGCGATCTGCACTGACCTGCGAAGCTAAGAAAGGTGTTTGTGCAACCTGTTATGGACGTAACCTTGCTACAAACCGAATGGTCATGAGAGGTGAAGCTGTGGGAGTTATTGCAGCACAGTCTATCGGTGAGCCAGGAACACAACTTACGTTGCGTACATTCCACGTGGGTGGTGTGGCAGGTAACGTGTCTGAAGAAAACACAATCGTTGCAAAAAATGATGGTGTTTTAGAAATAGAAGATCTTAAAACTGTACATGGTGAGAATAGCGATGGACAAGCAGTTCAGGTAGTTATTTCTCGCACAGCAGAGTCTAAGGTAATGCACGGTACAACCGGTTTACTTTTAAATAGTAACTTAATACCCTACGGTTCAGAGTTGTATGCAAGTGCAGGCTCTAAAATTAAGAAAGGTGATGTAATTGCTAAATGGGATCCATTTAACGGTGTAATCATATCAGAATTTGCAGGGGAAATTAGGTTTGAAAATATACTTCAAGGTATAACGTTCCAGGTAGAAACTGATGAGCAAACAGGTTATGAAGAAAAGGTGATTTCTGAATCGAGAGATAAAAAGTTAATACCAACGCTTCATATCATTGACGGCAAAGGTGAATCACAAATTTCTTACAACTTACCGGTTGGAGCACATCTTATGATTAACGACAAAGAGAAGATTAAAGTAGGTCGTGTACTGGTTAAGATTCCAAGAAAATCGGCCAAAGCAGGTGATATTACAGGAGGTTTACCACGTGTAACAGAGTTATTTGAAGCGCGTAACCCATCTAACCCTGCTGTCGTAAGTGAAATAGACGGTGTTGTTTCTTTCGGAAAGATTAAAAGAGGTAACAGAGAAATAAGCGTAACCTCTAAGTCAGATGATGTTAAGAAGTACCTGGTTAAATTATCTAATCAGATCCTTGTTCAAGAAAATGATTATGTGCGTGCTGGTATGCCACTTTCTGACGGCTCTATTACACCTAAAGATATTCTTGCAATTAAAGGTCCTAGTGCAGTACAGCAGTACCTAGTAAATGAAGTGCAAGAAGTATATCGTTTACAGGGTGTGAAAATTAACGACAAGCACTTTGAAGTTGTTGTAAGACAAATGATGGGTAAAGTTAAAATTGTAGATCCAGGCGACGGTATGTTCTTGGAGAATCAGTTGATTCACAAGGAAGACTTTATACTTGAGAACGATAAGCTCTATGGCATGAAGGTAGTAGAAGATGCTGGTGATTCTGAAAACTTAAAAGAGGGACAGTTAATTACTTCAAGACAGTTGAGAGATGAGAATTCTATATTAAAGCGTAACGATAACAATTTAGTTTTAGCACGCGATGTGACTCCAGCTACTGCTGAGCCTGTTTTGCAAGGAATTACAAGAGCATCGTTACAAACTAAGTCGTTTATTAGTGCAGCATCGTTCCAGGAAACTACTAAGGTTCTTAATGAAGCGGCAGTAAGCGGTAAAGTGGATTATCTAGAAGGACTTAAAGAGAACGTTATTGTAGGACACAGAATTCCAGCTGGAACAGGTATGCGCAACTACGACGACATCATTGTAGGGTCTAAAGAAGAATTTGAGAAACTCATCGACAAGAAAGAAGAGCCTCAAGAAAATTTAGGATAAAATGGCAGCAAATAATCAAAATGAGCAAGGCAAAATAAATATTGAGGTTGACGCAGTAATTGCCGAGGGTCAATACAGCAACCTTGCTATTATTAATCACTCGGTTTCAGAATTTGTAGTTGACTTTGTAAATATTATGCCTGGCAACCCGGTTTCTAAGGTAAAATCGCGCATAATTTTGACGCCGCAACATGCGAAGCGTTTGGCTAAGGCACTTGCAGAAAATGTCGCTAAGTTCGAAAAAGCACATGGGGTGATTAAAGATTATGAACAACCACCCATTCCTTTAAATTTTGGCCCTACAGGTCAAGCATAATAACTAAAGCCCGATATGTACATATCGGGCTTTTTTATGCCTGTAAAGTGTTTTAACTTTATGGCATGCCGCATACGTAATGCTTGTCTTAAATTTCAGATCAGGTGGGTGGCGTCTGCGTTAAAATGGCGTTATTGATTAGTGTGATAACGGCAGTTTGTAAGATGGTCATCTTCATTTTCTGATTTATAATTATGCCGCATCGTTTAATATGTAATGCTTACGTTTGGCATACGTTTCTAATGTATCCCTCCGTCCAAGTACATCTTTTGATTTCCCTTATTAGGTTTTAATTTTGTGTTTCATCAAACATGAAAATCAAGACCGTTGCAAGGTAAAAACTATATAAATTAGCATTTATAACAAATCTAAATATTTGTTATCTAGGTAGTTAAGTGTTATATTTGCTTTATGAAATCACAGAAACAGCCCACTTTAGCAGACACAATTTGTGATTTGCGAGCAAGAAAGATAAAGACAACGTTTTTTACGCAAATAAACGAGTTAATCGATTGGAATAGAATTGAAAAATTAATCGATGCTGATTATTCCAAAGGAAAAAGCGTTGTAGGCAAGCCTTCCTATAGCGGTTTGTTATTATTTAAAATGTGTCTTTTGCAAAGCTGGTATGGATTGAGTGATTAT
>Ga0136559_1000203_pt1 | contig 20246 bp, 13 predicted proteins | sample AntRauMeHopE1496_FD_104633 | JGI IMG/M metagenome (GOLD analysis project Ga0136559, IMG submission 104633) | Saline lake microbial communities from Rauer Islands, Antarctica - Metagenome Hop E1 #496 | ecosystem: Environmental > Aquatic > Non-marine Saline and Alkaline > Saline | place... | reverse complement strand
TGTCTTCAGCACAGGATACTGCGAGGAATGAAACAAAACAAATAACAAGCATTTTGCCTAAATTGAATTTAAAATTTTTCATAATTAAAAGGGTTTATTTTGTTAATACGTAGTAAAGTAAAGTAAAGTAAAGTAAAGTAAATATCCAAATTTTTTAACAACAAATAATTTCTACGTAACTTAATGTCATCATTTCACAAGCATTTTGTGAACTTTAATGGGTAATTTTACGGTATGGAACTAGTATACCAAAACATTAAAGAAAACGGCAGTTTTGTACTTACAAATTTTCAGTGTGCGCAATCATTGCAACTGCTTGGCAAAGCTGGATATTTTAAAATAATATGGTGTCAGCAGCAACCCATAGACGTGGTGTTAGATGGCTACAACGTTACCCTACTCAAAAATCAAGTGCTATTTGCAACACCCGTAAATGTGATTAAAATACCCGTAAAAAATACGGGACTGGTATCTTTTATGTTTAATAAAGGGTTTTACTGTGTATATACAAACGACTCTGAGGTCTCTTGTGCGGGCTTGCTTTTTTATGGCGCAAACCACGCACCTATTGCAACGCTTACTGTTGAAGAGCAGCGCAGCTTTGAAGCCATGCTTTTGCTATTTAAAGAAGAATTTGAAACCCAAGATGCCGTACAAGGCGAGATGCTGCGCACTTTACTCAAGCGCATGCTCATAAAATCTACCAGGCTTATTAAAAAAGACTTGCCCCAGGCAGCACTTTCAGACAAGCAGGTGGACTTAATTAGAAAATTTAACATGCTTGTTGAGCTGCATTATAAAGAAAAACATCAAGTTACTGATTATGCAGACTTGCTTAACAAATCACCTAAAACGCTTTCCAATTTCTTTAAAAAAAACGAGGTGCAATCCCCATTAAAAACTATAAATGAGCGCATTACCATAGAAGCAAAAAGACTTTTACGTTACAGCGACAAAACTGCCGAAGAAATAGCTTACGAACTAGGCTACAGCGAGCCCAGCCATTTCTCAAAATTCTTTAAAACCCAAGAAGGTGTATCGCCGCTGGGGTATCGTAAGGGTGCTATTTAATTTCAAAAAATAGATTTACAGATGCATAAAATTACTTTAGAGACCAGCTTTTAAAAATGGTAGCCTCATCACATTAAATAACCATTGTCAAACCACTTAAATGCGCGTTGCAACCTTGCGCAATGCATAAAGAACGGTCACCCTATAATAAAGCGACCACCCTCAAAATAGCTTAACTAACGACCCTAAGAAACTATGCCGTAATGCCCACTAGCGGCTGCGCCACTGGAAAATCTATAGGTATTTGTGTGGTGTTATGTATATAATTTGAACTGGTTTTATCGACTACCAGTACATTCATGTCTACGAGATATTCTTGCGTGTAACCAGCCGTAAAGAAAGCATCTACTAGATTTTGCTCTGCTTTACCTCTATTTTCCGCAATGTTTTTTTTGTGAGTGCAGCAAGCGCCTTATAGCGATTGTCAAAACTAGCAGTTCCAGCAAGCAACTCTCGCGTTTGCAGCTCTGTAAAACCATTCCTTTTACCTATTGCGGTATGTGATGCAAGATAGTGTGCACAGGCATTAACCTCGCTAACCGCAAGGTTTGCCGCCTCTTTTTCCTTATTGTTGAGCGGTGCTTTGCACCAGACGGGCTCAAATAGTTTGCAAGCGCATGGTTAGAAAGTGCATACGTTGCGTATAAATTAGGCACGAAGACCAGCTGCTCTTTAAGATTGTCGAAAATTCTCTAATTCGCCTCGTTCACCTAATCACGAGTAGGTGCATTAAAACGTACCGTAGTTGCCGTTTTTCGGTGTTTACAATTGTTTGTAAATACAGTTCAAGCAACAAACAATAAGATAGCTTTAAAGTTAAAAAATTGTTTTGTTTTTTGATTCCCCACCGCTACAAAGAGCAAATACCAGATGATTTCCGTATCTTAGAATAACGCCACCCTTTAGGGTTGGGCAAAGCGAGGTCCCGCCAGTCTATCTTTACTCTCCGTCACTATGGGGCATTCCTTGTCGTAATTAACACTGCAAAGATGCGCCGCTTGAAGACCTCAAATCATTTCACTTCTTCCCTATCCCTATGCTATTTTTGCCTAAATCAATTAATGAATGTTCCGTTGTATATTTAACACATAATTTGGAACCATGAAAAAAGCCTGTATCCTTGCGCTGAGTGTTATTGTGTATCTCGCTTTCGCGAAAGCGAACTCCCAACAATTACCCAGCCCACCAGCAGCCGAGTCGTTATATAAATCGCAAGAATTTAGACTACTAGGTCCTTTTAGAGGTGGACGCAGTGCAGCCGTTACAGGTGTGCCTGGAAAACCTAACTTATTCTATTTTGGTGCTGCCGGCGGTGGCGTTTGGAAAACACTCGACGGTGGTCGCACGTGGGGCAATATCTCTGACGGGTTTTTTGGCGGTTCCATAGGTGCTGTTACCGTTGCGCCCAGCGACCATAATGTGATTTATGTGGGCGGCGGCGAGAAAACCCTGCGCGGTAATGTGTCTAGCGGTTATGGTATCTGGAAAACCGAGAACGCTGGTAAAACATGGGCGCAAGCTGGTTTGCCAGACAGCAAACACGTGCCACGCATCGCCGTGGACCCTAAGGACCATAACACCGTTTATGCAGCCGTGCTGGGCGACATTTACAAACCTACTAAAGAACGCGGCGTCTATAAATCTACAAACGGCGGTAAAACGTGGACGCAAAAATTATTTTCAAACGACCTGGCCGGCGCGGTAGATTTAATTATAGACCCTAGCAACCCGAGAACATTATACGCCAGCACCTGGCGCGTACAACGTACACCGCACAGCCTGTCTAGCGGTGGCGATGGCAGCGCGTTGTGGAAAAGCACAGACTATGGCGAAACTTGGAAAGAAATCTCAAAAAATGAGGGCTTTGCCAAAGGAACCTTGGGCATTATGGGAATTACCGTAAGTGCTGTAAATAGCGACAAACTGTATGCTATAGTAGAAAACAAAGATGAAGGCGGCTTATACAGCAGCAACGACGCAGGTCTTACATGGAAAAAAATGAACGACGATCGCAGCCTGAGACAGCGCGCATGGTATTATACCCGTGTTTATGTTGACACGCAAGATGAAAATACCGTGTATGTAGTAAACGTGAATTATCATAAAAGTACAGACGGCGGCCGCAATTTTAACTCGTTTAACGCACCACACGGCGACCACCACGACTTGTGGATTGCCCCAGAGAACCCACAACGCATGATTATAGGCGACGACGGTGGCGCACAAGTGACCTACGACGGTGGCGATACCTGGAGCACCTACCACAACCAGCCTACTTCACAATTTTATAGAATTACTACAGACAACGCGTTCCCCTATCGCATTTACGTCGCACAGCAAGATAACAGTACGATAAGAATCCCGCACCGCACAACCGGTTACAGCATTACTGAAGACGACTGGGAAGGAACCGCTGGTGGCGAAAGCGCCCACATAGCCGTAGATCCTAAAGATAACGACATTATTTACGGTGGTAGTTACGGTGGTTACTTGAGCCGTTATAACCATAAAACCAAATCAGAACGCGCCATAAACGTGTGGCCAGACAACCCTATGGGCCATGGAGCCGATGGTATGAAATACCGTTTTCAGTGGAATTTCCCTATCTTTTTCTCAAAACACGAACCTAACAAGCTCTATGCGTTTTCTAATAATGTACACATTACCACAAACGAGGGCGACAGCTGGGAAACTATCTCGCCAGACCTCACGCGCAACGACCCTACAAAGCAAGTTTCTAGCGGCGGCCCCATAACACAAGATAACACGAGTGTAGAATATTACTGCACCATTTTTGCAGCTGCAGAGTCGCCCTTAAAAGCAGGAGAGCTGTGGATAGGCAGCGACGACGGCCTGGTACACTTATCTAAAGATGGTGGCAAAAACTGGAACAACATCACGCCCAAAGGTTTCCCAGAATGGACCATGGTTAACAGCATAGAGCCCAGCCGTTTTAACCCTGCGACTTGCTATATCGCAGCCACAAGTTACAAACTGGGCGACTTTACACCTTATATATACAAGACCGCAGACTACGGCAAAACGTGGAAAAAAATAACCGCCGGCATCGCCCCACAACATTTTACACGCGTAGTGCGCGAGGACAGCGAGAACCCAAATATGCTTTATGCAGGTACAGAAACCGGACTTTACATCTCAACAGACCAAGGCACAAGCTGGCAATCGTTTCAAATGAATTTGCCCATTGTTCCCATAACCGACCTTGCAGTTAAAGACAACAACCTCATCATAGCCACGCAAGGACGCAGTTTATGGATTCACGACGACCTGAATTTAGTGAGACAGGCTTTTGTGAGTTCGCTTTCGCGAAAGCTACCTACCGGACAGGCTGGACAAACAGACCACAAACTATTTGCACCTAAACCCTCATACCGCATGGCAGGCAGCGCAGGCATGCAAAGCACTACCGCGGGAACAAACCACCCAGCAGGCGTGCAAGTGCATTTTTACATACCCACGGTTACTGAAAAAGACAGCGTCGCATTGCGATTTTATGACAGTAAAGACCAGTTGCTCAAAACAGTTTCTAGCCACGGTAAAAAAGATAAACTCGTTGCAAAAACAGGAGCAAACCTGTATAACTGGAATACAGAACTGGACGGTGCAGCGCGTTTACCAGGCATGATATTGTGGTGGGCAAACCTATCTGGACCTAAAGCCGTGCCTGGCAATTACCGTGTAGAACTAGATGTAAATGGCCAGCAGCAATCGCAACCCATTACCATAATGGTAGCGCCTACAAGCGAGGCAACCGTGGCAAACATGCAAGCACAGTTTACCTTTGTACAAGCGGTAAATAAAACCGTGGACCAGGCACATACTTCCATAAAAAATATACGCCTGTTTAATGAAAAACTAGCAGGTTTTAAAACAATTTATGGAGACCGCACAGAGGCAGGAATTAAGAATATGCTAAAACTAGCCGATTCAATGAAAACAAAATTCGGCGATATAGAAAAAGCCCTATATCAAACCCAAAACCGCAGCGGTCAGGACCCGCTAAACTTCCCTATTAGGCTCACAAACAAGCTTGCGCACCTTAATGCACTGGTAACCGTAGGCGATTTTGCACCCACGCAGCAAGACGAGCTGGTGCGTAAAGAACTTACCACCGCGATAGAAAAAGAACTCGCAACTTTTAACAGCATATTAGAAACAGACGTAAAAGCTTTTAACGAGCAGTTCCGTAAGTTGGAGCTGGATTATCTTATTTTGGAAAAGGATAAAAACGATTAAGTTAAGAACACCGTGGAACAAAAACCGTTGTGCATTGCGAGGTTTTGCGCACGTGCTTTTGTTTAAAAGACACCGCAAAAAGATTCAGCTCTTAGCATAACGGCCGTAGCTAATACTCCTCAAACCACCCAAAATGCTCTTTAATGAGCGCTGCCTTGTGCTCTTGTAGGTATTCAATAAATGCTTTTACAACAACCGACTGGTTTTTAGACTTGAGCCATATGAGGTTCCAGTGCGATTCTATAGGCAATCCCTTTGCTTGTATAATTTTTAAATCGTGGGTTGCAAGTGGATTTTTAATACCTATAAGCGGCATTATAGAAACACCCAGACCTGCAATTACGGCTTGTTTTACCGCCTCGTTAGAGGTAAGTTCCATTCTTTTAGAAGTAATGAACTTGTTGCTAGCGATATATTTTTCCATTGCGATTCTGGTGGCGCTGCCTTGTTCTCTAAAAATAAGCGGTAAGTTTTCAAAAACTTTTTTAGAAATAGGACCGTTTTTTACCTGAACATCTTTACCTGCTACTAAAAACAATTTATTTTTCATGAGCTCTATGCGTTCTATATCCAGCTTTTTAGGAATGGTAGAAACCATAGCCAGGTCTGCTTCATTATTTTCCAGACTTTTTAAAACAGCTGCTTTATTTGTCACGTCCATAACCAAATCTACCGCATCGTGCTGGCGTATAAAATCTGAAAGCAAGTGCGGCATGGCATATTTTGCAGTGGATACAATCGCTATTTTGAGCTTACCGGCCACTTTGCCCTCATAAATTTGAGAGCTATAGGTTATGGCTTGTGCCTCTTCTAATATTTTACGCGCTGCCACGGCAATCTCTTCACCAAACTCTGTTATATAGACTTGCCTGCCTATCACCTCAAATAATGAAACGCTAAACTGATTTTGGAAGTTTTTAAGCTGTATAGACACCGCTGGCTGGCTCAAAAACATGGCCTCGGCGGCTTTTGTAACGCTGCGCAAAGATGCTATTTTCTCGAATATGGCTAGCTGGTGCAGGGTATAGTTCATAAGATTTGTTAATGATATAGATAACAAATATAAATGAAAATAACACACCAGAACAATACATATTTGCAGCCCGTTCATACGGTTACTATTATTATAATTTAGGATTTGACTTTTTAATGACCCTAGTTCTCTTACTTACCATACTTTTGAACGCAGCAACAAACAAATCTTATGTTCCTTTATTTACAAATCGGCCACATCATATTGTTTTTAAATGAGCGCATGTTTTGGTCTAGCGAGAGGTTTAACTGTATTTTTACGGCACTTGTAAGCAGGTGCGGCTCAACTATATTCATGAACATAAATTTAACTAAATAGCAGCACGTACCCTTCTGACAGTTTTTCAATAGAAATACCGCTTTTGCATGTACGACAGTACACGCGATGTGCGAACTACAAAAGAAGGGGATGTGTTTAAGACACGCGACAATTAAGGTTCTTTAGTCCCTTTTAGCGCAATCAAAAATGCAGTAACAAAATGAATAACTTGATATAAACCTATGATTAATAACCGAGTCTTAATAAAGGTATATCACCTAGTGTGCAGGAACCTGACGCAGAAAAAGGCAGGATATAAACCTACAGATATAACACTACCCTAACACTATTACCCACAAAACAATATGGATTTGCAATTACTCATAGACAATTTAACAAACCCCGCGTTACTCTTTTTCTTTTTAGGTTTAATTGCTGTACAGTTGAAAAGTGACCTCGCTATACCCGAAAGCTCTGGCCGTTTTATCTCTTTTTATTTATTGCTATCGATAGGTTTTAAAGGTGGTCAGGAACTTGCGCATAATGCGTTTACTACAGAGATTTTATGGTCGCTTCTTTTTGGGATGTTTCTAGCGACCGTCGTTCCTGTTTATACCTACTACGTCTTGCGCAGAAAATTTAGCGTTGCAAATTCTGGCGCTATTGCCGCTGCTTATGGATCTGTAAGTGCCGTAACCTTTGTTACCACGGTATCTTTTTTAGAAATGCAAGAAATAGCTTTTGGTGGTCACATGGTTGCTGTAATGGCACTTATGGAAGCGCCGGCCATTATTATAGGATTGTTGCTTATTTCTATATACGATAAAACGAAAGACAACTTGAAAAAACCGAGTATGGGTAGTGTGGTTAAACACTCTTTTACAAACGCGAGTGTGCTGCTTATCTTAGGAAGTCTGCTTATAGGCACTATCGCAAATGAAGCACAAGCCGAAAGCATCAAACCCTTTACTACAGATCTTTTTAAAGGTTTTCTTATGGTCTTTTTACTGGATATGGGAATTACCAGTGGTAAAAAACTTTCTGTTTTCGTAAAAAAAGGTGGCTTTGCAGTAGTGTTTGCAATTCTTATACCGATTATAAATGGTTCTATAGTCGCCATTGTGAGCGGTCTTTTTATAGAGGAAATAGGCAACAGGCTGCTGTTTGCCATACTTGCAGCAAGTGCATCATACATAGCAGTTCCTGCAGCCATGAAACTAGCCGCACCAGAGGCAAACCCCAGTTTATATATACCTATGTCGCTGGCAGTAACATTCCCGTTTAACATTACCCTGGGGTTGCCGTTATACTTGTACATTATACAGGCGACATTTTAAAACGTTTTTACTGATTTAGATGAAATATTTAAATACACAAAACCCTCGAAAAACTCGAGGGTTTTGTGTCTTCTACCAGCTACCTCGATAGTTGCGTACCGTTCTTAAACTAGCAAGAATTTTAAAGCCCTACTCCACAGGTTGCCTGGTAGAATGCATAAGTTCTAGTTTCCAAACGCTATCTTGCTTTACAGCTACAACACTTTCTAACCAAGCACGCCCAAAAGTAACAGTATCTTGCTTAAACGAGCCATAATTATGATAAGCCAACCATAGTTTATCTCCGTTTTTTCGGGCATCTATGCGTTTAAACGTATTGACGCGCTGCATTCCTTGACTGCGTGCTTTGGCGCTTTTACACCAGTTTATAATCGTGTCATTATTCCATACCTCGCCGTGCTCGAGTAATAGGAAGTCGGCGGTTTGATATTTTGAAATTGCCGTTTCATCGTATCCAGCCCATACCTCATCAAAGAGTTTTTGAACTACTTCTTCTACGGCCGTTATGGCTTGTTCGTCTGTTTCCGTGGGTTTTTGGGATGTTTTGTTACCGCAAGCTGTCATTAATAATAACATTAAAACAATCGCTGTTAGTTTATAGTATTTCATAAAATATGGTTTGAGATTAAAGATAATTCGCTTACGTACTGCAATATTGCAGTATAAACTTATAATTTCATTAGAAAACGTGAACACAAATTCCAAATATTAAATTTCAATATCCAAGTGATTCCGTGCTTGACAAAAAAATAATCTTCAAATTATCATACGATATAACGAAGTTAGCTATTCCTTCCTCGATGTTAAGTATTCAAGACACCCATGCTCTAGTTATACTATAAGTACAATTTCCAATAGCTTCTAGATAGTTACAAAAAGGCAGTATACATTTTGCCCTTTTACAAGTCACACTGGTTCTTCTAGTTAAAAAAGATGATTGTAACTTGCCCTTTATCTTTGATCAGCACGTTTTGAGTGCAACGGCAAACAAGCAAATATTTTGTCAGAGAATGCTGCTTTCTACATTCTAAATTCCTAAACCAGCGCATTGTCCATAATATCCTGCACACATTCTGGATTGAGCAAGGTGCTGGTATCACCCATATTTGCGGTGTCTTTACAGGCTATTTTTCTTAAAATACGTCGCATGATTTTACCGCTGCGCGTTTTAGGAAGCCCGTCTGTAAATTGCATCTTATCAAGTTTTGCGATAGGCCCTATGCGCTCTGTTATAAGCTGGTTAATCTCTTTACGCAGGTTATCGGGATCGCGCCCTTCTCCAGCTTCTTTAAGCGTGATATAACCATAAAGCGCATTCCCTTTTATGTCGTGTGGGAAACCTACAATGGCACTCTCTGCAACCGCTGGATGCTCGTTTATCGCGTCTTCTATGGGTGCAGTGCCCAGGTTGTGACCACTGACGATAATCACGTCGTCCACCCTACCGGTAATCCGGTAGTAACCCACGGCATCTCTAAGTGCGCCGTCGCCTGTGAAATACATGTTTTCATAGGTATTAAAATAGGTTTCTCTATAACGGTCGTGGTCGCCGTAAATAGTGCGAGCCATAGACGGCCATGGGAATTTTATGGCAAGTCTGCCTTCTACCTGATTGCCCGTTAATTCTTTACCGCGCTCGTCCATTAAGGCTGGTTGTATGCCTGGTAGCGGTAATGTTGCGTAAGTAGGAATGGTAGGTGTAGAGTATGGTATGGGCGATATCATGATGCCGCCAGTCTCTGTTTGCCACCAGGTATCAACTATTGGGCTGTTTTTTTTACCTACGTGGTCATTGTACCAGTGCCATGCCTCTTCATTTATAGGCTCGCCCACGCTGCCTAGTACTTTAAGCGAACTCAAATCGTGACGTTCTACAAAGGCTAGGTTTTCTTTGGCTAGCGCGCGTATTGCGGTAGGTGCGGTATAAAATTGGGTTACTTTGTGTTTTTCTACAATTTGCCAAAACCTAGAATAATCTGGATAGGATGGTACACCTTCAAACATGACGGTTGTTGCGCCGTTTGCTAGAGGTCCATAAACAATATAGCTGTGACCTGTAATCCAACCGATGTCTGCTGTACACCAGTACACATCATCTTCACGATACTGAAAGACATTTTTAAAAGTATAAGCGGTATAAACCATATAGCCCGCGGTGGTATGAACCATGCCTTTAGGTTTACCCGTAGAACCCGATGTATATAACACAAACAGCGGGTGCTCTGCCTCAACAACAGTAACCTCACATACTGGACTTGCTGCATCTAGTAATGGTTGTAGCCACACATCGCGACCGTCTAGCATGGTAACCTCGCTATTTGTGCGATTAACCACGAGCACTTCTTTAACGCCTGGGCAGTCTTTAAGTGCGGTATCTATAATGCCTTTTAAGTTTATGGCTTTATCGCCACGGTAACTACCATCGCTACAAATGACCATTTTACAATCGCTGTCATTAATGCGCGTTGCTACTGCAGTTGCACTGAAGCCTGCAAAAACGACCGAATGTATCGCACCTATACGCGCACAAGCAAGCAAAGAAACAGCAAGTTCTGGAATCATGGGTAAATAAATACACACGCGGTCGCCTTTTTCTATACCGCGGTCTTTGAGCACGTTTGCAAAACGGTTCACCCGTTCATGCAGTTCTTTATAGGTTATATGTTGTGCGGCCTCGTTAGGGTCGTTAGGCTCAAAGAGTATGGCCGTTTTATGTGCACGGGTGGCTAGATGACGATCTATACAGTTCTCAGTAATATTAAGCATCGCACCGTCGTACCATTTTACCTCGGGTTTTTTAAAATCCCAACTAAGCACCTGATCCCAGCGCTTGCGCCATAAAAAATGTTCTTCGGCAATTTCTTCCCAGAAACTTTCGGGGTTTCTTACAGACTTGCGATAAACTTGCCAGTACTCTTCGAGGTGTTTTATGTGATAATTGCTCATAATGTGTTTTTTGCTATGTTTTTATGTATTCCTATTTGATGTTTCTGATAGACCGTCTTTATTTCATGCACGATGTCGGGGTCGTCTATAGTAGATGGTATATTGTACAGCAGGTCGTCTGCAATGTTGCGCAATAATTTTCTTAAAATTTTACCGCTGCGCGTTTTAGGCAATCTCTTTACGACTAGCACTTGTTTAAAAGCCGCAACTGCTCCTATCTCGTGGCGCACGCTTTTCACAATTTGTTGTGCGATATCGTTATAATTATGGTTGTCGTTATTTTTTAGAACGATTAAGCCCAGTGGTTGCTGGCCTTTTAACTCACAATGAATTCCAAAAACGGCACACTCTGCAACCTCTTTGTGGTTTGCGACTATTTCTTCCATTTCGGCAGTAGAGAGTCTGTGCCCGGCGACATTTATAATATCGTCTACACGGCCTGTGATATATACATAACCGTCTTCATCTTTGTAACCGCCATCGCCAGAAAAATAATAGCCTGGAAAACGCTCTAAATATCCTTTTTTAAACCGCTCTGTGTTTCCCCATATATTCATAAGTGTACCTGGTGGTAATGGTAATTTAATGGCTATGTAGCCTTCTTCACTGGGAAGGACTTGTTTTCCTTGTTCATTAAGTACTTGTATGTCATAACCACAAACCGGTTTGCCGGCGCTACCCATTCTTACGGGCAACCGTTCTATACCTACCATGTTTGCGAGCATGGGCCAGCCACTTTCTGTTTGCCACCAGTGGTCTATAATGGGTATGTTCAGTTGCATTTGGGTCCAGTTTAAGGTCGCTGCGTCGCAACGCTCACCGGCTAAAAACAGATATTTTAAACAGGACAAATCATATTTTTTGATAAAATCACCGTCAGGATCTTCTTTTTTTATGGCTCTAATAGCTGTGGGTGCTGTAAACATGGAATTTACGCCATGCTCTTTAATAACTCGCCAAAAGGTGCTCGCATCTGGAGTGTTCACTGGTTTTCCCTCAAAAAGGATGGTTGTATTGCGATTAATAAGTGGGCCATAAACAATAAAACTGTGCCCTACTACCCAGCCCACGTCACTTGCCGCCCAAAAGGTTTGTCCTTCTTCAACTCCATAAATATTTTTCATGGAAAATTTAAGCGCAGTCGCATAACCACCTGTATCGCGCAAGATACCCTTAGGCGTGCCGGTGGTTCCAGATGTATATAAAATATACGACGGGTGCGTGGCTGCAAGTGCAACTGCCGCGACAGGTTGGGCAGTATTTACTAGTTTGGTATAATCTACATCGTATTCTTGAAGGTCGCTAGGTGGCGCATTTTCTCTTTTAAATAACACAACGTGCTGGGGTTTATAGGTTGCCTGCATCATGGCCTGGTCAACAAAGGGTTTATACGGAATAATGCGTGCGACTTCAACACCATGCGAGGCCGTTATAATGGCTTTGGGTTTACAATCGTCTATGCGTATTGCGAGTTCATGGGGTGCAAAACCCCCAAAAACCACTGAGTGGATAACCCCTAACCGCGCACAGGCAAGCATCGCATAGACTGCTTGTGGTATCATGGGCATATAAATAAGGCAGGTGTCGCCTGCAACAAGTCCCAGCGATTGCAAGCCACCTGCTAGCTTAGCGACCTCATCGTGCAATGCATTAAAGGTTATGTGCTGCTTTATACCTGTTACTGGACTGTCATAAATTATGGCATGCTGCGCTCCATAGCCGTCATTAATGTGTTTATCTATACATAAATAGCTCAAGTTAGTCGTGCCGTCCTCAAACCACTGGTCATAATCGTTTGTGTCTTTAGAACGTATGTGATCAGGCTTCTTAAACCAGTCTATGTGCATGCTTTGCTCTTGCCAAAACACCTCTGGCGCAACGATGCTTTGATTATAAAACGTATGGTAGTCCATGGCTAGTTGTTTATTAAATTATCTACAGCGGTTGTTAATGATTTTACAGAAAATGGTTTGGTAAAATAGGCATCGGCACCCAGGGAAAGGCCTTTTTCTATATCATCGGGTTTACTTTTTGCAGACAGGAATATGATTTTTGCTTTCGCGAAAGCGGGATTTGCCTTAACCTGTTTTATAGTTTCATAGCCATCTACCTGCGGCATCATAATATCTAAAATTATAAGGTCCGGAATGTTGTTATTTATTAAAGCTAGTGCCTCACTACCATCGCGGGCTATGAAAACCTCGTAACCTTGTTTTTGAAATGCAAACTCTAGAGACATGACGATGTTAGGCTCGTCGTCTACAATTAAAATCTTTTTCATAATCCGTTCTTTTTTAAGGTTACATAAAAGCGCGCGCCATCTTTAAACTGCTTGTCTATTGCTATATGTCCATTATGGCCGTCTACAATATGCTTACTTATAGCTAGCCCCATACCGCTGCCTAAGGGTTTTCTAATAGTCTGATTGTTAGATTGGTAAAATTTGTCAAAAATATATTTCATATCTTCTTGTGGCACACCTTTACCGTTATCACTAAAGCTTAGCAAGACATCGTTTTCTTGTTCTATGACATTTACTACAATGGAACCACCTTGCGCAGCAACAAATTTTATGCTGTTGCTCAACAAGTTTGTAAAGACTTGCAGCATGCGGTCCTCGTCATAATACAGCACTAGGTTCTCAACACAATTTATGGTTATGGCTATTTCTTTTTTGAGAGCCAGCTGGTAGGTGCCGTCTATGGCTTTAGTTAAGGTGTTATTAAGCTGGTGTGGTTTTTTATCCATAATCTCGCGGCCGCTAGAGAGTTTTTCTAAGTCTAAAATGTTTGAGATTATAATGCCCAGGCGGTCAGCGTCTGCAACAATATTGTTTAGGAATTTCTGTTTAAGTGCGTCTGGCATATCGTCATTATCTGCTAAAATCTCGCTTGCTGCTCTTATGGATGCGGTAGGTGTTTTAAGCTCGTGTGCAACGGTGTCTAGGAACTCGTCTTTTTGTTTGTCTTGTTCTATAAGAGACTGGTTTGCAATTTTAAGGCTGTTTGAAAGTCGTTGTAACTCATAGGCCTGTTGCTGTAATTGCTTATTTGTGCTTATCGTTTCTTTATTTTCTTCTAGTATCTTAAGCACCTCGGGCAGCGTTACGGGTTGCTCTTTAACCACGCTACTTATAACCAGTTTTGCGCTTGCTGCACCTATACTGCCTGTGAGCAATTTTTCTGAAAAGTTTACCAGGCGTGCGTCTGCCTTTTCTTCTTTAGGGTCTAGTCCATATTTGCGATAAAAAATGTCGAGTGCCCTTGTGGTGCGTTTATCTCCTAAAAATTTAACGAGCGCTTTTCTTATTTCAGACACATAAGCCTCGCCACGCCATACAAAAGCATTTTCTTGCATATCGCCATAGCTCGACGCGTTTACGACCAGTTCCGCATAATTGCGCTCGCGGTAGTTACCTTTGCGTGCCACTGAAAATATAAGGTAGAACATGAGGTTAAAAACCATGGACCAGAAAAACGCATGCGTCACGGGTGGCATAAAATCTAACCCAAACAGCATGTGCGGTTTGAGTAAGGTAATGCCCGCTGGACCTTGTTCTACAAACAAGCTATCTTGTAAAAACACATCGGTAATAAAAGGTAGTGCAAGCGTATAAAAAGTAATGATAGACCCCGCAAAAATGCCCATTTTAACGGCAAAGGCGTTGCCTCTATTCCAGAACAAACCTATAAAAAATGCAGGTGCGAGCTGTGCAATGACCACAAAGGCAATAAGACCTATACTAAAAAGCGACAGCTGTACATTAAAATTTATATAGAAAAAATAAGCGCCTAAAATTAAAATGAAAATAGCGACCCGTCTTATTTTCTTAATGGACTTTACATTTGCCACCGGATTGCGTTTGTTAAGCACCTTTAAGAAACCGTATGGAATAATGAGGTTATTACTAATCATGGTAGATAATGCAAGTGCACTAATGACCACCATACTTATTACAGAGGATAAACCGCCTAAAAAAACCATAAGCCCGAGTACTTTATGACCATGTTCCAGTGGAAGGTACAGTGTGTAATAGTCTGGATTCAAGTCTTTAGACAACACTAACTTACCTGCCCAGGCTATAAATATAACAAACACATTAAACAACAATAAATAAAGCGGGAACACCCAACTCGCCTTTTTTAAATGGTTCACATCTGTGTTTTCTACCACACTGGCGTGAAATTGTCTAGGCAATAAAAAAATAGCAAAGAACGAAAGCGCAATCATAAAATACCAGTTAATACTGGCTTCCATATTTGAAAAGGTTGTTAATTGCTCAAAATCCTCTAGCGCGCTTACTTGGTTATAAAGGTCACTCGTTCCGTCAAAGAGATAAAAAGTTGCATACACACCTATTATGATAAAGAATACGAGTTTGAGCAAACTTTCTACAGCCACGGTAAACATAAGACCACTGCGCCTGCGAGAAGCATCGGCAGTTTGTGTACCGAAAAGTGCTGCAAAAACCGCTAGCAATACCGCTATGTAAAAAGTACTGTCCGTAACTATAGATGCAGACTCTTTGCTTGCAGACAAGATGTCAAAGGTCTCAGAAACAGCCTTGAGTTGTAGCGAGATATAGGGAACCACCGCTACAACGCATATGACCGTTACCAGTGCGCCTATAGAACGGTCGTTACCATAGCGCAAGGAAATAAAATCTGCAATACTAGAAACCTGGTACTGTTTAGAGATCGTAACCACCCGTCTCATAATAATGTACCACAATGGCAATGCTATTACCGGTCCTAAATAGGTAGTAAGAAAACTAACTCCACTAGTAGCCGCTATGCCCACACTACCATAATATGTCCATGCGCTACAATAAACGGCTAGCGATAACGAGTACACCCATGGGTTGTGCACCCATTTAGACCGTGCGCGCTTGTCTGCCCATATACCCAGCGCAAAAAGCAATGCGAGGTAGCACACAATAACAAGTATGATTACATAACTAGGCATCATATCGTGTAATTACAGTGTAGGTTATAATCACGCTTAGCAACCAAATAAAAAAGACGTAAGCATACAATAACGGCACACCCATAATCGCTACGTTCTTATTAAAAATATAGACAATGGGAATGTTTAAGAACAGGACGAGTCCTATGCTTACAATAACCAGTTTTTGTGTGTGTCGTTTTTTCATGATACTCGTTACTAGGTGCTTTGAATATACTCTTTTACTGGGTTACGGTTGTTATGTGCTTTACATTTTTTACGATTTTGCTGTTGCTATTGGGTTGCCTCGACTCGCCTTTTCTTTTTTTCCGTACCTCGACCGCTTCGACTAATTGTTTTCCTAGTTTCCGTTCCCCAGCCATTTCGACTAACTTTTCTTCGTTTCCGTTCCCCAACCAATTCGACTAGCCCCTTTTTCGTTTCCGTTCCCCGACCCTGAAGGGTGCGGAAACAACAGCATTTGCTTTTTACAACACACTATTTCTCTTATTTAATGTAGAAACCTCACCCTTTAGGGCTGGGGAAAAGGTTTCGGGTTCTTGTTTTGTTTTAATCACTTTTATAAACTTGGTGCGTGTGGATAATTTTAATGATGTGCATTCTTTTGTGTTTCCGTTCCCCAGCCATTTCGACTACCTTTTCTTCGTTTCCGTTTCCCGACCCTGAAGGGTGCGGAAACAATAGCATTTGCTTTTTACAGCACACTATTTCTCTTATTTAATGTAGAAACCTCACCCTTTGGGGCTGGGGAAAAGGTTTCGGGTTCTTGTTTACCACTTCTGTTTGAGTGCTTGGGGAAATAGTTCGTTGCACGTTTCCGTTCCCCAGCCATTTCGACCAGCCCCTTTTTCGTTTCCGTTCCCCGACCCTGAAGGGTGCGGAAACAATAGCATTCGCTTTTTACAACACACTATTTCTCTTATTTAATGTAGAAACCTCACCCTTTAGGGCTGGGGAAAAGGTTTCGGGTTCTTGTTTAGTTGTTTTGATAGGATGCAATTTCGGAAAAGGTTTTGGGTATCTTTTTATAAAAAAACCAGCCATGAGTTCACATAGCTGGTTCTTATCATTTAACAATTAATGTCCAGTAGCCTCGCCAGCGCCGCTGGGAATGCGTATATTTTCTACAATATCCTGAACCTCTTGCGGTGGTGGTGCAGTAAACTTACATACCACAAGGCTTACCACAAAGTTAAGAATCATGGCTATAGACCCGAAACCTTCTGGCGAGATACCGAACCACCACTCGTCTTTACTAGGAAGCACCTCGTCAAACCAGCCCAACCTGTATTTTACCATATACAATAACATCACAATTATACCCACGACCATACCTGCGATTGCACCTTCTTTGTTCATGCGTTTATAAAATATTCCCAAAATAATAGCAGGGAAAAACGATGCTGCAGCAAGACCAAAAGCGAGCGCAACTACCGCAGCCACAAACCCTGGCGGGTTTATACCAAAATAACCGGCAACACAAACAGCTCCCACTGCACTTAAACGTGCGGCGATCAGCTCTCCTTTTTCTGAAATGTCAGGGTTTACCACTTTTTTAATAAGGTCATGTGCTACAGACGAAGATATTACCAGCAATAAACCCGCAGCGGTAGAAAGTGCAGCTGCAAGACCACCAGCAGCAACAAGTGCAATGACCCAACCTGGTAAGTTTGCAATCTCTGGATTTGCCAGTACCATAATGTCATTATCTACGTACAGCTCATTTGTAGTGGTCATGTTTGCATTTGTAGTCTCTCTATTACCCAACGCAGTGCGCACTTTATCATTATAAACGGGTTCATTTTTTGCACTTGTAAATGCAGCGCCCGGGCCGTATTGTAATTTACCATCTCCATTTTTATCAGTCCAAGCAATAAGGCCTAAATCTTCATAATTTTTAAGCCACTCAGGCTGCTCTTTATAGGTTTTACCTACCACGGCGTCCATCATATTTGTTTTTGCAAACACCGCAACAGCTGGTGCTGTGGTGTATAAAATGGCTATAAGTAACAATGCCCAACCAGCACTTTTACGTGCATCTTTAACGCGTTTTACCGTAAAGAACCTCACAATAACATGCGGTAGACCTGCGGTTCCTACCATAAGTGCTAGCGTAATCGCAAACACGTCTATCATAGACTTAGACCCGTCAGTATAGGCATTAAAGCCCAGTTCTGTACTAAGCCCGTCTAATTTGTCGAGTAAGTAGGTTCCGGAACCGTCGGCAAGGGTGCTACCCATACCTAGTTGTGGAACTGGATTGCCTGTCATTTGTATAGATATAAAGATAGCAGGAACCATAAAAGCAAAAATAAGCACGCAGTATTGCGCTACTTGTGTGTATGTGATCCCTTTCATACCACCCAGCACGGCATAAAAAAGCACGATAATCATACCGATGATAACGCCCGTATTAATTTCAACTTCTAAAAATCTAGAGAACACGAGCCCTACTCCGCGCATTTGCCCGGCCACATAAGTAAACGACACGAGCAATGCACAAAAAACAGCTACAAGTCTAGCGGTTTTAGAATAATAGCGATCCCCTATAAAATCCGGTACGGTAAACTTGCCAAATTTTCTTAAATAAGGTGCGAGTAACAATGCAAGTAGTACGTAGCCACCAGTCCAGCCCATAAGATAAACAGAGCCGTCGTAGCCCGCAAAGGCTATGATACCAGCCATAGATAAAAACGATGCTGCGCTCATCCAGTCGGCAGCGGTCGCCATACCATTTGCAAGTGGCGATACACTACCACCGGCTACATAAAATTCTTTTGTAGAACCAGCGCGTGTCCATATCGCAATGCCTATGTAGAGGGCAAAAGTGAGTCCTACGATAATATAAGTCCAGGTTTGAACGTCCATAATAATTGATTTAGTTTGAGCGGGCAAACCGTTCAGGCTGCTTTCGTGCTCATTAATAGTTGTTTAAGTAATTGGGGTTGTGGTTCGTTTGCTTTCGCGAAAGCAAAATGCAACACATACATGCTCGTATATAATTAAAAAGTGGGGTTCTATTACTCCTCGTCGTAACCGTATTTTTTATCGAGTTTGTTCATAATGCGCACGTAGACGAAAATGAGGACCACAAAAACATATATAGAACCTTGCTGTGCAAACCAAAATCCCAGTTTAAAACCACCCAGTCTAAAGGTATCGAGGGCTTCTTTAAATAAAATACCTGCACCATAAGAGACTATGAACCAGATGGCCAGTAAAATGCCTACGTACTTTATATTTTCTTTCCAGTAGGCGGTGGCTTTATCGTTTTTTTGTGACATTATAGATTGTTTTTAGGGGTTATAAATAAATCATGGCCTGAATAGTGAGCGTGCCCACAGCATCTAGGTTTCCATATTTTTCGGTTGCATATTCTAGGGATAGTTTGGAATGGTGACCACTTAAATAGAGGTTACCACCTATACCCAGGCGCGATGCGTTATCGTCTATAGCGTCTATGGTGCGTGTGTTCATAGAAACATAGGGCTGTATTTTAAGATGTTCATTTTTACTGGGAATGAGGTAACCTACATGACCGTAAATCATGGAACCTGTCTCATACGTTTGCCCGAGTGTGAAATTGCGGCCGTAGTCGTTGTTTTGATAAGTTGCATAGGCCGTTATAGCAGCACCTTTATCGCCTAGTGGCGCGTCATAAAATGCGTCAACAGCAAACACGGCGACGTCCTCGCCTATTGCGTTACCGCCGCCGTCTAAGATGGTACTACCGTTAGGGTGATAAAAGAAACCGGCACCTAGATTAAAGACTTTTTTACTGCCTACGTAGGAACCTACTTTATAGGGCAAAAAGGTACTTTCTTGATCTAGGAAATTATAGTCGGCATAGCCGGCAAATATTTTACCCGACGATGCTCCACCTAAAATGCGGCGACCGTTATAGGTGGCGACATCTTGCGTAGGGACACCGTTTACGTTAAGCCCATTTGTCATCGCCTCGTTAACAGACACGCGGTATTGCAACTTCCCAAAGTTACCCTTTGCATAGATGCCCATGTGGCGTGCAAACTGATCTGTAAGACCCAGCGTTGCCCAGCTTTGACGGTTATTATCTAGGGTAAGCATGTTGAGGGTACTCTGGTTATTTAGTCTAGAGATACCGTTCCAGTAGTGCAAACCACCGCCCACGGCGTGGTTCTTGTCTAGGTTCCATTGTCCCCAAACGTCGTGAAAAAAGAGCTGCGAGGAGTCGCCTTTACCTACGGGCTGTAGGTTATTTGCGTTCTGGCTATTAAGGCCAAAATGGGTGAGAATAAGAAACTTGTCGGTAATTTGCGAGTACATGAGTACCCTTGCACGGCGCATGGACATGTTTGTATTGCTTTCTTGTGCGCCCAAATCGTTAAACGTATCTTGGT
>Ga0136559_1000201_pt1 | contig 20335 bp, 17 predicted proteins | sample AntRauMeHopE1496_FD_104633 | JGI IMG/M metagenome (GOLD analysis project Ga0136559, IMG submission 104633) | Saline lake microbial communities from Rauer Islands, Antarctica - Metagenome Hop E1 #496 | ecosystem: Environmental > Aquatic > Non-marine Saline and Alkaline > Saline | place... | reverse complement strand
TCGATTCGCTGTAGCTATTCTACGATTTGTAATCTGGGTGAATTATACCGTTAGTGGAGGCATGAATGCTGGCATTGGAACTCCAAATTTTGATCTAAAAATAGGGCTGAAAGCCTGACTTTTCCTAGCCCAGGGTGATAGCCCTGGGAATTGGGAATAAACCCGTTATTGTGGGGAGGTCTGAAAGACCGATTTAATCCTTTGCATGTCCATGGATTTGATCGTATAAGTCGGCCTTTCAGGCCTACAGTTCCACGAAGTTTATCATTTTTCCCCAGCCCTTCGGACTGCCCAGCCCTCACGGACTGGGTTGATATAAGCCGGCCCTTCAGGCCTTGATCGAAATTTTCTCCGGAAGTTTGGATTTGGAACTATAATCTAAAAAAAGGCTGAAAGCCTGACTTATATTAACCCAGGGTGATAGCCCTGGGTATTGGGAATGAATCCGTTATTGTCGGGAGGTCTGAAGGACCGATTTATTCATTTGCAAAAAAAAATTATTTGATCTAATAATCTGGCCCTTTGGGTATGGGAACACCGCTAATGGAGAAGATGTAAATAAAAAAACCGACTTTCTCAAGCCGGTCTTCAATTATATTATAGTTGGATACGTTTGCTTCCGCCTTCGGTCTCGCGTCGCCCAGCATCGGTCGTCAAACATTAGACATCCGACACTTTCCTACCCATTCATACTGATCAAAAACTCCGCATTGTCTCGGGTTCCTTTCATTCGGTTGAGTAGGAATTCCATAGATTCCTGAGAGTTCATATCGCTCATCAATTTTCTTAGAATCCATACCCGTTGCATTTCTTCTTTGTCCATGAGTAGATCCTCACGTCGAGTACCTGAGTTAAGCACATCGATAGCAGGATAGATTCTTCTGTTGGAAAGCTTACGGTCCAGTGCAAGTTCCATGTTACCAGTTCCTTTGAATTCTTCAAAGATCACTTCGTCCATTTTCGAACCTGTTTCTACCAGTGCAGTAGCAATGATGGTCAAAGAACCACCGTTTTCTACATTTCGAGCAGCTCCAAAGAATCGCTTTGGCTTGTGAAGTGCATTTGCATCCACACCACCGGAAAGAATTTTTCCCGAGCTTGGTACCACAGTATTATGTGCTCTTGCAAGTCTGGTGATCGAATCCAACAGGATGACCACATCATGACCTACTTCCACCATTCGCTTGGCTTTTTCCAAAACGATATTGGAAACCTTCACATGTCTGTCGGCAGTCTCATCAAATGTGGAGGAGATTACCTCTGCATTTACCGAGCGAGCCATATCTGTCACTTCCTCAGGCCGCTCATCGATCAGTAGGATCATCAAGTGTACTTCAGGGTGATTTTTGGTAATTGCGTTTGCAATCTGCTGTAGCAATACTGTCTTACCGGTTTTTGGCTGTGCTACGATCATGCCTCGTTGCCCTTTTCCGATAGGCGCGAAGAGATCTACTATTCTTGTAGAGTACTTGTCACCAGTGGTAGAGAGGTTTAATCTCTCTTCCGGGAAAAGCGGAGTCAAGTATTCAAAAGGGACTCTGTCTCGTATCTCATCTGTCGTCTTGCCGTTTACAGTAGTGATTTTCAAAAGGGCGAAGTACTTTTCACCTTCTTTGGGTGGTCGAATAGATCCTTTGATATGATCGCCGGTTTTCAGGCCGAAAAGTTTTACCTGGCTAGGCGATACATAAATATCATCCGGAGAAGCAAGGTAGTTGTAGTCTAATGAGCGAAGGAAGCCATAGCCTTCCTGCATCATTTCCAACACGCCTTCGTTATCTATCACGCCGTCAAATTCCCTAGGACTTACATATTGCTTTCTCCTGTTGGCTTGAGGAATTACCTCTGCAGCTGGTGCTAATACTTCATCTTGAGATTTGAAATTCTTTCGCTTTGGCAGCTCTACTTCACTTTCGGCTTTATTGAAACCTTCAGTATTTTGAGTGTCAGATGATGTTTTGGAGTTATTTTCTTCCTCCACTACTCGCTTGCGAGGCTTAAAAAGTTTTGGTTCTTCGCTAGCTGGTAAATTTTCTGAGGATTCTCTAGACTTGGTGGGATTTGGGGTATGTTCCTTTTTAGGCTTCCACTCTTTGGGCTCCTTCGTACTTACCTCAGCTACTTCGGATTTTTTTTCTTCGAGTGCAGCAGTTGGGATTTCTGTGACATTCTGCCTTTTAAATTTCGGCTTGTACTCTGCTTCTTGTCTTTCTGGATTGGCAGGTGCAGCGACAGGCTGTTTTTTAGGTTCCTCCGCTTTCGGAGCGGATGCTTCTGATTTCGGAGGGGATGCTTCTGCTTCGGGAGGTGACTCTACTGAGGAGGGCTTCTTTTTTGGAAGTGCTTGCTCTGGGGTAATAGCCTGTTGATCGAGAATCGCATAGACTAGGTCGTCTTTTTTGAGTGATTTATGGTTTTTTACACCTAATTCCTCAGCGATTTCCTTCAGTTCAGACAGTAATCTGATTCTGAGTTCTTCTATGTTGTACATAAAGAGGGTATGAAATAAATAGTAATATGATATCCAGTTTTTGGGATCGTGAATGATTTTCTGAGCAAAAAAGATCTGCAGGAAATAGTCAAACCAAAGTGGGCTGGTCTGATCACGCACGGTGATGACACAATATTAACCTATGCTTTTGGATTTAGCAAATTTTTATTTTGTGGGCAAGAAATCTACCTGCTATGCTAAAACCTGTCTCAGGATACTCATCGACTTCCATACACCCGGATTTTCCAAGTGCTGATTGTAAAAATCAAGAAGGTGATCTAGAAGTTTTCTCCGGAGAGCCAGATTCACTTTCCGATCACATTGAAACGATTCGTTCATCAGGGATTCCAAGTAAGCTTTTGCGGCAATCAACTCGCTTGGGGAGAAAGGCTGGGATCTGCTCTCATCCAAATAACCTACTGCCTGATCGGGTGCAAAACCCAAGAATACTGCATTCTCCAATAAAAATACGAGTGGATATTGATCTAGCTTTACGTTTGGGTGGTCTAATTCTGCGATACAATCATCCAAAAAATCAAACAGCTGCTCGTTCTGATAATTCTCAAAAATTGATTTGGTAATCACCTCAGTGACAAATAGTGCAATCCCAGTTCTGGAAAAATCAAATGAAATTAATTGATTGGCACGTAATAATCTCACCTCTGAGATTCGATTTAAATTTGAGTTAGCCTTGTCATACACAACCAAGTCAAGTAGGGTCAACGGTTGGTAAAATGCCATTTTAGAATTTTTGTTCGTTGCCCTGACTCCATTTATTATATAGGATTTGAGTCCGAATTCCCGAGTAAAAATTCGGGCAATGATGCTGGTTTCTTTGAATTTCAAAGTGCTAAGCACAATACCGTTGGTTTTTTTTAACATTTTCCGATCAGATCCAAGAGCCAGTCTTCATCTCTACTTTCAAATTTTGACTTCGTAAAAGCACTTTCTGCATCTTGCCTCGTAAGTGTCCTTTTCGCCCAAAACCACTTTCTTCTTGGTGTCACTCAGTCGGTAAGAGAAAGCTGCCAAATCTCCGCATTTCATGCATATTGCATTCACCTTAGTCACATACTCAGCGATTGCCATCAACTGGGGCATTGGCTCAAAGGGATTGCCCTCAAAGTCCATATCCAATCCTGCCAGGATGACCCGTTTTCCTGAATTGGCAAGTTTTTGAGCCACCGAGACGATCTGTTCGTCAAAAAACTGTACCTCGTCTATTCCAATAACGTCACAGTCCCCACTCATCAGCAGAATGTCTTCTGCAAAATTAACCGGAGTGGATCGGATGGAGCTTTCATTGTGAGATACCACATCTGAATCATGATATCGGGTATCAACCTTCGGCTTGAAAATTTCAACTTTCTGCTTGGCAATCAGCGCGCGATTCAATCTCCGAATCAGCTCTTCGGTTTTTCCTGAAAACATAGATCCGCAGATGACCTCTATCTGGCCTTTTCTTTCCGGATTCTTACTTCGACCGATGGATGGTTCTATAAACATGGATGGCTTTTATTCGCTGTACTGTATATGTGGAAATTTGTTTGATTCAGCTACACGGCCCACTAATTTCCCATTAAGCAACTGAACCTGACAAGTAAGTCGCTCATTGGACTTCAATCTTCCTTGTGTACTGAATATTTTCTCTCTTTCGGTAGGTGCTGTGAGATTTTCGATTCCGGCTGAAATTATGATTTTGCAGGTGGTACATCTTCCTTTTTTACCACATGCATGCATCCAATCGATTCCATTTTGATGGATTATTTCGATAACTTTACTTTTCTCATTAAGCACATCAATCGTAAGATTAAATAGATTCTCTATGACGATTTGCGGCATCTGTTCGTTGATCTTTGAAAACAATATCTCTTTATGACAATTCAAATTAACAGCAATTATTTAGAAAAATACGCTCAACAATATTCTCAGTTGGCTTGCGAAAATGTTTTTGCCTCTAGGCAATTTGTCACTGGCCAGGATATTATTGGGATGACAAATAGTATTCAGGTCAATTATTTTGTTGTGAAGAGACTGTTTGAACTTTGGCAGCTGGAGCTCGAAAAATTGAAAAGCAATCCCTATTTCGACTACAGGGATATTGCTGTGCATGAAGCGTTGACGGAGTTTATGAATACCCTCTCCAGAAGAATTAAGGTGGAGCGTTCCTATCTTCAGCCCTTGGTGAAAAGTGCCTTAATGGATTCGATTATCCTGGCAATAGACCCGGTTTCGTTTTATCAATCTGAGATTGACAAAGCGGAAGATACTATGATCAATGCTTACCTGAAGGAGAATAAAAAGTATTACAAATGGCATCTTCCGGTAGTTTCCTTCCTGATAGACAAGGCAGGTTTCGGTCATGATCAACAGGCCTACTCAAAAGCAGTAGCTGCAAATTATCAAGTAATCAAAGAATCGCTTGAATCCGAAAATTTACTTTTGGCCACATTGGGCGAGATAAAGGCATTTGATTTAGATGCCTTATTAGTTAAAAATGAAGTGGAAAGCGATCAAGTAAGTGTTACAACCGAAAGCTCAAAAGTGCAGGAGAAATCATTTTTTGACGAAATTCCAAATGAGGAAGAACCCCATACTCAACACCAATCCAGTGCCGAGCCTAATCCAGGCCAATCAACTGCTAAAGCCGGGCAGTTAAATGCACACAGCATAAAAGCAAAGTTTGAACGAGAATCTTACCGAGGTATGAAAGGCATGATCGGAGATCTATCCGAAAGCCTGGCGATCAACCAGCGGATCATGTTCAGCAAAGAACTATTTGAAGGAAATGCTGACCTCTTAAAACATGCCTTAAAGTCTATTGATCATGCAGGCAGCTTTACAGCAGCTATAGAGCTATTAAATTTGCGCTTTGTGAAAGACTTGAATTGGGACACAGATTCTGAGGTAGTGGAAGAGTTTCTGGTATTGGTTTATCGAAAGTTTAGTTCCTAGGGTGGCATGACGAGAATATTATTTGGATGCATGGGCATCGCCTTTTCTCGATTTTTCAGATTGCTTACAATCAGAACTCGCCCAAGCAGATTTGCATTTAAATTGACCCTTGTAACGCAATCAAACATCTGTTTTCGAATTTGAAAAGCACACAAAACCAATTAAATTTTTCATTAACTGGTCAAGTTTTTGATACGTGAGTTTTTGCGGTTTTAATCAACTGCAATAAATAACAGAATATTTACGACTAAATTTGATCAAATGAAGATTCAAATCAGAATCCTTGTGGCTTATTATTAATATTTATTTTGTAATCTTAAATCAGAAACCCATATTTAGGTTTCAAGCGATGTTTGTAAATGCAAGGATATTTAAAGCTTAGAAGACATGTGTTAGCCAAATTGAAGCGCGAATTGCCTCAATACCTTGCTTACCATGAAATGAATCATACATTGGACGTACTCAACGTTTGTGAGCAATATATTCGTAGAGAAAACCTATCCGAAGAAGATCGCTACACCTTAAGAATGGGCGCTATTGTCCACGATATGGGATTTTTGGTTGGTGCAACCAATCATGAGGCAGTAGGAGCAGGAATGGCTGAAGTATTGATGAAAGATCTAGGCATAGAGCAACGAATTATTGATCAAGTAAAAGGGCTTGTAGTGGCTACCAAAATCCCTCAAACACCCTTAAATGATCTCCAAAAAATAATCTGTGATGCAGATCTGGATTATCTAGGACGGGATGACTATCCTACGATCAGTGTAAAACTTTTTGCAGAATTGAAGCATATGAATGTCATCACTACTGAACAGCAATGGAAAGATCTGCAGATAAATTTCCTGAAATCCCATCATTTCCACACTCCCTATGCGGTCAAAAACAGAGAGCCTAAAAAACAATATTGGCTCAAAAAACTGTTGGACTCCTAGCCTAATCTTCCAAGTTGCAATGCTCGTGAACTGTCCATCTTGATAAAGATAAATAGTAGAATGGTGAAAGACCATAAGGAAGATCCTCCATAACTAAAGAATGGAAGTGGAATTCCGACAACCGGAAATAGACCGATCGTCATCGCAATATTGATCATAAAGTGAAACAAAAGTATCGATACTACGCAGTAGCCGTAGATTCTCGAAAATCTATTTTTCTGTCGCTCCGCCATAATAACCAGTCGATAGAGCAGCCCCAAGAAAAGAGAGATCACAACCAGGCTCCCCAGCCATCCAAATTCTTCGCCAAGCGTACAGAAGATAAAGTCAGTATGCTGCTCAGGGACAAAGTCAAACTTGGTCTGAGTCCCTTGCAAATAGCCCTTACCGGCCAATCCTCCTGATCCAATAGCGATTTTGGACTGAGTCACATTCCATCCGACTCCCAGGGGATCAATATCAGGATCAAACAAAACCATAATTCTATTTTGTTGGTGGTCGGGAAGTTTACTGACCACAAAATCAAGACTATACGTGTAGGCAATAAGGCCAATTCCGATTAGGCTAAAGACGATAATTCGCTGAGGAGTTTTTTTGCCTAGGTAAATCAACAGTATTACGATCAACGCTATTCCAATGACAACGTAGATATTATTCTCAATTCCTAAAGCTAAAAGTGTGAGTGTAATAAAGCCAAATCCCAAAATGAAATAGGACTGAGGTAATCCTTCTCTGTAAAACATTAATAGCAGAGCGAAATACACCATCGCCGTACCAGTATCAGGTTGTAGGATAATCAGTGCCACAGGCAAAAGCAGGACTCCGAACGCTTGAAGCTGGTACTTCTTTTTGGATAGGTCAAATGTGGGTCTCTCCATGACCTTGGCAAGTGCCAAAGCAGTAGCAAATTTGGCAAATTCACTGGCTTGAATACGGAAATCACCGAAACCAATCGACAAAACCTGACCTTTTACTTCTTTTCCTATTATCGGTGTGAGAATCAATAAAACAATGAAAATCAAGAAAATCGGAACGGCAAGATTCTCAAAGAGGCGATGATCGGCAGCCATGATCACAATAATAATTACGATGGCAGTACCAATCCACACCAGTTGTTTTCCGGAATTGATTTCGAAATCAAAAATGCTTTTCTCTGCCTGCCCATCATAGACCGCCGCATAGATATTAAACCAGCCTAGCATGACCAGCGAAAAATAGATAATAACAGTCGCCCAATCGACCCGATTGATATTAATGTCAGCTTCCCCTCTCATTAGTAGATGAAGTTACCTGCAAGGACATAATCCTGAAGATCCAGTCGCTTTACTTCTCGTTGAATATATTTTTCGATCATCAATGAGGCGGTACTGGCTGCAGCTCTTCCACCCCAACCTGCGTTCTCGACATATACAGCGATTGCAATCTGTGGATTATCCAAGGGTGCAAATGCAATAAAAACGGAGTGGTCTTCCCCATGGGGATTTTGAGCAGTACCGGTTTTTCCGGCAATCACCAGGTCCTTCATGACTGCTCTATTCGCAGTGCCATAAAGGGCTGCCGCCATAGCTTCTTGGATGAGGTCATAATGTTTAGCGTCGATTCCGGCATCATTTTTTATGCGAAACTCCTGTGGAATCCTAGACTTGTCTCCATCGATAGCTTTTACCAAATGAGGGGTATAAAAATATCCTTTATTGGCAAAAATGGCTGCTAGATTTGCCATTTGAAGAGGCGTGGTTTGCATCTCTCCTTGTCCAATAGACAAAGAGAAAATAGTAGAATACTTCCATCGAGCTTCGCCGTATACCTTGTCGTAGTAGGCTCCTGAAGGTATGGAGCCACCTTTCTCACCTCTCATATCAATGCCCAAAGTGGATCCTAGCCCAAATTTCGATACCTTTTCCCGCCAGTCGTCCAAGCCTATTTTAGTGTCTTTGAAGGTGTTTGAAGAAATCTCCCGATTGATGATTTGGCGAAAAGCCTGATGGTAATATGGATTGCAAGAATTCCGTATGGCTCCGAATAAGTCTACCGGAGATGGATGATTGTGACAGGCAACCAGAGATCGATTGCAGCTAAATGTAGTGGAAGGAACCAAAATACCATCTTGAAGACCGATCAGACTTTGTACAATTTTGAATATAGAACCAGGAGGATAAGTTGCCATGATTGGTCTATTGAATAGCGGCTTGCTGATTTCTGAATTCAGCAGTTGATAGCTTTTGCTGAATTCAGCACCAGTCAGACTGTTGGGATCATAAAATGGCGCCGAGATCATAGCGAGTATTTCGCCTGTCTTGGGCTCAATTGCTACTACAGATCCAGTTTTGCCCATCATGAGCATCTCTCCATACTTCTGGAGCTCCATATCTATGGTGGAGGTGAGATTATTTCCTGCTACTGAGGCAGTATCGTATTCACCATCTTTAAAGGGCCCCTTGTCTATTCCTCGGACATTGACCATTTTGTACTTTACACCTTTGGTTCCTCGGAGTTCTTTTTCATAGTAACTTTCCAATCCGCTCAACCCAACATAATCTCCCTGAACGTAGTATTTCGAGCTATCTCGTTCGAGTTGTCTTCCGCTGATTTCCCCGATGTATCCCATGGCATGCGCTGCGATAGGAGAAGGGTAGGAACGAACGGACCGAGTCATGATGAAAAGACCAGGATAATCAATCAGAAAATCCTGAATACGTGCAAAATCTGGTGTTGAAATCTGCTTTATAAAGGTTGAGGGCTTTACCGAAGAATATTTGCGTGCAGCTGTATAGGACTCGATTAAGTGTTCTTTAGAGATTTGGAAAAGCTCCAAGAACCGAGTCGTATCTTTTACTTGAAATTCTTTTGGGACGATCATTAGATCGAAAATAGGATTATTGTATACCAATAATTTTCCGTTTCGATCATAGACTAATCCTCTGTATGGATGGTCGACTACACGTTGGATTGCATTTCGTTCAGCCTTTTTCATAAAGCTGTCGTCTAGCACCTGAATGGCAAAAAGCTTTGTCAGAAGCACAGCACCAACCAAGAATATAAAAATTAAAATTACTACAGGTCTTTGGTCATTCATCAGATTCCTCTCCTTCTTTTGAAGAATAACAATTGTACAATGATAGCCAAAATGACCGTAAAAATCGTGGAAAAGAGGCTTTTGTTTAGGACATTTAAGACTCCCCCAGTGCCCCACTGGTCTACTAGAAAGAACACCAGGCAAAAAGCGAATACCAGTGGTAATGAATATGTCAGAAACCAGCCAATGCCCATTTCAGATATCGAAGGATCTGTAGTGTCATCATAGCCTCCAATTGGCGAGATAATCTTGAGCCAAAAAGGTCGAAGAAAAGCAAGGAATGTGGCAGCCAAGGCATGCATGCCCAGTGTGTCATAAAACACGTCAATCAACAGTCCAATACCGAAGCTAATGAGCAACAAAGGAATATGGGCCATCGTGGTGGGGAAACTCAAAATGGTCAAGAGGTAAATAAAACAAAAGGCGATTCCAAAAAGGGCTATATTTTTCAGCAATAATACCTGAATCAAACCGAGAATAAGCACTAAAAAAGAATAGGTAATTAATCTTTTAAAATTCATCTTGGATTTCTGATTGCAGATACAAAGAATCTTGTTCGTTTACTTGTGTATTTTCTACTAGATATACATACCTGACTTTGCTAAAGTCAGTCGTCAAATCAACCAGAATGTCTAAATAATTCGGGTCTCCAGTTTGATTGACGCTGGAGATTATTCCGATTGGTATTCCCTCCGGAAAAACAGCATTGAATCCTGATGTCACCACAGTGTCTCCAACTAAAGCCGTCACATGTCGGGGCACATAGAGCATTTTTGCCTGTCTCGAGCTTTTGCCATCCCAGTTTATCGAGCCAAATGCATCATTGGATTTGATCTTTGAGGAGATCAGCAAGCCGGTATTGAGTAGGGATATTGCGACAGCGTAATTTGAGGATACGGATTTTACCCGTCCTACCACGCCTTCTTCATTGAAGATTCCCATCCCAGGTTTTATTCCGTCCTTTTCCCCTTTATTTAGAGTAATGTGATTTTGCGCAAAACGAAGTGAATTGCTGATAATTCGTGCTCCTGTGAACTCAAAAGTAGCTGCGAAAGCAGAGTCTAAATGTATTTGAATACTATCTGGAGCTAATCTGAGAATTTTCAACTCTTCTGAAAGTTGGGCATTCTCAGCGAGTAAGGCTTCATTGGCTTCTGCCAATGAAAAAAACCCCACTACTTCGGATTGCGTGTTGAGCACTGAGCCGATGACAGCTGTAGAACTATTAAAGAAAGCAGCACCCTGCGGTGAATTATTGGCCACTATCAGCCATATCGCCAACACTTCAAGTAAAACGAATAAAAGAAAAGACCTTAGGCTATAAAGGAATTGAAGGATGCGTAGCATTCAGGGTTTATGTCATCAATACTGTTCGGAAATTTTGAATATTTTTCAAGGCTGTTCCAGTTCCTCGTACCACTGCTCGAAGCGGATCTTCGGCGATGTGAATTGGCAATTTTGTTTTTTGGTGAAGTCGCTTATCCAAGCCTTTCAATAAAGCTCCACCACCTGTTAAATGAATACCATTGTCATAAATGTCAGCTGAGAGCTCAGGTGGAGCGATTTCAAGTGCTTTCAAAACAGCCTCTTCGATTTTAGACACTGATTTGTCCAGCGCAAAGGCGATCTCGGAATAGGATACTTTGATCACTTTGGGTATTCCGGTCATTAGGTCACGGCCACGGATCTCATAATCCTCGGGAGGCTCATCCAATTCGGTGAGTGCTGAGCCGATTGCAATCTTTACTTTTTCGGCAGATCGCTCTCCAATCAACAAGTTGTGCTGTCGACGCATGTAATCTAAAATGTCCTTGGTAAAGGTATCTCCTGCCACACGAATAGATTGATCGGCTACAATGCCTGACAGCGCAATCAATGCAATCTCTGTAGTACCACCTCCGATATCCACGATCATGGATCCCATCGGTTTTTCGATATCTATTCCGATGCCGATAGCTGCTGCTATTGGCTCATAAATCATATAAACTTCTTTTGCACCGGCATGCTCGGCTGAGTCACGAACAGCCCTTTTTTCAACTTCCGTGATTCCTGATGGGATGCAGATCACCATGCGGTGAGATTGAGGAAATAATCCTTTTTTCTGACCTGGAATCATTTTGATGAGTCCTCTGATCATTTGCTCTGCGGCATAGAAATCGGCGATCACACCGTCTTTCAAAGGTCGGATCGTCTTGATGTTCTCATGCGTTTTCTCGTGCATATTCATCGCCTCGCGGCCTACAGCAAGTACTCGATTGGTCGTTTTATCTATTGCTATGATTGAAGGCTCATCTACTACTATCTTATCTTTATGGATAATCAGCGTGTTGGCTGTGCCCAAATCTATTGCGATATCACTAGAGAAAAAATCGAATAATCCCATGTTGGAGTGTTAGTTGACTGGTATTTTTGGAGTTGAGTATATTATATAATGTCCTATGGACATATTATTAACGGAGGACGGTAAAATTATTATCTTATGCTGACAATTCTGACAGAAACGGATTATTTTTTATTATTTAATCTCCAGACCTCTTAATTGCCTACTGCCGATGATCAATGTGGCAAATTCGGCCAAGAACCTTCTTACTATCTGCTATGATTGATTCCAAATCTTAAAAGCGAGGTCTTGAGTTTAGGCTTACAAAGGTGGAAAACTAGAAATCAAAAAGTTTCATTTTTAGGCACCATTGTTTTTACTATAAAATATTTTACCTTTGTACCGTATTCGAAAGTTTCTGGAGGGGACCAAATGTCCCCTCTTTCATTGTACCCAACTATGAGCGAGTTAAAAAGATCGGTTCAAGAGATTGTTGAAAAGCATCTCCCAGATGAAAATCACTTCATTGTGGATGTGAATCTTTCTGAAAAATCCGGAAAAACATTATTGGGTATTTTGATTGATTCCGATGCAGGTGTGACGATTCAGGCTTGTGCCAGACTCAGCAGAGCAGTGTCTGAGGAATTGGAAGCCAAAGAGATGATGCCTGAAGCGTATGTGTTGGAAGTATCCTCACCTGGTATAGATTATCCTCTAAGTAGCAAGCGGCAATTTCAGAAAAATATCAACCGCGAATTGAAAATTACGCTAGAGTCTGGAGAAGAAGTCACTGGTAAATTGCTCGAAGTAGGTAATGACGGAGTGAAGCTTTCTGTCAAAAACAAAGAAAAAGGCAAAAAAGCCTTAGAAGAGGAAATAGAAATCCCTTTCGAAAAAATGAAGAAATCAATTGTACAAGTATCTTTTAAATAATTCAAATGGATGCCAGAATCTTAATAGAATCCTTCGCAGAATTTGCGAGATCTAAAAATGTGGATCGACCTACAATGATCCGTATCCTAGAGGATGTGTTCAGAGCAATGATTCGCAAGAAGTTTGAGACAGACGAAAACTTTGATGTGACCATTAATGCTGATCAAGGTGACTTGGAGATATTCCGTATCAGAGAAATTGTCGACGACAACTCCGAGGATATTTGGGATTTTGATAAAATCAGTTTTACTGAAGCTCGAAAGATCGAGCCCGATTTTGAGATTGGAGAAGAAGTCTATGAAAAGATCGAGTTGGAAGAATTTGGTAGAAGAGCAGTTCAAATGGCTCGTCAAACTTTGATCCAACGAATCAAAGACCTTGAAAAAGATATTCTGTATGGGAAATACGAGGAATTGGTTGGAGAGATTATCAGTGCTGAAGTATATCAGATCTTAGGAAGAGAGATCTTGTTGATGGATCAAGACGGAAATGAATTGATCCTTCCAAAGGCAGAGCAGATTTCCAAAGATCGCTTTAGAAAAGGCGATAGCGTAAAAGCTATTGTGCACAGAGTGGATATGGCAAATGGTACACCTAAAATCATTCTGTCCAGAACGTCTCCTATTTTTCTGGAAAGATTATTTGAAAATGAAGTGCCTGAAGTATATGATGGTTTAATTACAATAATCAAAATCGTCAGAGAGCCAGGCGAGCGAGCTAAAGTAGCAGTAGAATCTTACGATGATCGGATAGATCCGGTAGGAGCATGTGTCGGTATGAAAGGATCAAGAATCCATGCTGTAGTAAGAGAACTACAGAATGAGAATATTGATGTCATCAATTACACTGAGAACATGGACTTATATGTTACTCGCGCACTGAGCCCGGCTAAAGTCTCATCCATTACGATGAATGAGGAGACAAAACGTATTTCAGTTTTCTTAAAGCCCGACCAAGTGTCACTTGCAATCGGAAAAGGTGGTTATAACATCAAATTGGCAAGCCGATTGGTAGGATATGAGATCGATGTATTCAGAGAATTGAATGAGTCCGAAGAAGAAGATGTGGACCTATTGGAATTTGTTGATGAAATCGAGGGTTGGGTAATCGACGAATTGAAAAAAACCGGCTTGGATACTGCCAGAAGTGTGTTGACTCTTACCAAGGAAGATTTGACACGAAGAACAGAATTGGAAGAGGAAACTGTGGACGAAATCTTCAGAATCCTTAGACAAGAATTTGAACAATAAATCGGGCTACGGCTTCGATAAATACCTATATTTTACTTAAGATTTCGAAAGAGGTTTTTGCTTATGTCAGAAGAATTAATGATGCGATTAGGCCAAGTAGCCAGAAAACTCAACGTTGGGACCGCTACCATCGTGGAGTCTTTGGCCAAAAGAGGCTATGAGGTGGAGAATAATCCGAATTCCAAAATAAATATGGAGCAGGTGGAGCTGCTCAATAAGGAATTCAAATCTTCTGCACTAGACAAGGAAGAGGCATCTCACCTCTCGATAGGTAAGCGACATGAACCTATTTCGATGGAATCTGAGAGCCCAAAAGAAGAGCCGAAACCAGCTCCCGCTCCAGAGCCAAAACCAGCTCCAAAGCCAGTGCCTGCTCCAGCACCTGTGGTACCTCCGGTCACTCCAAAACCAGAGCCAACACCCACTCAAACACCCACTCCAGTTCCTTCGCCTGTAGCGAAAGAAGAGCCAAAACAAGCATCAGCGCCAGAACCAGAAAAAGTAGCAACAGAAGCTCCAAAACTGGAGGGAATCAAAGTTCTTGGTAAAATTGATCTGAGCAAAAACGTGTCTCAACCTCAAAAGAGAAGACATGGTAATCAGCCTCAGGGACCTAGAAAGCATGAAAAACAAGATTTTCAAAAGCGTCCCGAAGTAAGGGGCCAAGTTCCTGCTCCAAAGGCTCCAGCACCAAAAGCTCCTGAGCCTCAAAGGCCTCAGGACAATAAGCCAAAGCCAGCTCCTCAAGTTGCTCAAGCTCCAAAATTAACACCTGCGCCAGTTCAAGTTCCTGCAACGGAAGATAAAGTAATTGCAGCAAAAGCTGATTCACTTAAAGGGCTCACTGTACTGGGCAAAATAGAACTTCCTGTAGACAGACCTAAGAAAAAAGGTGGTCCAGTAGCATCTTCTGATGAGCGCGGAAGAGATAAAAAACGTCCTAGGAAGCGAATCGATAAACCTGGAGCTCCAGGAGGAAATCGTCCAGGCCCGCCAGGTCAAGGCAACCGACCTCAAGGAGCAAATACAAGAGGCCCAAATCCACCAAGGACAGGACCTCCAGTTAGAGTTCAAAAAGCTGAGCCAACTCAAAAAGAAATTCAGGATCAAATTAAGCAGACGCTCGCCAGACTGCAAGGCAAAAATGCCGGAGGTAAAGGAAAGAGCCGAAGAGATAAAAAGGTTGACCGGGTAAGAGATCCAGAGTTGGATACTGATGAAGCAAAAATCTTAAAAGTAACCGAATTCATCTCTGCCAATGACTTGGCATCACTGATGGATCTATCAGTTAATCAAGTTATATCAGCTTGTATGTCGCTTGGTATGTTCGTTTCGATCAACCAAAGATTGGATGCAGAAGCCATAACCATCATTGCAGATGAATTTGGCTATGATGTGGAATTTACAAAGTCAATCGAAGACGAACTCGAGGCCGAGGCGGCAGACTTACCTGAAGATTTGATAGAGCGTGCGCCGATTGTGACCATTATGGGTCACGTAGATCATGGTAAAACCTCTTTACTGGATTATATCAGAATGTCCAAAGTGACCGCTGATGAAGCGGGTGGAATCACCCAGCACATCGGAGCATACGATGTGACTACTAAGACGGGTAATAAAATTGCCTTTCTGGATACACCGGGTCACGAGGCATTTACTGCGATGAGAGCACGTGGTGCCAAAATTACCGACGTTGCCATTATTGTGATTGCAGCTGATGACAGCATCATGCCGCAAACTAAAGAAGCAATAAATCATGCTCAAGTAGCAGGAGTGCCTATGATTTTTGCGATTAATAAAATTGACAGACCAAGTGCAAATCCAGCCAAAATCAAAGAAGAGCTTGCCAACATGAACCTCTTGATTGAGGAATGGGGAGGAAAATACCAGTCTCAGGACATTTCTGCTAAAACAGGACAAGGTATAGATGAGCTTTTGGAGAAAGTATTACTCGAAGCAGAAGTGCTTGAATTGAAGGCTAATCCAGACCGTAATGCAACAGGAAGTGTAATTGAAGCTTCTCTGGACAAAGGGCGAGGTTATGTATCCACAATCATGGTACAATCCGGAACCTTAAGAGTCGGAGATATTATTCTTGCAGGTAAGCACTATGGTAGAGTGAAGGCGATGTTTGACCACAAAGGTAAAAAACTGAAAGATGCTGGACCTTCTACGCCAGTCCAGGTATTGGGTCTAAGTGGCGCACCTCAAGCAGGTGATACCATTAAGGTATACGATACCGAGCGAGAGGCTAGAGATATTGCCAACTCGAGAGAGCAAATCCAGCGAGAGCAAAGTATCCGAACCAAGAAGCACATTACTTTGGATGAGATCGGTCGACGTTTGGCTATCGGTTCGTTCAAGGAATTGAACATCATTATCAAAGGAGATGTGGATGGATCTGTTGAGGCACTTTCGGATTCCTTATTGAAGCTATCTAAAGATGAAGTGAAAGTGAGCATCATCCATAAGGGTGTAGGTCAAATCTCAGAATCTGATGTCCTTTTGGCATCTGCTTCTGATGCGATTATCCTTGGATTCCAGGTACGACCTTCTTCCAATGCGAAAAAACTTGCAGAGCAGGAAGAAATTGAAATCAGACATTACTCGATCATCTACGATGCGATCAATCAGATCAAAGATGCGATCGAAGGAATGCTAGAGCCTACATTTGAAGAAATAATCACTGGTAATATCCAAGTGAGAGAGGTCTTCAAGATTACTAAGATCGGAACTGTTGCAGGTTCTTATGTGACAGATGGTTTCATTACCAGAAAAAACAAGATCCGTGTGATTAGAGACGGTATAGTTATTCACGAAGGTGAGATCGATCAATTGAAGCGATTCAAAGACGATGTGGCTGAAGTGAAAGCTGGATACGAGTGTGGTATCTCAATCAAGAACTTTAATAATATCGAAATTGAGGATACAATCGAAGGTTACGAGATGAAAGAGATCAAGCGTAAAAAATAAGATTATCTAACTATATTATACTAAAGGAACGGCCATGGCCGTTCCTTTTTACTTTCAGATAATGGTCGCTACGCTCCAACTTTTTGTTTTTATTCTCGCAATTATTTTTCTCTTAAACTTATTGATTGGTCTTTTTCGACCGGTTTTGGTATTGTGGTTTTTGGATCGATTCAATCGATTAAAAGTTATCAAGATCTATGGTACCTTATTTATTTTTAGCCTTTTACTTTGGCTAGGAATCGTTTTTTTCTTTTCTAATCCTAACGGATATTTGCCGTTGTTTTATTACCGCTAGATATAGCGATGAGAAGGTGATCAAGTTAAAATAAGGTCCTTTAGTAAATAGTAGAATATTGAAAGTGCTAATATATTAAGGGGTTATCTTTCCAAAAACAAAATATAAAGGTGGTTGAGTGGATTTTTGCAAAATTCTCTTTGTTGCTCCAGTATTTTTCTACAACTTTCATTCTTAAAGCCTTATTCATTGAGAAACCTTGTAGCCATAGCACTTTTACTCTGCTTCGCCATTTATCATTTTGGCTACTATGCGTTCTATTATTCCTACCAATATAAAATGGAAAGTAATTGGAACGATAAGATCTACGGAGAGCAAATTGGGATTTTGGAAGAGCGATTGATGGAGATCCCACTGTCTGCTCCCTATATGGCCAATCAAGATGATTTCCAAGCAACTAATACACGTTTTGAAAAGGCTGGACAATACTTTCGGGCTATCAAGCAACGGTACCAGAATGATACCTTGCAGGTGGTATACGTTCCTGATACTGCAAGAAGAGTTTTAGAGTCTACGGTACAAATTTGGATTTCTTCGTTGACTGAAGATGTACTTCCAATCAATCAAAATGGTAAAATCTTTATCAAGCTCCTGGTCAAAGATTATCTTCAGCCGGTTTGCTTCTTCTATTCCACCTCTGTTAAAACTAAGGTGTGTTCTTTTAGGACATATATTGCTGATCTTTATTTAGATCCTGCTCTCAAAATTGATTCTCCGCCTCCATTAATTTCGTGATTTTTTTAAGTAGCACTGATCTTTACTCTTGACCCATACTCGTCGAGAGCTAAGATGGTATATTTTCTATTTCAGGCCTGAAAGGCTAGGAAGTAGGCCACTCTATTGTACACGAAAAATAAATAACAATTTTAATGAAAAATTACCTCAGGAAGCTATTTCTCCTTTTGGGAGGAATATGGCTTTCCTATATATCTGTGGCACAAACTCCAACAGACGGTTTGATGATGCCAAAAGGGGACATATGTCTTTTGCTAAATTATGAGTACGGTCAATTTGATCACTATTGGGAGGGAGCGACCCTTCGGGAAAATGGAACCATCGCCAAAGTGCAGCGAAGAACTGCCACGGTGATGGCCGCCTACGGAATTTCAAATCGTATAAATGCTTATATCGGATTACCGTTTGTGAGCACAAATTCCACAATTCCAAACGGAGGGAAATTTGCCGGGACGAGAGGAGTTCAAGATCTAATGCTAGGACTCAAGTATCTGGTCATTCAACGTAAGGGTGAAAAAGGGCAATGGACTGGTTTTGGTTCAGTTATTTTCTCTACTCCAGCTTCCAATTATCTCTCTGATTACCAGCCCTACAGCACAGGTATCGGCTCGCCGCAGCTTGCTTGGAGAGGATTGATAGAGTATGAGTGGAATAATGGATTCTATCTAAGAGGAAATGGAGGTTTTATCTGGAAAGGCTATACGGAAGCTGAACGCAGCTATTATTATAATGACGGCAGTTATTATACACCTTGGATGGATGTGCCTAATGCTTGGACATTTGAAGCCATACTCGGGAAATGGTTTATGGACAAATCATTAAGAGTAGAATTAAATTACAATTCTTCCATATCTACTTCTGGTGATGATATTCGGGCATATAATGCTCCCCAACCCACTAATAAGGTGAATATGGATCGCATTGGTGTATTTGGCCAATATTTTTTTAAAAAACCTAAAGGGTTGGGTTTGGTGGCATCTTATAGCCGAGTCATTAATGGAAGAAACGCTCCCGAGATGTCTTCTGTAAATGCTGGCATTACCTATCAGTTTGGCCTGTTCAATTCTAAAAATTAAACCTATGAAAATACTTAAACTAGCAATAACCCTAATCATTGTCATAGGGATAATGACCAAATGCAATATGGATTTGGTAACAGAACTAGAATATGTAAGCTATGAGTTTTCCGGTATAGATCCAGACGCCGGAAATTGGAAGCCTATTTTGCTTGGGGCTGGAAGTGATATCTTAATTGATGCGCCAAAAGCTGAGAATTCCCCGGAGTTTTTAGCAGAATTAGCTGGTGTGAAATCAAGAATTTTGTCCATGTCTGGGGATCAGAAGAGAAACGTGGATTATTGGACTAATAACTCGGTGCTACGATGGAATGAGGTTGCTCTTGAGCTTATTGCGAAATATAATTTGATTCCTGGACCAAATGTTGATGAATCGTATTCACTACCCGATCCTGCCAATCCTGCGGGGCCTCCTGTCTACCCTTTTGCTCATCCGCCCTATGCGAGTAGAGTTTTGGCATATTTATCAGTAGCACAATATGACGGGATGATAACTGCATGGCATTACAAGTTTCAATTCAAAAGACCTGCTCCTTATCAAGCTGATGCGAAAATTCCTCATGCATATATTACAAATAATTTACCTTCTTATCCATCAGAAGGTGCTGTGTTAGCTACTGTTTCCAGAAAAATCCTAACAGCTATGTTTCCGTTAGAAGCTGATTACCTGATGAGATTAGAGGCACAACAGTTGGAAAGTTTGATTTTGGCTGGGGAAAATGTACCAAGCGATCTGGAGGCTGGCCAAAAAATTGGAGAAGAAATAGCCGGAATAGCATTGAATAGAGCTTCTCATGACGGGATGAAAAACGCTCAAGCTCCTAGGGCGGTTTCTGATTCCTTAAGAAAGTTAGCATTTGAGCGGTTTGGTTGGCAATGGGAGAACTTAGAAAGCCCTGTTCGTCCGGTTGGGTTGACACCGCTTTTTGGAAAAGTGAAGATGTGGAGTGTCCCAAATGTAGCGTCCACCAGGTCAGAAATCCCGCCGGCTCCCGGATCTCAAGCATTCAAGAACGATGTCAAAGTCTTAGTGGATTACGCAGCTAATGTGACACAGGAACGCCGAAGAATTGCCAATTACTGGCAAGATGGACTCGGTACTTATACTCCTCCAGGACATTGGAATGACATCGCAGGAGAATTTATTCTTAAATATAAATTGAGTTCAATCCGGACTGCTCGTGCTTTTGCTTACATGAACATGGCTATCATGGATGGCGGAATCAGCTGCTGGGATACCAAATACTATTATTACTATCCTAGGCCTATACAGATGATTCAGAATTTTGAAACTAT
>Ga0136559_1000199_pt1 | contig 20493 bp, 14 predicted proteins | sample AntRauMeHopE1496_FD_104633 | JGI IMG/M metagenome (GOLD analysis project Ga0136559, IMG submission 104633) | Saline lake microbial communities from Rauer Islands, Antarctica - Metagenome Hop E1 #496 | ecosystem: Environmental > Aquatic > Non-marine Saline and Alkaline > Saline | place... | reverse complement strand
AGCTATCGGGACACCAGCCTCTTGTAGCTGCAAAACGTTGGCAACTATGGTAGAAAACCCCGGAGCAATCCGACAAGTAACAACTTACAATTGGTAAGACATCGGTAATTATTACTAAATTTGTATCATATACATAAAGAAATGGACAAACGGTTTACCGATATTATCCACCTTATTGAACATTCCAGAACCAATGCTATTAAAGCTGTTAATTCGGAATTGATAAACCTTTATTGGAACATTGGAGAGTACATAACCAATAAACTTGAACAATCAGAATGGGATGACTCTGTAGTAACAGAATTAGCTATATATATTCAACAAAGTGAACCAGAATTAAAGGGACTCTCCGATAAGAATATTTGGAGAATGAAGAAATTTTACGAGACTTATAAGGACTTTCCAAAACTCTCACCAGTGGTGAGAGAAATTAGCTAGACACATAATTTGCTCATTTTTTCAAGGTGTAAGACTATTGAAGAAAAAGAATTTTACTTGAAACATGTTAAGAAAGAAAATTATAGCAAAAGAGAGCTTGACCGACAAATATCTGCAAGCCTTTTCGAGCGGACAATGATGGGTAATACAAAACTCTCAACAGCGTTGAGAGATACTAATCAAGAAATAACAAATGCCTTCAAAGACAGCTATGTATTTGAATTTTTGAACCTAGGCGAGCCACATAGCGAAAGCGATTTGCAACGTGGACTTGTTAGGCAGATGAAAAACTTCATTCTCGAACTTGGCAAAGATTTTCTGTTTATAGGAGAAGAATACAAATTACAAGTTGGAAACAGCGATTTTTACATAGACTTGTTATTTTATCATCGTGGTTTACAATGCTTAGTTGCTTTCGAATTAAAGGCAGATAAGTTTAAACCTGATCATTTAGGACAATTAAACTTTTATTTGGAAGCCTTAGACCGAGATGTAAAGAAACAGAATGAGAATCCAAGCATTGGGGTATTGTTGTGCAAAGATAAAGATAGTGAAGTAGTCGAGTATGCATTAAGTAGAAGTCTCTCTCCTACTATGGTATCAGAATACAAAACACAATTGCCAGACAAAAAGCTTCTACAAAAAAAATTACACGAACTATTTAATAATAATAGCGAGGAATAAAAACCACAGCTGCCAATCGAGTAGACGGCCTCGCCAGATTTCTCTAGCGAGGTGCGCCTCGCACACCAATGCCGATAGCTATCGGCATACGAGTTCTCCCGATAAAAATCGGGACAGGCTGTATAAGGAGGTTCACTGGATAGTAGGTTGCGTTTTGAGGTAATTGGAAAGCATCGATTTATATTCTTTTCTTCTCAGGTGTAACAAGGTGATAGTAGTATTCAGAATTAATTCTGATCCGCCGCGGCAGACCATCCCCCTTTTATGCCACCTGAAGCCTGGCCCATCACTAAAAATGTCCACTGGACATTTTCTTTACGCTCAGTCCATCCATGTATTGGCATGATCTTGATCCACTCCCAATCTGATCAGATTTTTACGTTTCCGCTCCGGCTTCTTCTCCCAATAATTATCGGGACCAAATACAATATCTAAGGCGGTTTATTCACAATGAATTTTTTTTTAGGGTGTTAATGAATGCTTCGCATTTCTCCACCACTCATCGATGGCCTTCAGCTTTGCTGTGATACTGACCGGGCGGTAATTGTTTATCCACCCAGGCCAGACTTCTGCCAGCTTTTTTAACCGTTCCTCAAAGCCGTATGGTTTGGTTTTCCTGGTGATCTGCTCGAGCTTGCGTTTGAGCGATTCCCAGCTGCTCTTTTTCACCACCAAAGTTACCCGCTCTCCGGCTCCTTGCTAAAAACTTCCACTGGAAGTTTTCTTTACACTCAGCCCTCATGGTAAGGTGAATATACTAATGCCTATCGCTGCTCTATCTACTATTTTGGCTTATCTCAGAGATTCATAGTTTGGGACTTCGGCATGCTCCCGATAATCGGAACAGGTAGTGCTACCTCATCCCCCCGATGGCTAGCGAGGGCTGACAGTCTCTGTATAAAGTTTCCTGTCTGATCTGGAGAGGATCTGTTCGTCAGTAACGACACCGCAGTCTGACTTACATCACTGCATGCCTCACGACAAACCAGCTTGCCACTTACTTGGCTTCGGAGCGTTACCCCTGCGCTTATGGGACTTTCAACCGTTGGAACGACCATCTTTTTGGTCTATATTTACCATTCAAGGCACACACAGCACCTACCCAAAAGGCGGGGTTTCGTGCTCCTCAGACACATTTGTGAAAGCCGAAAGTTCAGTTCTCCGAATGAAGTTTTGTGTAAAAGTACCGCCCTTCGGGTAGCTGCAAACCGTTGCCAGTAATGCAAAAAAACATTGAACGATTTACAAATACAGCCAATATTTCGTAAATTGCTACTGTGAATAAATTTTCTAAAATAGAATTAGATTTTATAATCGACAAGGTGACAAACTCGATTGAGAATTTTCAAACTGGCGATAGTTTTCCTACCGAAATTTCTCTATTAAATGTTTCGGAGTTAAAGGCAATAATTAAGAAAAACGGTTGGAATTTTAATTGGAAAAATGAATTCAAACAACCTGAAAAGGATATTTATAAACTAACAATAGTTGGCAATCCCAGCATAATACAAGGTCTTATAAGTATAGAAGTAAAGAAAGACCACGTGTATATGCATTTAATTGAAAGTGCGCCATTCAATATAGGAAAGACGAAGGTTTATTTAGGGATACCTGGAAATTTGGTTGCTTTTGCCTGTAAATTATCGTTTCAACGAGGTGGCGAAGGATATGTATCATTCATAGCAAAAACAAAATTAATTGACCATTACAAAGATACTTTGGGAGCAATTCATTTTAGAGGTCATCTGATGGTAATAACAACTGAATCAGCATTAAAATTAATTGGTAAATATTTTAAAACATAATGATATGGGACTAATAAAAGAACCTTTGGATGTAGATTTTGTAGTCGACCCAAGACCATTAACGAAAGAAGAAGAAAATGCTATTAGCGAATTTATAAAAGCTGATAAAGAAAAACGTTTGGCAAAAACAAAGCGAGTGACTAAAAAAACGTCAAAACAAACTGAAAAATTAAGCTGATTAGAAGCACTATTGGCAATCGAGTAGACGTCCGTGAGCGATTAGCCCACTGCCTTTCCCGCACAGCGGGAATGTGCCTCTCACACCAATGTCGATAGCTATTGACATACGGGTCTTCCCGATAAAAATCAGGACAGGCTATATACGGCGGTTCACTGGATTGTAGATTGCGCCTACCTGAATGGCATAGTCGGGCAGATTTTGCCGTAGTAAAAACAAAAAGTAATCTGTCGCCCAAAAAACTTATTTCCCCCACTTCTTAGGCAATACTCCCCCTCAACTTTTTCGCACTGATTTGCAAAAAAAAGACCGACTAGCCTGATATTTCAAGGCCAGCCGGCATTCTTCAATTCTAAAATGTAGTCGAAAATAGAAAGCTGGTGATCAATCTACTCAGATCGAATTCAAGTTCTTAGAATTAAAGGTCTTCCAATGCTAATTCAGCTTTGACAGCCAATGCATTACGGCCATGCTTTTGGATAACATCTAAAGTTTTATCCGCATAGCTTTTCAATAGAAAATTTTCACCGTTGTCACTTTGATTCTTGAGCGCCGATTCCAGATTGTTGTTGACATCAATTTGGCTGTTGATAAAGGCTTTATCAAATGCCTTACCTTCCAACTTCTCCAAAGCATCAAATTCTGCTTTAAGCGCAGCCGAGGACTCACTTGAAATATCAATTCCTTTATTGGAAACGATCCCTTCCAGTTCTGACTTTGCGGCAGCATGATCTTCAACAATCATATTCGCATACTCCAAAACAGAATCATCAAGACCTTTAGTTTTTGCCAAATTACCCAAGGCCAACTGACCGTTGATTCCCTGAGAAGCAGCGATTGCAAAATCGCGATCTTGCTGATTGATGGTATCCACGATAGGCTCATCATCGTCATTATCACATGAAGTGAATCCTGCCAATGTAACTGCCGAAAGCAAAAGCATGGCAGTGATCTTAGCTTTGTTTTTCAAGAGAAGGGAAAAGCGGTCCATCACGTTTGAGGTTTTCATAATAGTAGTTGGTTAATACTACCACTAGTAATACAAGTGTTGTTCCAAGAAGACATAAAGTCCTCTGAAGACCTCCAATAGGCTTTCGCTGTAAATTTCGAATTATTTCGCAGATGGGAATCTGAATAACATTCCCCTTTATGGCCTATTGTTACTCACCTATTTTACTTAAAGGAGCGGTTTTCTCACTCATGCGTCCTAACTATTATCCTAGTATATCATCGATTTACGCTTAAGAGAGTTTGTGAGAAATATGTAGTCCGCTATTGCACCAAAGAGTCAAATAATATTTTTTGCATGTCAACTTCGCTTGGTGTCTGTGTGGAATGGCTCTTTAGCGGGCACGAAAAAATGTGGCTTCATCGCACTTTCCCTTGCCCTCAAACGACTTTTGGTAAGTGCATTGCGCTAAGTTCAGGCCGATTGATAATGCATCCATTACCGGTAACAAAGCAGATAATCAAATCAAAGAAACATGTTCTCAGACGACCATTAACCGTATTTCTGTTGCATCAAACTATTTCAACTTGTCAATAAAAGCCACTCTACCTTGATTTAGCGATTTCCTCTTGCTGAAGTATCTTCTGATCTTCCACGTAGCGTTCGTACTCTTGAGTTCTTTCTCTTTCCAGATTATCTTCAGGCTCTAGTTGGGCTTCCCAATCAAAGTTGATTCTTTTCCACGTAAAGTCTTCATCCTTGATTTCAAACAAGGTATAACCGGGAGTGTAACCTTTCCAATTGCCTCCCCACCATGCTGCGCTCACAGATTGGCTGGTGATGTACCAAATCCCATTAAACCGATAATCTTCAGGAATATGACTGTGACCTTGGAGAACAGCTTTCACAGAATGTCTTTCGATAATCTGCCTAAACTCCTTAGTGTCGGACACCACCATATGATTCATAGCCAATAAATCAGGACTGGCATTGAACTGTCCGATGTTATTGAAGGCCGCAATATGGGTAGTAATGATTGTCGGCATGTCATGGTGCTGACCTAGATCAAATCTCAACCAATGCAGTTGCTCTTTTCCAAAAGCATGGGTTTGAGATGGGCCGTGCTCCGCCTCTACTTCCAAGAGTGAGTCCATGACCACAAAATGCCAGTTCTTATGGTTGAAACTGTAATAGCTCTGCTCCATATCAAACTTAGACATGTACAATTGCTTCCCAATATCAGGATCGTTCTTGTCTGTCTTCCTTCTGCTACTTCGCCCAAAAATATCGTGATTGCCAATACAGTGATAGGCTGGCACTTGTAGGCGAGATGATTCTAGGGCAAAAATCTCCAATTGATCCAAATACTCAGCCTTTTCGGTATACATACCATCAAAGACCTGATCGCCTCCATATATGACAAAATCAGGTCTTGAGTTCATTTGATTTACACTCTTTATACAGGCTGCAAATCCTTCTTTTCCCTTTCTTTTTTGCCTGACATGGGAATCGGTCAGGTGGAGAAATGAAAAAGAATCCGGATTCAAGGAATTGGCCATTCCCGGCGAGGCTATTGAAAGCCCCATTCCGGTCATGGCTAATTGCTTAAGAAAACCCCTTCTTTGGGTCATGGTCTGATAGTTACATTTACCGTTCTTGAAACAGGGAAGTCAGGCAAATTTTTATTGATAACTCTGGCCTCCACTCCTACCACAGTGCCTGTATTGACAGAAACCGGGATAGTGTAATTGAAAAGCAAAGAATCAGTTTTGGAAATATTGGAATAAGCAGGCACGTAGGCCTTTTCATCCACTTGGACTGGATCAGCACTACCTAATTTGACCCAAAACTGAACTTTATCAATCTCCCCTTCCGACCAATATCGAAGATCGAAGGTACAAAGGGTGCCGGGAGACGGAGTAGAAGTTGAGGGGGTAGGACTTCTCAATGTGAAATTGGAAATCACAGGAATATAGCCAAGATCCTCTTTGATGATATCTGTGAGCGCATCAGTTGGAGCTATATCACAAGAGTAAATCCCGAGTGACGCAGTCAAAATTAAACTTGAGATAAATATTTTTAGTTTTTTCATATCAGTGGGAATTAATTTTGGAATAACCATAGGACAACTCCTTGGTTTGGTATTTCTGGCAGGCAGGTATTCGTACCCGGTTCTTCGTCAGCAATATTCGAACGCTGAATCCACGGTCCCCCCGGAATCTGATTGATAATCGGTTGCTTCAAGTCGGGATAGATATCGGTGCTATATTGGAATCTACGCATGTCTGTCCAAGTTTCCATTTGCAAGAAAAGAGCGATATATTTTTGCATCATGATATCTGTCAACTGCAAATTGGGTGCTCCCATGGAGATCTTCAGATTAGCCATATACGTTTCCATTGCCGCATTTGTCACTCCTACTTTAGCCATACTCGCTCTTATACCATTTCGATAGGCATCGTATGCCGCAGGTCTATTAGATTCCAGTAATGCTTCTGCCTTGATGAATTGACCCTCCACATAAGTCAGCATTTGCAGGGGAGCTGTATTTCTACTATGCCAGTTATTTGCGGTTAGATTCACATTTACCGTTGGATCATCACCCACGAGCGCACCCGGTACGATTCCTTTATAATTTTGTGGATTACCTGAAGTCATATAGATCGGCAATCGTGGATCTACCAATCCGGAATATTGCACCGTGCCGTTCATCATATTGGTGAGAAATGAGGTCGGCTGCTGTCCCTTATTGACAGGATTGCCTAAGAATCCCCACCAAGGATTTTGAATCTGCACTTCGTAGACCAGTTCTAAATCTTCGGCAGAGGTGCCGAATGCACGATCCACATCAGCCGATGCTTGGGCTTTCAATGCTGGGTTTTTTTCAGACATGTGAAGATTATATCTTGCTCTGAGTGCATAAGCTGCTTTCAACCAACTGGTAAGATTCCCATTGTAGATGTAATCATTTCTCACAACTCTCAAGGATGCTGCACTTGGTAGTGGCTTTTGGAGATCTTCTATGGCGCTATTGATCAACTCAGGCAGGTGTATTTCGTACATTTCCTGCATGGTATCATAGCATGGATACAAGTTGCTCGTTCCTTGATTGGCCTGTGTATAGGGTACATCGCCATAGATGGCTGTTGCAGTCAGTAGATTCATTGCCAATAGTGTTTTGGCTACGCCACTGTAATTGAAGGCTTCCTGCTCCTCCCCTCTGGTAATTATCTCTTGCAGACTTGGAATTGCCTCCGAGTAGAGTGGCCTCCACAACTGGTCAAAGCCATACGGCGTGTACTGACTGATCGCCTGACCTCCGAGGTACTGCGGATATTGTGACCCAAATTGAGCCGAACCAAACTGGACTGATGCACTGAACCGTATCGCTGAGGGCATAAGATTCTGAATGCTTACTTGATCCGGTGAGATTCGGGCTGGATCTACGTTGACATCTAGGAGACTGTCACAAGAGACCATTACTACTATCGTCAGTATTGCTGTTATTTTTGAAATTGTATTTTTCATAGTGGTTTAGAAATTAAAGTTTAAACCGAAGAATATGCTTCTGGTCGCAGGGACATTGGTTCCCACATATCCAAAGACATTACTTCCCGCACCAAATGCACTCTGCTCGGGGTCGAAACCAATGAAAGGAGTAGAAACCCACAGGTTGTTGCCTGTGACTGAGGCTGTGATTTGAGTAAAGGGAGTCTTAGCCAACAGACGCGCTGGGACTGTATAATTCAAGGATACGTTCTGTAATCTCAGCCAACTTGCTTCCTGAAAGCCATTAAAATCTGAGGCAAGTCTATACCTGAATGACTGACCGTAAAGTGTGCTGACCCCAATCGGGACCGCTTGCTCATTTGGAGCCCAAACCGGGCTTTCTGTAGTGCCAGTATTCACCACACCGTCGAAGACTACCAATTTATTTCTCAGTTCAGTCTCTGCTCCAGTAGGTGCCTCACCGCCAGCTTGACCGTATCTGAGTCGTCTGTTGATATCAAATACATAGCCTCCCTTTCTGAAAGTGAATAAGAAAGAAAGCTCCAGGCTTTTATAACGGATGGCATTATTCCAGCCGCCTTCCCAATCAGGAAATGCATTTCCGATAAAGGAGTCTTCGGCAAGGGGAACGCCTCTCCAGTTATTGTTGACATCAGGGTAGCCATTGACTAGTACAGGATCTCCGAAAAATGGGCTACTTTGATCTTCCACCTTACTCAATGGCCATCCATACCAATCACCCGGTCGACCGCCTACTTGTACCCGTTGCTTGACCCAAGGTGTTTCAGGCTGAAATACTATCTGTTCCAATCCTTCAGGAAGAGAAATCACACGTCCTCTAAGTCTCGACCAGTTGAGCATGGAGTTCCAGGTGAAATCTTTCTTCTTGATAATGTCCATGTCTGCCGTCAATTCCCAAATGTTGTTTCTGATTTCACCGGCATTGATCACAAAATTGGTAAAGCCAGTAGCACGGGAGACAGGAATCGGTACAATCTGATCTATTGAAGTTTGGACTGCGTAGTTCACATCCAGTCGTAGACGGTTGCTGAACAAGCCAAGATCGACACCGAATTCAACTCCTCGGGTTCTTTCGGGTCTTAGATTTTCTGCTCCGATTGTGGTGTTTCTAGCCACTCCGACTATACCTCTGAAAGGCACTAGCGTACTGTAATAGTTGCCGATTAGATAGGGTGCGGCGTCTTTTCCAACCTCAGCAAATGAGCCTCTGATCTTTCCAAAACTCAAGATTTTCGAAGACGATAGATTCAGTGTTTCAGTGAAGATATAAGCCATACTTACTGATGGATAGAAGAATGATCTATTTTCCTTGGGAAGAGTGGAAGACCAATCATTTCTGCCTGTCACATTCAAAAACAAGGTTTGCTTGTAGTCAAATTTAACATCCGCAAATACGCCGATGATATTTCTGGTAGAAGGAAAAGATCTTGCTGAATATTGACTGAGATTGTTTACAGACCAAAAATCAGGAATCACAAAGTTTGTTCCCGAAGCACTTAAGCTCTGTGCGTTGATCGTAGTCAATTGATTACCCACTGTAAAAGTAGCATTGATATGGTCCCCGATTTTCCGATTGCCGGTCAGTAAGAAGTTCGAATTGATTTCCTGATAGCCGATCACCTGCTCTGTAATGCTTCCGTTTGATCCTGCACCGATAAGGGTAGTGGGAGAAGTAAGGGTAAATCTTTTATCAGAGTATTGATCAATACCTACTCGGTAGCTGGCCGTAAGCCAGTCAGTAATTAAATAAGTAGCTCCCAGATTTCCCAGAAAACGATTCAGCGACTCTTCCTGAAATGCATTTTCAGCAAAATAGAGTGGGTTGTCCAATAAATTGGAATATCTGATTTGCGAACCGTCAGGATTCATGAAATCCGAAATATTGACATCCGGAGCATATCTTGACGCATAGGATATCACACCAGCTGTACCTACTCCCATTCTTGGATTCACTCCGTTGGAATTAATATAAGTAGCAGCACCGTCAATCGTCAATTTATCGGAGGCCTTCAACGATCCGGATATTTTGATGTTGGTTCTGTCAAATTCGGAATTAGGCAAAACGCCAGTTTGGTCCAATCGACCTATAGAGCCGTAAAACGTAGCCTTTTCACTTCCGCCTGAGAAAGAGAAATTATTTTGAAAAGTATTACCTGTATTGAATGTTTCATCCCATTGGTCATAAACAGGAGTGCCTTCCGGGATTGGAGGGCCATCCGCTCTATAGTCGCTTGGATTGTAGAGACCATTAAACCCTCTCAAATATCTTTGCTGCATAGGTGGTCTTTTTCCCACTTCGTCAAAGCTGTATGATGTTCGGTAATTAAAGGTGGTTTTTCCTGATTTACCTGATTTGGTTGTGATGATCACAGCTCCATTACTGGCTCTTAAGCCATACAATACTGATGCTGCCGGGCCTTTGAGGATACTAATCGATTCGATGTCATCAGGATTGATGTCCGCGGCACGGTTGGTATTGGTAAAGTTTGATCCGCCTCGGCCACCCGATATGTTAGTCTCGTTAGAAATTGGGATTCCGTCTACCACAAACAGCGGCTGATTATCTGCGTTGGGATTGAGAGAATTGACACCTCGGATTACAATATTGGTTCCCGCACCTGGGGCTCCTGAGCTGCTGGTAATATTAACCCCGGCAATTCTTCCTCTCAGGGCATTCAGTGCATTAGGTTGATTGGTTTCCGTGATCAATTTCTTATCGATCACCTGTACTGCATAGCCAAGTGATTTTCTCTCCTGCTCAATGCCAAAAGCAGTGACTACAAACTCATTCAAATCACTGACGCTCTGATCAAGTGACACATCTATGATTGTTTTGTTGCCTACTTCGATTTCTTCTGAGCTGTATCCTATAAAGGAGAAGATAAGCACGCTTTCTGCCGAAGGCACGGCAATTCTAAATGTACCATCGAAGTCAGTTATAGCGACGGTATTGGTCCCCTTCAGGACTACGCTCACTCCGGGGAGTGCATCCTTGGTGTCTGAATCGATCACCTTTCCTGTTATTGCTGTCTGGGCCAGGGCTGGCAAAGCCGTGATTACCCATAGCAATAAAATAGCTAGTAAATCTTTTTTCATTTTGATTAATTAGTTGATTTAGAAATTTATTATTGTGTTTTTTGGACTCTTTTCTTCAAATACAATAGGTCTCGGATTTTAGTATTCTTGATGGATGATCCTATTTTGAAATTCAAGTTCATCACCAATCAATAATACTTGCATAAAACTGCAAAAATTATCAAACTAATGCCAATTTTTGCAAGAATTTATTGCAAAATCTTTATTTAGGTATTATAAAACTTTTTAACAGCAGATATAGCTTATTATTATGCGTTTTTTTGCACTTTAATTTTCAATTCTTGGTTCAATCAAGTAAAAAAATGAAAATTGGAAGCAATACGAATTGAAATTGAAAAAAAAACTGACTCAATATGGTCTGACAGTATGACTCCAAGGCCAAAATTCTTTATGTGAATTTTTATAATCTGACGACTTCAAATAAGACTGGTTTGAAGTTGCTTTCAAATTCGTTTACTAGAATAGTTGGCAGTTGCGAGGCGGCGAAAAACCACTAATTGAGAATCTCCGCAGGAGATTTTTGGATAAATACGTATGGGTCTAAAAGCAAAATACTACACCAAATTTTTAAAAATCAATTCATTACCTTACCATAAATAGATTTTTTTTAGGCTATGAAAAAGAGACACACCACACCAGGCGTTTACCTACAAGGGCTGAGTCCTCAGCCGCGCCCCATCGCACAGGTCGCAACAGCTATTCCTGCATTTATTGGCTATACTGAAAAGTCAATTCACCGAGGAATTCAAGTGATGAACACTCCTATCCAGATTCGATCGGTTTTAGAGTTTGAGGAATTCTTTGGCAAAGCCTTTCCCTCCAAATTTGAAATCGTCCCCACTCTCCCCGACGATGCATTCCCCATCAATATAGACGGACAGATCAAGAGTATTTCATTTCTTCCTGATCAGCAAGGATTTCTCTACTATTCGGTAAAGGCCTTTTTTGAAAATGGTGGAGGCACTTGCTACATCGTCTCGGTGGGAAATTATACGGGTGAGGCAAGTTTGATTATTGAAAAATCTGCTTTGCTCGGTGGGCTCACAGCTCTAGACCATGAAAATACGCCATTGATATTGGTGATCCCGGATGCGGTTTTACTGGGAGACCTTGCACCGCACCTCTATCAACAAATGCTTGCGCACTGTGCAAGCAAGAGAAACCGATTTGCTATTTTGGATATTCCCGATGGTTATCAATCTTTAAATGGTGGAAATGATTGCATTTCAGATTTCAGAAATGGCATCGGAATTCAAAATCTGGCATTTGGTGCAGTATATTATCCATGGCTTTATTCCAGCATTGCTTTTGATCCTTCAATGGAGGTCCTCGATCGCTTCACACTTTTGGATCTGCAGAATATTTTGACCGAGCCACACGCTCAAACGTTTTTGAATTCAACTCCTGCGCCATACGGCAGCTATCTGGATCAGGGATTGAGAAATTTTAGTCCTACCTATTTGGCATTGTTGGAGGCAATCCAAAAAAAACTGGGATTGCTTCCACCTTCCGGGTTTCTGGCAGGCGTTTACGCTCGAACAGACCAGCAAAGAGGGGTATGGAAAGCTCCGGCAAATGTCTCTCTAAATTCTGTTTTCAAGACTTCTTCCTCCGTGACAGCCGTTTCCCAGCGTGATCTAAATATTCATCCATCAGGGAAATCAATCAATGCAATTCGGGAATTTCCAGGAAAAGGGATCCTCGTCTGGGGCGCAAGGACGCTTGCCGGGAATAACAACGAATGGCGGTACGTACCCGTCAGAAGAACCGCAATGATGGTGGAGCAATCTATTCGAGATGGAATTCAGTTTGCTGTTTTTGAGCCCAATACTTCAAATACTTGGTTGACTATCAAAAATAGCAGCACCAATTTCCTTACAAGTATTTGGCGTTCGGGAGGATTAGCCGGCGCTAGAGCTAAGGAGGCTTTCTATGTCCAAGTTGGCTTAGGTAAGACCATGACCGCCCAAGATATTAGCAACAACCGAATGATTGTCGAAATCGGAATGGCAATCCTTCGCCCGGCCGAGTTTATAGTGTTGAGAATTGAATTGAATATTAAGGGATAATTTTTACCCTCCAAGGGTTTAAAACTCTTGGAGGGTTGGTTTAAAAAGCTTTTCGAGATTTGTAATCTCGAAGCTTGATCTTAAGGTTTGTAACCTTTATGGTTGTCCTGTTCATTTTTTCCAAGCCTAATCGTTCAAGATTACGAATCCAGGATCCAAAGATATTCACTAATAAAGGGCTCAAATTTATTGGTTCTTAAATCTTCATACTTTCATCTAGCGACTTGACACTGAATTCTAACCTCTATTTTCTTGTCTCTAAAATCTTATTCTAGATTCTGCAAGGCTTGATACTAACACTAGGCTTCTAGATACCCTCTTGATTCTTGGCTCTAAAGTCTAGTATCTTGATACTTACGTCTAGCTACTTGATACTTTAAAACTCACTTCTCCACTCCAAATCGATACTCGATCAGGTGCTCATATTTCTCCCCGGGATTCAAAATCGGTGATGGGAAATTATCGTGGTTGATTGCATCAGGCCAGTTCTGCGACTCTAAGCAAAAGCCCCAATGCTTATCGTAGGTTTTACCATCTGCTCCGGCAAAATTCTCGAGAAAGTTGCTGGTATAAAACTGAACACCTACGTTGTCTGAATACATATCCATAGTTCTTCCAGAATTAGGATGAACGACATGCACAAAATGCTTCATTTCCTTACTTAGCGCCGGTTTCATCACCATATTATGATCAAAGCCGCCGTCATTTGCGGTGATCTGATCACCTAAAACTTTTGCCTCTCGGAAGTCAAACGGAGTCCCCGTCACATCCTTGATCTCACCAGTCGGGATCAATTCCGCATCCACGGGAGTATAGGCGTCTGAATTAAACTTGAACACGTGATCTGTGACTGGTCCTGTGATGCCACTGAGATTGAAATAGGTATGATTCGTCAAGTTGACAATCGTCGGCGCATCAGTCTCTGCTTCAAACCGGATTCGCAACACATTCTCAGGGGTAAGTTCCATCCAAAGGGTAGTGGTTAGATTCCCTGGAAAACCTTCTTCCCCATCCGCACTGAGGTAAGTCATTTTCACACCGATGATCGAGTCGCTGGAATAAGGCTCCGATTGCCAAACCTTTTTATTGAATCCTTCCAGTCCTCCGTGGAGGGTATTCGGACCATTATTAGCCGCCAAAGAATAAGTATCGCCGTTGAGTTCAAATTTAGCTCCGGCGATTCGGTTGGCTACCCGACCGGCAGTTGCACCAAAAAACGGGTTGGATCTAGTCAAATACTCCGCAATACTATCCATCGTCAGCGCAATGTTTTCTACTTTGCCACCCTTGTCTGGCGTCGAGATGCGGGAGATCAACCCCCCATAATTGCTCATCTCTACCTGCATATTTCCATTATCAAGGGTGTACTTAAATATTTCCTGATCTTGAATTTGAGCGACTTTTTCTACTTTTAGCATAAGGTTTACTTCTTCAGCGATGGTCTGAGTTTCTTGGTTTTCAGGTTTGGATTGACAGGCGAAAGTCACAATAATCAGCAAAGCTGCTCCAATACGAAGTGGAGGGGAATATTTCATAGATTGGGATTTATTATTGTGATTGGGATCGTAAGTTAAACTCTCATTGATTATAGGCCTTTACCTTCCGGCAAAATTCACTTCTATTTTCTAAGGTTATTCATTTCGATTTTTGCCAACTCAGCATCCAGCCTTGCACGATCGTAGAATCTCCCTCCCATCACCACAGCGATCGGCCGCTTCATAGTAGATAGATCTTCCAACGGGTTCTTCTCTACCAACACAAAATCAGCCGCAGCTCCCTTTTCGATTATGCCCCACTCCCCTTTTTGATCGAAATACATAGCCGGGTTGATGGTGCCGGTCCGAAGGATTTCCAAATTGGACATACCCGCTCCTGACATCATCTCGATCTCGTGATGAATGGAAAATCCTGGAACATTAAATACCTGAGGAGAATCTGAGCTCATGATCATTGGTACACCAGCCTCATGAAGTGAAAGGAAAAGTTGATTCCTGAATTCCAGATAAGGCTGCACATTCGCTTTAGATAGTACTCCCTGACTCTCCAATAGCTTCTTTTGAGTTACCCATTGCTGGATTTGGAGACCCGGCAAATACTTCATCTCTGGAGCCAACCGAAATGAATCCGCAGGAACATAGCCAAAATACCGGTCAAAAAGTGTCAGGGTCGGGGCGATCCAAGTCTTGTTTTTCAAGGTCATTTTAATCAAATCGGGAAGTCTATTTTGATCCGCTTCTCCTACCACCAGCATGCTGAAAGGCCCAGCAACGGTTGGATCCAATCTAGACTTATCTGCTATCATTGCTTCCAGATAGCCATCCATATGCTCCACAGATTTGTAGCCGTTTTGTAGACACGTTTCCAATCCAACTCCAAGAGAGATATGGCCGCCGTAGGGAATCCCCACAGCTTTAGCTGTTTCGGCTATCGACATAAACTTTGGCACATCCAATCCGGGATGCAGTTTCAAATGGTCATAGCCGGCAGCTTTTTGGGAACTGACCATTTGGGCACCCATTTGAGGCGATTCCACAGAATTACCGTTTAGCGACGGGCCTGAAATAAACATCCGTGGGCCTGAGATGTCTCCAGATGTCACCTTCCGCTTCAACTCCAAATGGGATTCGTGACCGAGCATACTCCGGATCCGAAGGACTCCGTTTGCAAGATAAAGCCAAAGCGTCTCTTCCTGAAGCTTGGTATTCTCATTTTGAGCAACTGGCAAGTGAGCGTGCATCTCAGCTAGACCGGGATAGACAAAAGCACCTTTGCCATCCGTGATATTCATTCCTACGCCATTATTTGGAAGCTTACTCATTGGCATGACTTGCATGATGACCCCGTCTTTGAGAATCAAAAAGCGATTCTCCAGTATTTTTCCAGATTCCACATCTACTACATGAACATTCCCCAGAACCATTTCTTGAGCTAGCACAGAATTAAACTCGGGAAGTAAACTGACTGCCAAAATGCAAATCCAGATGAAGAGTTTATTTTTCATGATTTCTTTATTTGGTGGACATTCAGGAACAATCTGAATTCCTATTTTTTGCTTTTTATATCCAAAAACTCCAATGCCTCATCAAGCATTTCTTCCCGTGACTGAGCTATGCTAAGATGAAGCCCGTACCCGGGTTCTTCCCAAGTGGCAAATTGAGAATCCAACATTCCGGCTTTCATGTAGTGATTTTTCCTGGCAAGCATCCGCTGCCAGATCAGCTCTCGATCACCTGTTAAGTGAATCCACTTGACCTCCGAGTTGATGTGCAGGATTTGTCGATACTCCTCTTTCAAAGCTGAACAGCCCAAAACCGATCCTCCATGAGAAGTCGACTCGCGAAGCATTTCAGCTAACGAATTCAGCCAAGGCGCACGATCCAAGTCATCAAGGGGAATTCCATCGCTCATCTTCGCTATGTTTTCCGCAGGGTGAAACTCATCCGCATCGTAAAAAGGCAATTTCAAATGCGCTGCCAAAGCGCTTCCCAGCGTAGTTTTGCCGGTACCAGATACTCCCGTGACGATCACTATCATGTCGGAATTTAGGGAAAATAATGATTTAAATCGGGCACAAAATCCAAAGACGGTCTATTCTCATGATGCTGTGGATAGACAAATAAGTAATCAGCAACCTCTTATTTATTCTAATTTTTAAAGTTATAATTCGAACTTTATCTTCTTTCTGGGCTGTACTTTCATGAAATTTTTATGAAAGTATGTTTTATTCGAAAACTTTTTTCTAAATTTACTCAGTCAAATATTTGATGGGGAAATCAGATTTATTCAAAATTTAATTTTAAAAAATCTGATAAAACCTCAAAATCAATCAATTGGATTTCATTTACCCTAACTAATTGATTTGAAATTTGAATCAGGAAAAATCTCTCTCGCGAAAATTAACCTTTCAAGCCTCTTATGTTAAGCAAGTATCCACTTTCTGAAGTCGAAAAAAGTTTTCTCAAGGAATCTGGCGTCGAAAAGATCAGCACGCTTATTCCCTACCTGCAAGTTGACAACTTTCCAAAGCTTGGGCTACTGACCGCCTGCCGATTTTTGGAGTGGGTCGCCGCCAATCCTGAAGGAGTAATCAGTTTGCCAACCGGAAAATCCCCCGAATTTTTCATTAAGTGGACTCAGTTTTTACTTGAAAATTGGGACAATAAGAAAGGCAAAGAAGTTCGAGAAAAATACGGCCTGGGCGCTACCAAAAAACCGGTTTTGAATGATCTGACTTTTGTGCAGATCGATGAATTTTACCCCATATCCTCCTCACAGAAAAACAGCTTTTATGACTATGTAAATAAATTTTACATTGACGGATTCGGACTTTCCCGGGAAAAAGCGATCCTGATTAATTCTGACGCAATTCCTTTGGCCAATGGCCTGCATTTCAGCAAGGTATTTCCAGACTTGAAAGTCGATCTTTCACTGCGATTCCGTGATCCGCAAAACGACCTCGAGAAACTTCAGCAAGAATCCATCTACCTCATCGATCATTGGTGTGGAGATTACGAGCAGCGGATCCGTGATGTCGGCGGAATCGGTTTTTTCCTCGGCGGTATTGGTCCCGATGGACATATCGCTTTCAACACAAGAGGTTCACATATCTTCTCTGTCACCAGACTTACAGAGACTAATTTTGAAACTCAGGCAGTTGCAGCAGGCGATTTGGGAGGAATTGAGGTCTCGGCCAACCGTCTTGTAATTACCATTGGTCTCGATACAATTGTATATAATCCTGAGGCCGTGGGAATTATAATTGCTGCTGGAGAAGCCAAAGCCGGAATTGTCAAAGATTCTCTGGAAACCAAGCTAAGCAATGTCTATCCCGCCACAGTCCTTCAGAAATTAAAAAATGGCCGATTCTATCTTACCAAAGGTGCTGGAGTGAGGCTTACAGATTCGATGGACGCCTATTATGAAAAAGGCGAATGGATATGGGAAAAGACAGAGCGATCGGTCATCGACCTTTGTAAAAAACTAGGCAAATACGGGCATCGAATTAAATTGGCCGACTTAAAGGCAGATAAATACACCAAGCTAATTCCAGATCTCTCGGAAGACACGGTGAATCAGGTCATGAAAAGTATTGAAGCCAAACTGGCGAAAGGATTGGAGCAAGAGACGGATCAGGTGCTCTTGCACACCGGCCCGCACCATGATGATATTTCTCTGGGAATTCTTCCACATATCACCAATCAACTGTATGAGCCAAGCAACGAAGCTCATTTCTCTGTATTGACCTCGGGATTTACGGCCGTGACCAATACATTTGTGATCGACACACTTCAGTTTACCAAGAAACTTTTGGATGAAGGGAAGGCTCAAATGGTCAATTATGAAGACTTTTTCTCGGTCGGATATACACTCAAAACAGATAAGGATGTCTACCATTTCCTAGCCAATGTGGCTTCTGAAAATGCATTTGAGCGTCAGCGAGGACTTTGCCATAGAGTCATCCGAGCATTGGTGATTATCTATGAAATCAAAAATAAGAATCAGCTTCGCGAGACAATCAACGAAGTAATCAGTGTACTTCGAAATAGCTACGATGGGGAGAAAAACCCTGCCAAAATCCAAAAACTCAAAGGTATGATCCGGGAGTTTGAGGAAGAACTGGTTTGGGCACATTTCGGAGTGCAGGTGAAGAATGTGCATCACCTGAGACTTGGCTTCTACACAGGCGATATTTTCACCGAACAGCCCGATAAAACTCGCGATGTAGAACCGATCGTGGAAATGTTCAAGAAAGTGAATCCTACGAAGATTAGCTTAACCCTTGATCCCGAAGGAAGTGGCCCCGATACACATTATAAAGTACTTCAAGCCACTGCGGCAGCCGTGAAAAAGTGGGGCGAAGAGAAGGATCTGAGTGAACTTCGGATCATCGGATACCGTAATGTCTGGTTTAAATTTGAACCACATGAGGTAAATGTGATTGTACCTGTCTCGTTAGGAGATATTTCTGTGATGGAGGATTCATTTGCCAACTGCTACCTCAGCCAAGTGAATGCTTCTTTCCCAAGCTACGCCCATAATGGTAAATTCAGCACCGTTGCAAAGCGAATCTGGGTCAATCAGCTGGATGCTATTCAGCTTTTACTCGGAAAGAATTATTTCTACCTCCATGAGCGGGCTAAAGTACGATCAAGTCACGGCTTGGTTTTCTTCCGCGATATGAATGTGGAAGAGTTTTTAGCTACAGCCAGAGAGCTCGAAAAATCAATTGAAGGAATGCTTTAAAGGCATTTTAAGAAAAAAAAACCTATGTATATCAGAAGGTTGTCCAAAAGTGACAACTTTCTGATTTTAGATAAACCTATTAAACCCCAAGCTTCAATAAATGGAAAAGGCCATTTTAGGATTAGACATCGGAGGCACCGGCATCAAAGGTGGTGTATTGATCAATGGACATCTGCAGGATATCCGGTCTATTTCTACTCCGGCCCAGGAGAGTAAAGCCTTTATTCTCGAAACCATCGCAGAGTTTATCGAATCTTATTCTTCCTACGAAATTATGGGTATCGGAATTGGTATTCCGGGCTTGGTGAATGTCGAAGAAGGAATCGTATTGGGACTATCTAATATCCCGGCTTTTCAGCACGTCGAACTCAAAAAATTCCTCACCAATAGATTCGACAAACCTATTTTCATAAACAATGATGCCAACTGCTTTGCGCTTGGTGTCTACAAGTTTGGTGTAGGACGCAAGTACAAAAACTTGGTTGGAATAACTCTCGGAACGGGAGTGGGTGGCGGAATAGTCATCAACGGACACCTTTACAGCGGAGTAAATTCTGCAGCGGGCGAATGGTGTAGCGCACCTTATCGGGACCATGATTTTGAGCATTATTGCAGCGGAAAGTTTTTTGCGAAATATTATCACTCCAAACCTAAACCCTTGGCCAAAGCAGCACTTGCCGGAGATCCGAGAGCTCAACGGGCATTTGATGAATATGGCCATCACTTGGGTGAATTGATCAAGCATATCTTGTACGCCTTGGCACCTGAGGCGATAGTACTTGGAGGCTCCATTCGAAAAACATATCCGCTTTTCAAAAAATCACTGCATCAGACCTTGTCAACATTCGGCTATGCTACGGTATTGGAGCGACTGGAAATTTTGCTTTCAGAATTGGACGAGACTGCCATTCACGGAGCGGTGGCTTTGGTCGAACTCGAACCTGAAGCAGTCACGAATTAAGTTATTAAGTTGGTTTAGTTTGTTATAAATGCGGCTCAGTTATGGGCCGCTTTTTTTATGAAATTGGCGGATACCTACGGTGCCAAATCGGTGTTTTTTTTATCACATAGAAAACATAGTCACATAGTCAATTTAAAAAATGAAAGCACCAGGGGTGCGACACCTTTGTAGATAATTTGGATCACCGTGCTTCAGGTTTTGGCCGAATTGACGCCAATGGAGAAAATAAGGGTTCGTCAAAACGGTTGGAGGATGATTTGTTTTTACCACAGAGACACAGAGCACACAGAGATTCCACAGAGAATTCTTAATGAGGTTTTTTGTATCAGATATCCCGAGCAAAAGCGCTGAAGGCGCGGCTTATATCAGCCATAGGCGAAACCCATGGTCAAGAAAATCAAACACATTTCCGGGTTTTGGCCGAATCGACGCCAATCGAGAAAATAATGGTTCGCCAAAACGGTTGGAGGATGATTTATTTTCACCACAGAGACACAGAGAACACAGTGGTTTCACAGCGAATTCTTAATGAGGTTTTT
>Ga0136559_1000198_pt1 | contig 20521 bp, 15 predicted proteins | sample AntRauMeHopE1496_FD_104633 | JGI IMG/M metagenome (GOLD analysis project Ga0136559, IMG submission 104633) | Saline lake microbial communities from Rauer Islands, Antarctica - Metagenome Hop E1 #496 | ecosystem: Environmental > Aquatic > Non-marine Saline and Alkaline > Saline | place... | reverse complement strand
TTTCCAAATTAAAGTATAAAATAGATTTTTAACCCAACCTTCAATATAAATTGATTTTGTACATGAAATACTAACCATATCTTAAAATGGTCGGAGGTCAATATATAATAAATTAAAATTTAAATTAATGTATTTATATTAACATTTTGTTTTTTTAATTGAAATTCTAATGTTAAATGGAATTAATTCAGAAAGGTGTGTAGCAAATCCGATTTTTATGGAAGAAGTATATCTCTATTTAAAAGAAAGAATAGAAAAGTTATCAAATAATAATGATGAAAAATTTTATAGTAGCCCGACCAAAAAAGTTATGGATTATTGTGTTAAATTCTGTTATTTGAAAAAGGAAAAGGTAAAAATTATTCGAAACTATATCAACGAAACTAAGGACAATTCGATATTGAACGATGAAGAAATAGTTCAAGCTGAAATAATTCTATGCAAAATAATAGATCTTAACGTAAATTCATTCAAAACCATTGTAATACTATTGCCTGGGTACAAAAGATATTTTAAACTACACCAGTTTCGACAGCACTATAATAAACTGTATTCTATTATGAACGGATAATAGCAAAAATTTTAATCTTTTGAAAATAATAGTTGAGTATATGAAGATTATATTGAATTTTTTTTTAATTTCATTCTCTATTATAAAAAAAAAATTAAATTATAATTTTTAAAAAATTTATCGCTTTCATAGATATGCAATTGAATAAAAAAAAGATTTTCTTTTTAATTAAAAAAATAGAAATTGTTAAATCAAAATAAAATAGTATTGAAAATTTTTGGTTTTTGAAATTTTTCATAAAAATGGATTCTGTAGTATAATGTAAATATTTTTTAAATAAAAATTTATGTTGAATAAAATTAATGGAAAAAATCTTTGATTTTAAAATTTGATATAACTCTTTTTGGATAAAAAACTCATTGAATTTTAATGATTTTGAATTCTCTTTGTAAGTCAGAGTTTTTCTTTTGTATTGATTCTGATTAAAAAAAACTTGTTTAGGAAAAATTGGAAATTTTACCGTAATTTTTTTTCTAGAAACCTTTAATAACTGCTTAAAGTAAACTCCATTTGTAAAAAACAAATTAAAATCATTCGAGGTATTTTTCCATTGATTTTGTCCTAATAAATACATTAATCATATTTAATAAAAAATTAAATGCTAAATATATATATAAGTACTTTTAAAATAATTTGACTATGAAATCAGATCAAAAAGTTTCAACCCTGTCAGAAGTTTATTCACGAATTATTGAAAGAACCGTAAACGCTCTAAAAAATTATTTGAAATTAACGAAAAAAAAGCATTTTAAATATGATATTGTACAAGAATTAAAAAATCGATGGAAATTAAGAGTAGATCATACAATAGGTTCTATGAATGGATCTTGGGCTAAATTTCAAGATTCATGCATTCAAAAGAATGTAAAATATGATTCAGACGGAGATAAAAAGACTATTTCCTATGATTTTTGTTTCCCTTCAATATGTTCGTTGAGCTGGGATCTTTATAAAAATTCTGACTCAAAGGAAAGTATTGCTTCGAATTTTAAACTCTGGGTCTGGAACTGTATGATATCAGGAAGTGTTAATGAAGGAAACTTACCTATTCCGGCATTTTTATGGCACAGAAAAAAGGTTTCATTGTTAAAATCAATTACATCGTCAACGCTAATAAGTCATTCAAGAAATTCTAAAAAAAACATTTTTAACTTTGTAGGGTTGTTAAAAAACAGAAACCATTGTGAAAATTCGAAAGAAAATACGTTATCATTTTTAAAATATTATTCTACTTGCAAAAATTTGACGGAAGATTCTTTCGAGAAGAGAGAAAAAGAATTATTTGACGAAAACTCCGAAGAAGAGTTAGAAAGTAACACTTATGAAAAATATGAAAAAAATTCGGCACCGAATTTTTTACTTGCAGTTATTGAAAAAGTATATAGAAGAAATACAAAATGGACTATTGTTTTAAAAAATGGAATATTAAACATTAATAAAAAAGACTTTTTATTTAATCTTTGTAAATGTGAATTTTTTTGGTAAATAAATGATTGTTTTTTTTTTAAATTAAAACAATTTGTCTTTAAAAAAATTAAAAATAAGAATTTTTATAATGGAAAATTATAAAAGAACTGAGATTTTAGGTCAAGGTGCGTATGGTAAAGTTTACAAAGGACAAGACCTAAGGACAGGGCAAATAGTTGCACTCAAAAAGGCCTTGGCATCTTCAGAAGAAGAAGGGATACCACCAACTAGTTTAAGAGAAATTTCTATTCTCAAATCAATATCTGAATGCGAATTTATTGTCAAATTACTAGATGTTGTTAATACCAAAACAAAGTCTGGAAAAGGGATTTTATATATTGTTTTTCAATATTTAGATTTTGATCTTAAGGCATTCATGATTTCTAAAAACGGAAAAGGAGTCGGTTTAGATAATAAAATATCAAAAGAATTTTGTTTTCAATTATTAATTGGTATAAACTATTGTCATCAAAAAGGAATCATGCACAGAGATTTGAAACCCCAAAATTTATTAATTGACAATGGGACGAAACTAAAAATTGCTGATTTTGGTTTAAGTAGAAACTTTAGCATTCCAATTGGAAAATTTACACATGAAGTTGTAACACTTTGGTATCGGTCTCCTGAAATACTTCTTGGTGCAAAATGTTATTCAACACCTATTGATCTTTGGTCAATCGGATGCATCCTTGCAGAAATGCTTACCGGGCTTCCATTTTTTTGTGGAGAAAGTGAATTTGAACAACTTTTAGCTATATTCAGAATCATGGGAACTCCAAATACAAAAAATTGGCCAAGCATTAGTGATTTTAAAGATTGGCATGATTTTCCTAAATGGATGCCTCAAAGGTTAAATCTCATCTTTCCTAATTTAGATCTAGAAGCCATTTCTTTATTAAAATCTTTTTTAAGACTTGATCCTATGAAAAGAATAACAGCCACCAAAGCCTTAGAATTACCTTTCTTTGATGATATTAGAGATTTTTATAGATTATAAAAATTCATTAACATAATTGTTAAAATAAAGGACGCGTGTCGTAAATTATTTTGTTTTTTATGGAAAATTTCTTTATTAATGATCAAGCTACAATTAATATTGGTACAATCGGCCATGTAGCCCATGGTAAGTCAACCTTAGTAAAAGCTATTACTGGTATCCAGACAGTTCGTTTTAAAAATGAACTGGAAAGAAACATAACTATTAAGTTAGGTTATGCAAATTCAAAAATTTTTAAATGTAGTAATTTAAATTGTCCGAAACCAGGGTGCTACAAAGCAATGGGGTCGGGGATAAAAACTATACCATATTGCGAACAATGTCATTATGATATGGTTTTAGTAAAGCACATCAGTTTTATCGATTGTCCAGGACATGAAATTTTAATGGCGACTATGCTTACTGGAACATCAATAATGGATTCCGCTCTGTTAGTAATTGCATCAAACGAAAATTGTCCCCAACCTCAGACTTCGGAACATCTTGCTGCAGTGGAAATTATGAAAATGAAAAATCTAATAGTACTACAGAATAAAGTAGATTTGATATCAAAAAAAAGAGCAAAAGATAATTATTCTGAAATTTTAAGATTTATTGAAAAAACTGATTTTGAATCAAATCCAATAATACCGATATCAGCCCAACGTCGATGTAATATAGATATTTTGATACAAGCGATCGTCGAAAATATTCCCAGTCCACAAAGGGATCTTTCTTTAAATTTAAAAATGTTTTTGATAAGAACTTTTGATATAAATAAACCTGGATGTAATATTCAAGATTTAAAAGGTGGGGTAGTTGGTGGCTCGATAGGGTCTGGAATATTAAAAATAGGAGAAAATATCGAAATTCGACCTGGAATCTCAAAAAGGAATAAACTAGGGAAACTAAAATGCTTTCCTGTACTCACCAAAGTTCAATCTCTTAACACTGAAAAAAATAAACTAAGGTTAGCGGTCCCTGGAGGTCTTATTGGAGTGGGAACATTATTGGACCCAAGTTTGACTAGAGCAGATAGATTATCTGGACAATTATTAGGTCATGTTAATAAACTTCCTGAAATTTATATCAATATTTATGTTTCGTTCAAACCTTTGAGAAGATTATTAGGAAAATCTCAAGATAATTATAAATTTTCTGAATTTTTAAAAAATGAAATTCTTATGATTAATATTTGTAGCTCAAGTACAGGTGGGAAAATTTTAAAAAAAAAAAATCATTTAATCGAATTTCAATTAACAACCCCGACATGCTGTGAATTCGGGGATAAAGTGACGTTGAGTAAAAGAATTGATAAACATTGGAGATTAATTGGATGGGGTACTTTTAGGGGAGGAAAAAAATATAAAACTTAATTTTAATTCAACATTGAATTTTTGTAAGATCTTTCAGTATTTTCAAACACCTTTCCTTTTCACAAACAACAATTCTATGGATTTTTATCACTGAATTAAAATTAAAATTATATTTTTCACTGATTTGACCAATTATTTTTTCTATTTTTTGAAAAGATCTGATATCATATTGAGTTACCAAACTTACTGTTCTACCAGACTTTCCTGCTCTTGCTGTTCTACCGACTCTATGAATATAAACTTTAGCATACACAGGAATATCAAAATTTATTATAATATCAGTACATGGAATATCTAAACCTCTTGATGCAAGATCAGTTGCAATTAAAATTTGTGTTTTTCTATTTTTAAAATTTTCCAAGATTTTTAACCTTCTAATTTGGTTCATCCCACCATGAATACATGAAGCTTTAAAACCCAAAAATTTAAGCAGAAGAGCAAGTTTTTCAGCACACCGTTGGGTATCTACAAAAGTTATTATAGAGCTTTTGTAGAATTCATTACATAGATATACCAAATAAGTTTCTTTATATTTGTGAGGTATAAAACAATAACTTTGAGATAGATTTTTTACAAGTTTATAGTTATGATTCAAAGAAACTCTAATTGGATTTTTTAACCAATTAGATTGAATTTTGTTTATTTTTAGAGTTTTAGTTGCTGAAAATAAAAAATTTTTTTTATTTTTTGGAAGCTTTGAAAGAATAAATGTCAATTCTTTGTCAAAATCAATTTGTAATATTTTATCTGCTTCATCAACGACAAAACTAAATTTAGTTTTAGTTGGAATTATAAACGAAGATCCAATATGTTCGACTAAACGACCTGGAGTTGATATTAATATATTAGGTTTTCCTTTAAGTATCGCTTTTTGGGTTACATAGTCAATTCCTCCAGTTAAAACTGCAAATTTTATTCCAAGAACACCACCTAACATTTCCCCCTGTGAGGCAATCTGAAATGCCAGTTCCCTAGAAGGAACTATGATCAAAGCTGAAAACTCTTCCCTATTAATTAAAATATTTTGAAGTAATGGGATTACGAAAGCCAGAGTTTTTCCTGATCCTGTTTGAGCATATCCTATTATATCATAACCTTTTAGAGCATAGGGAATTGTAAGTGATTGGATATGCGTAGCTTTTTTGAATCCCAATATTTCGCATATTCTGCAAAGTTGAATACATACTCCTAACTGTTTAAATTTAACCATAGTGTTATTATAAGAAGCTTCATTTAAAAAAAAAAATTTGGAAAATATTTACACATTTGAAATGTTTTTTCTAAATAAGGTACTTCCTTTACTCCCCTTTGATCTAAAATGGAAAGATATTGATACAAGTTGTACAAAATTTATTCATAGATTGTATTCTCTGTTGAATAATAATTATGTTGAAGACTTTTATTCCTTTTTAAGATTTAATTATGTTCATGAATTTTTAAAGTTTGCCATTTGCAGTCCAAACTGGACGTCTTTTTTAAACCTAGGGTTAAAATTTAATAGAAAAGAGAAAATAAATGGGTTTATTACTTCAAATTTTCGAAAAATAATAATCAGGAATCAATTAATTTTTTGTTCTGAAATAAATTTCTTATGTCTTCAAAAAAAACTTAGAAAGAAATTATTCGTCCAAGTTTTGATAAAAGAAATAACAAGGAGAATAAACTGTTTCGGAAAAACAAATGCTATTTATACGACTGGCTTACCTTTTTTAAGGCCATTTTTGAAAACAAATTATTTTTATTTCTCATTAAAACCCCAAAAACAAGGGATCTTCAATGGAGGTAAATTTACAAATTGCAGTTATAAAAATCAAAAAATGCTATTGGATTGGAAAAAATTCATTCCAAAAAAAAAAAAAATTCCAAACTATAGGATCCATTTAAAAAATATGAAGAAAAACTTCCAAAAAAAAAAAATTTATAAACATTTTGAATTAATAGACTTTACTTATTGGATCAGGTTCGTTAAAGGATTTAAATATGCGTTTATTAATCGTAATGGTGTCCTAAATAATAAAAAATCAATAATAAGCTTCTATGCTTTAGCTTGTAGAACGGTGAAGGGTAAAAGACCTTGTTATTTTTATGACGCTTATTTTTATTATGGAACTCAAATGATAGAAAGAGGGTTATTTATTACCAACACATTAGTTATATGTAAATCTATAGGATTTGATTTGTTTTATATTCTTGATGGATATTACAATGAAAATTTTTTACTGAAGTCAAAATTTAAAAACGGATATAATAAAGTAAGTATGTATATGCTTGGTCTTAAACTAAAAATAATAGAACCCTTGGAGAATGGATTAATCTTTTTTTAATCAGAATAACTATGACAACCGTATCACATTTAATTAAATCAATTTTCAATTTTTTTATAATCATCATTTTTTTTTTCAATAGTTAAACTAATGAAATTAGTCTTTTAGAGATTGGACTGAAATTTATTTTATCGAATTAATAATGGAACCAATTCGAAATTTTTGCATAAAAAGTTGTTTAGACTTAAAATTTTTATATAGTGAAATATTTCAACATATTAAATTCCAGAAAATATTACTTTTTCTGATTAATCTCTGTTTTAATAATATTCTTCACCAGGTAAATCACCCATTCCATCTTTAGAATTATTTTTAGTTTTTTCAGGTATCTCAACAATTAAAGCTTCTGTGGTCAAAACCATTGATGCTATAGAACATGAATTTTCAAGAGCCCAACATGTTACCTTTACAGGGTCAACTACACCATTTTCAAGTAAATCTTCATAAGAATCTGTAGCTGCATTATAGCCCATTCCGAACTCCATATTTTTACACCTATCTAGAACTACTTCCCCTTCTTTTCCGCAATTTTTTGCTATTTGTAAAAGAGGAGCTTCACATGCTTTTGCGATAATTGCTGCTCCCAATTTTTCTTCTTCATCGTCGAATGATTCTTGTATACCTGGGATAAGTTTAATTAAATTGATCAAAGTTGCTCCTCCTCCAGGAGTAATACCCATTTCAATTGCAGCTTTAGTTGAATTTATCGCATCTTCGTATCTAAGTTTTTTATCTTTTAATTCTGTTTCTGTTGCTGCTCCTACTTTGATTCTTGCAATACCACCACCTAATCTCGCAATACGTTCTTCACCTTTTTCTTTATCAAACTCCGAATCTGTATTTTCAATTTGTTTTCTGATTAATTCTATTCTTTTGTTAATAGCTTCTTGATTGGATGCCTCGGATATTATTGTACAAGCTTCTTTTGCTACAACAATTCTAGTTGCTTTTCCCAATTTATCTATCGAAACATTTTCTAATGTTAAACCAACCTCTTCTGCCATATAAGTAGCACCCGTAAGGATTGCAATATCTTCTAAATATGCTTTGCGTCTCTCACCAAAACCAGGAGCTCTTATAGCACAAACATCTAATACACCCCTCATTTTATTTACTACTAATGTTGATAACGCCTCGCCAGTTATATCTTCAGCTATTATCAAAAGAGGTTCTTTAGATTTTACTACCATTTCTAAAAGAGGAACAAGTTCTTGAACAGATGTAATTTTTTTATCGGTGACGAGAATTCTAGCATTAACCTGTTCCACGATTTGTCTTTCCATGTCTTTAACAAAATAGGGTGAAATATAACCACGGTCTAGTTCCATTCCTTCGGTAAAATCAACTTCGTCTTGTAAAGATTGAGATTCTTCTACAGTAGTACTTCCATTTTTTCCAACTTTTTCAAATGCAGTAGAAATAATTCTTCCTATTTCTTCATTACCTCCAGCTGCTATTGTGGCGATATTTCGTATATCTTCGATACCATTGCAAGGTCTTGCAGTTTTTTGTACTTCTTTAATTAATATTCTACATGTTTTTTCAATTCCTCTTTTAAGAGCTAATGGATTTACTCCGGATGCAACAGCCTTGATGCCTTGATTAACAATTGATTGTGTCAAAACAGTTGATGTGGTTGTACCGTCTCCAGCTTTTAAATCTGTTTTAGAAGCAACTTCTTGGAGAAGCCTAGCTCCGGTGTTTTCTAAAGGATTTTCTAATTCTATATCTCTGGCAATTGTTACACCATCATTTATTACTTGAGGACAACCTAGAGATCGTTCTAATACTACATTCCGTCCTTTAGGGCCTAATGTAATTTTAACAGCATCTGCAACGGCATTAATTCCGTTAACTAATGCTTTTCTACTATCCTCTCCAAAAACAACTTTTTTAGCCATCATCTGAATTTTCCTATTTGAATTTCTGGTGTTTTTATTTTTATTTATTTTTTCTAAACTATTTTGAATTTTATAGTTAATTACGAAAGAAGGATTTACCTGAACTTCTATTTTTTTAGGGATTGAAATTTCACAATTCATTTATATAATTTATTAATTTTAATTTAGCATACATAACAATCAATATAATAAAAATACGCCATGGATATACTGTTTCATTACGGTAATATAACACATGCTCCCCCAGACTTAACTATCTTATTTTGTGCTTTTTTTGAGAAGACCTTTGCTTTGATAATTAGAGGCTTTGACGGGAGCTTTCCTTTTCCAAGTAATTTGAAAAAACCCCATTTTGTAATATCTATTGTTTCTGGACAATCCAAATTTATTTTTTTAGCATAGGCCACTATTTTGTCTATATTTATAGATGGACAATGATGTTTTTGTTTTGTATCGTGAAAACGCCTCATCCCTGTCTTATTAAAATGATTTGGATGATATTTATCAAATAAAATTCGATGATGATGTTGTCCACCCGCATTACCTCTTCCACCTGGATGTTTCCGATGTTTACCTACTCTACCATGTCCACATGATACACTTCCCCTTTTTTTACGACTGCTCTTCAAATCAGTTGGCTGTCAATAACAGTTAGAGGTAAAATTTAATAGAAATATTAGATTAAAAATGATGTTGATTTTACTTACCATTCTATTTTTGTATTTACAAAAGGGCTGTGATTTTAAAATTTATGATTAACAAATTGAATTTATTAAAATTAGGACATTCTGGATTTTCAGATATTTACCGAGGGTCAGAAAAAAGGAGGTTTGGAGATAGTTCAAAAATTGATCAATTTCTGACAATTTGGATTTTGTTAAAAGGATACAAATATTATCAGGATTTGATCAAATGGAAATTTAGTCTTCTATCAAAATTTAACTTCACACTAAAAATCGAAAAGAAACGGCAATTATTTATCGTATTAGCTTTTTTTAAAAATAGACTATTAAAATTAGTCCAAAAACTTGAAAATTTTAAAAGTTTTCAAAGCTCCACCCTGTTCATGTTTGGAAATTTAGTTCATAATACTTGTATTTTTTCCCAAACTGAATTAAACATGAGGATTGAAAATTCATTTGGTTCTATTCAAAAAAAAAAAACCCTACTTTTTAATCATTTCAATCTTCTAAGAAAAATCAATGCTGTAGATTATAAAAGAGGAGTATTTGTAGCAGGAAATAGAGGATATTTTCTTAAAAATGGCGGAGTTTTGTTAAATTATTCGATTATTAGGTACGGTCTTGATTTTCTTTCAAAAAAAAAATACATAGGATTACAAACTCCATATTTTATGAAAAGTGAACTATTAAAAAAATGCACACAACTTAGTGATTTTTCAGAACAACTTTATAATGTCGGGAATAGTAATAACAAGTTTTTAATAGCTACATCTGAGCAGCCATTAACGGCATTTCATTATGGTGAACAGATTCCTTTCTCCAAACTTCCAATAAGATATTCAGGATTTAGCACATGTTTTAGAAAAGAAGGAGGTAGTCATGGAAAAGATACTTCAGGGATTTTCCGCGTACATCAATTCGAAAAAGTAGAACAATTTATAATTACAAAATCAGAAACATATTCTTGGAAATTATTTGAGGAAATGCTAGAAAATTCGAGAATCTTTTATCACTCCTTAAACATCCCTTTCAATCTTATAACTATTCCTAGTGGATCCATAAACCTTTCTGCATCTAAGAAAATTGATATAGTGGGATTCTTTCCTGCTAGCAGAACATTTCGTGAGCTTGTATCTTGTTCAAATTGTACCACTCATCAGTCTAAAAAACTTAATATAGAGTTTAAAACAAACTGTAAATCACGACAAAATGTATATGTAACAATGTTAAACTCTACACTTTGTGCTACTACGAGATTGATTTGTTGTATTTGTGAAAATTTTCAAAATAAACATGGACTAAAGATTCCTACAGCCTTAAGAAGTTATACGGGTATCTCATTTTTTCCATTTTACGATTAAACAATTAGAAAAATCTAGAAATTTTACTTTAAGATCAACATCATTATAACCTGAAGATCAGATGTACTAACTCCTCCCATTTGACATACCCCTCTAAGATCTTTTGGTCTATTTTTTGTTAATTTTTCTCTTCCTTCTTTTGATAATTGATTAATTTTCATAAAATTAATATTTTTTACTATCTGAACGTCCATCATTTTTTCAATATTAAAAACAATATTTTCTTGTCTTCGAATATAGTTTTCATATTTTAATTCAATTTCGATAAATTGGATTTCTTGAAAACTAATTTCCCAGTTAGCTATACCGAGTTGTTTTAAATCTTCATAATTCAAATGTGGTCTAGATATTAATTGAGATAATGTAATTTCTTTTTTTAAAATCTGTGAGGTTTCTTCACTTATTATATTACGTATTAGTGAATTAGTTTTTAAAATAGTTGAACACAATCTTTTATTTTCAATTTCGATATGCTCAAATTTTTTTTTAAAATTTATCCACTCCCTATCTGAAATTAAACCAAACCTTCTAGCCATAGGTGTAAGTCTTAAATCAGCATTATCTGCTCGCAAAAGAAGTCTATATTCAGACCTTGATGTCAACACTCTGTATGGTTCCCTTAGTTTTTTGCTACATAAATCATCAATCATAGTTCCTAAAAAGGAACCTTCTCTACTTAGTGTTATCATAGAATTTCTTTCTGTAAATAAAGACGCGTTTATTCCAGAAAGAACTCCTTGTGCAGAAGCTTCTTCGTATCCAGTTGTTCCACAGACTTGTCCTGCAAAAAATAACCCGTTTATCTTACACATCAAATTTTTTTCTAGCTGTAAGGCAGGAAGATAATCATAGTCTACTGAGTAAGCTGGTCTAACCATCACACTTTCTTCCAAACCTGGAATGGTTTTAAGTAATCTTGATTGTAATTGCTCTGGAAGTCCTGTAGACATCCCTTGTACATAAATTTCATTTATACTCCGGGCTTCTGGTTCTAAAAATATCTGATGGTCAACTTTATCAGAAAATCGAGTGATTTTATCCTCAATTGAAGGGCAATATCTAGGTCCTGTACTTCTCATAAAACCTCCATATTTGGGGGAAAGGTGTAAATTCTTTCGTATCAGAGAAAGTGTTTTTGAACTAGTATGAGTAATGTAACAATCAAGAGTTTCACGGGAATTCCATTCTGACTTATCGAAACTAAACCATCTTTCTTCCTTATCACTTTCTTGTTTTTGAATTTTTTTAAAATTAATAGTTCGAGAATCAATCCGCGGAGGAGTACCAGTTTTTAATCTTCCCATAGATATTCCTTTCAACTTTAAAAATTGAGTTAAACCGAAACTTGGCATTTCTCCAGCTCTTCCAGCTGATATTTTTTTCGATCCTACCCATATTGTTCCACCTAAAAAAGTACCGGTAGTAAGTACTACAGCTCTGCAGTCGAAATATCCTCCGAAATAAGTTCCAACTCCTACTATTTCATTGTTTTTATTTAGGAAAAGATCACTAACCATACCTTCTTGAATATCAAGATTTTTTGAGTTATCTATAATTTTTTTAATTTCTTCCGAATATTCTTTTTTATCAGTCTGAGCCCGAAGAGACCATACTGCAGGACCTTTAGAGCAATTTAATAATCTTTTATGTAAATAACAACGATCTGCAACTTTACCCATCCATCCACCAAGTGCATCAACTTCGTGAACAAGTGTAGATTTAGCTGGACCACCAATAGATGGGTTACACGGTTGCCACCCAACTTTATCAAGATTAAGTGTAAGTAATAAGGTTGATGCACCTCTTCTACTACTTGCCATCGCTGCTTCAAACCCTGAGTGTCCACCACCTACTATTACTACATCGTAAACTTTGTTTTGGGTATTTCTAATATCGTTCATACAGATCTTCATTTTATCATTTTTATTTTTATTTTTCGAATATTTAAAAGTATTTGGTCGAATTAAAAACAACATAGTATTTTAATCAATTAATTTTTTTTAAATTAAAAAAAATTTGATGTATTTTTTTAAATAACATGTTACTATGTATATTGCAATACAAAATAAAAATTAGAAATTAGAAAAACAAGGTGTTATTAAATAGATTTGATTTAAATTTGTAATCAATAATTTCTTTATTTTTAAGGTGAATATCCTATGATTAGCATCATAAAAACATATTAATTTTGATCTAAATAAATTTATAAACAAAAAAAAACATGTAAATACAGACTCGTTTCCAATAAAATTTGAAATCATAAAACTAAACAAAGCAAAAAGAAGTAAGTTTATAGTCGATGTATTTAATTTTGCAGTATGAATGTGTGTTTGCAATAAATCATGGAAAAAAGAATTAACCATACCTTGTGATAATCGTATTAAAAATACTATAGACTTTAATTTTCGAAATAATTGAAAATCATCCTCTTCATTAATAACTCTTTTTTTAGAAAAATTTTTTTCTAATTTTAAATCATAGAAATTGACAATACCTTTTAGTGCATTTTTTATTCTGGTGTTATTTGTTCCTGCACCAACTAGTCCTAGTGAAAAAATCGAATTTTTTGCAACTATAAACTCATTGTTTACAGATAATTTAGTTAAAAAATCAATTGCAGGACATTCATTGTTTGAAATAAATAAAAAGGAAACAGCTAGAATTGCAAATGAACTATATTCAATTGAATCACTTGAAAGAAAAAATGATTGAATTCGATAAATAAGTTTAGACATGAAATCATTTCCAAAAGACAATATGCACAATCCTATGATGCTTCCTTCAATATTGGTTTTATAATAAATAAATGATCTATCCAATTCTTTTTCAATATTTAAATCATAAATAGACAAAAAAATTGGTTCAATTTTATTTTTTTTACACCTTTCCTTTATAAAAAAAATTCTCTCTAATTTTTTAATTTTTATCGATTCGAAAAGTCTTATTTCTTTAATAGCTACTTCAACAAGTTCTTTTTTGTTTAAACTTAAAAAAGAACAATATTCTATCATTCTATTGCATATTTGTTTTAAAACTTTATTTCCCGGTAAATACATTTTAAAACTAAGTAAACTCAAGTCCAGTCTAGTTCCCATAAAGAGGACTCCAAAAATTAATGGTAAAAACTTTAATATAAAATCTTTTTCGCGATTTAAAATAGATTTGTTACTAACCTTTTTTAATAAACGAACTAATTCATGAAGAAAATCCGTATAAAAAACTTCCAAATAGTTTAAATGAGTTATTGATGACGATAAAAGAAAAGAAATCAGGAATCTGGTTTTCAATTCACAACAATTTTTTTGTATAAGATTTTTCGGAGATAAATCTTGTTTAAAATAGTTGCAATTGGAACTTAATATAAAATTATCGATAATTTTGAGAAGAAAAACCTTAAAATATTTCTTTAATTGATCCTCTGAAACCTTTTCTAAAAATTTTGTGGGGATTAGTGAAATTATTAAATATAAACAACTCAGATTTTTAAAAATCATAAAATTTCCTGTCTTTAGAAACACAGTAAAATCTCGATGACGAATCTTTTTTATAACAAAATAAAAAATCTTTTTAGAATAATTTTTACATACTATCAAGCCCATGGAAAAAATAATCTTTTTTTCAAAACCTATAGGAATTTTAGATTTTTTTAGTTTCATTAAGTGTAATTTAAGTTCTATTATTCCAATTAATATTTCTCTAAAATAAAAAAAGCCAACTTTATCAAATATAGACAACTCAAGCTCTGACCAAATAAAATCTGTGGATAAATTAATATTTGGTAATTCGGACAAATGTTTCCTAAACTTGAGTGAATTATCGAAAATCTTAGAAATCATATCTCCATATTTTAAGAATGAAATAAAATTTAAGATTTCAGATGAATATGATATTAGTTTTCCAAAATTTTTCAACTTTAGCATTGGAATATACTGAGATTTATATTGTAGTATATTTTCATCAACGTTAAGATCAATCTCTCTATCCAACTTTAAAAACGAAACATTACATAATATTTTATCAATGTTTATTTTATAATTATAAACGTTTGTCATCCACAAAAAAAAAAATTCTAAGTTTAGCCCAAGAGAAGTAAACCAATATTTCACAGAAGTCTGACATATTTCCAAACAGTTAATAAATCGTGAGAGATTTTCATTTTTAATCAGTTTATCTTTGAAAATATAGCTTATAATAGTCTTATCATTGAAACTATTATCAATCAATAACGTATTTTTTAAGTTTTTTAATTTTCGGAACACATGGAATGCAATTTTAGAAATTTGGAAGTCTATTTGATTAAGATCACAGATATAATTTCTAATTCTTCTGTCAGCTTTCATTATTCCAAAAAAATCAACAATCAAAAAACTAAATTTTAATTCATGTGCTATTTCAATAATTCCTTTTTTTTTTTGGTTTAAAAATGAATAATTTTTATAGGCGATAGGTAAATGTAAAAAATATTCAACAAAAATTTTTTCAATATCTTTTAACTTTAATAAACGGGTTTTCTTCCCACTATTGTTTTGAGATTTTTCGAAACTAATTTTAGATCGTACTCCAGATTTATAAAGTAAAATATTTAACTCTGTAAAAATCTTAAACATTCTATTAATTAATATATTGTCATCAAGTTTTGTGTTGTAGATAGAATTATATAATTGATCAATTAATCCAAGATTATTTTTGTTTTGAATAACTATTTCATTTTTTTGAAGTAAAAGTAGAGATATAGAACTCAATATCTGAATAGGTTCATTTGTACATAGAAAACATGATTTTAATTTCTCAACAAAAATTTTATTTAAGATCATTTAACTAATACAATATTTAATATTAAAAAAAACTTATTTATTTAATTTTTTTTAACTTTCTTTACTTAATATAAAAATAAAATTAGGTATTTTTAAATTTTTGTTATCTAAAAGTATTGTTAAGGATAAAAAAAATGATAAATTAGCAACAAACAACTATTAATTATTTTAAATTTGATTACACCAAATATTTCCAAAAAATAAAAACATAATACACACCAATCTTATATTATCTTTAGTAAAAGACAAAAGATAATTTAATAGAATGGTTTATATATTTAATATATCTATATTGTATCTACAAACTGTCTTTATATAGTACAAAGAATGACTATATACAATGCCATGGTTATTCCCAAGATAGGTAATGCAGTTCTAAAAGCTTACAAAGATTCTTGGCCAAGAGATGTAATTCGTATGCATATATGTTCTTCATTGGATTTTCATGCACAAACAATGAATTGGGACTGTGGTTATCGAAATATGCAATCTATGTTATCATCTTATCTAAGTCATGATTCTGGTGTAAGAGATCAATTGTTTTCCAGCGGGATAATTTCAATTCCAACCTTAAAGGATTTACAAAAAATCATAGAAAATGCTTGGAAAAAAGGTTATGACCGAATAGGAGGTATGCAGTTAGAATATTCACTTTTCGGTACAACAAAATGGATTGGAGCCACCGAAGTTGTAGCCATGTTAAGATCATGTAAGATCCGAGCATGTGTGGCTGATTTTGACTTTACAGGAGGTATATGTGATTTAAATACAATGATTCAAGTTATATGGGAATATTTCTCGTCACGATGTAAAAATAAAAATATCAATAATTCAACCTGGCCGAAAAGCTATACTATACCACTGTATCTTCAACATCAAGGCCACTCGAGATTGATTTTAGGGGTAGAAAAGTGGATATCAGGAGAAATAAAGCTCTTGATACTTGACCCTCAAATGAAAAGAGCAATTCAATTTCATCAGAGAGAAGGTGATGAAGCAAATATCCTTAGACAAAGCATTAGTACACATGGATTAAGTTCAAAATCTAAATACCAAATTGCTTACCTTTCCCAACAAAGCCTATATAAAAAAGAAAAAGAAAATTCAAAAATTATTGTTGATGAATTACGACACCCAAAATTAAAATTTATTTAAATAAATTGAATTATTACAGACGTAAAAAATTTCAAATGGTTTTTTTTAAATATTTTATTAAATAAACGATTAAATAGTTTTAGAATATCTTAGAATATAAATTTATTGTTAATTAATAAAAATAAGTTTCTTTTTGTTTTAGATCGTTTTATACATAACTAAAAGGTTTCTTGGTAATAAATATAAATGGAAAATATTCTAAAAGAAATTTTAAGTTGGGAAAAAATCTTAAAAAACTCAAAAAAAATTAGATATAATCTAAAAATATTGTCGAATCATTTTGATTCAATTAAAAAATATAAAAATTCCTTCGAAGTTTTGTTTTTTGAAGAACTAAGAAGCCAATTTGATAGAATTTTGGAGGCGAATTTAAATAAAGAAAAGGTGTTTTCTGCTCAAGTTCTATGGAGTGGGGTAAAAAATAAAAAGTTTGTAATAAGCGTTATAGTAACAAATGATTGGATTAAAAATTTAAACAAAAAAAGATTAGCTTTGATATCGAAAAAAATCATTGAAAATAAAAAAATTAAAATAAAAAGGTGTTTCGGGATTGTTAATGAGAAAATGACCAAGAACCAGTTCTTAGATATAGAAATGGATTATTGGAACTGGAAATACTTTAAACCAAATATTCATTTAATTCAGATTATGATATTCAATCAAACTTCCGGACTGGTAGGACTAGTTAGAGAATTCGATGTACTAAATTCATTTAAACACATAAGCTTAAATTTAAAACCAATGATTTTATCTTCACAGTTTTATAGTTTAAAGCAAGAAAAAATAAATATTAAATATTCGCATAAAATTCATTTGTTAAAACATTTCAATCGAAGCCAGATTAAGGCTATGATTTCTTTTCTGAAAACAGATGTAACTCTTATTCAAGGACCTCCTGGGACAGGAAAAACTAGAACAATTTTAGGAATAATATCAGTGATAAATATAATAAAGAACAACTTAAATAAAAAACCTTCTGAATTAAATTTTATCCCTGAGAAAATTTTGATCTGTGCACCATCAAATGCGGCAATCGATGAAATTGCGATGAGGGCTACACAAGGTTTTATTTTAAATCTAAAGTTTGACTGTAGATGGCCAATGAAAATCACCCGACTTGGGCCAAATTATCACCATGTATTGGATCATATATCTTTAGAAAATTATGCGATAATAATTTCTTCAGATATTGATGAACAAATTAGAATAGGAACATTAAATAAAATTTTTAAAAAAGTACGGAATAAAATATTAAAAAAAACCCCTACAATATTTACAACACTGGCTTGCACTGGACATCCTGTTATGAAAAATTCCAAAAAAACAGAAACTGTGATAATAGATGAAGCTGGACAGGCAATAGAATTATCAACCTTGATTCCAATGAAAGAAGTTTGTAAAAAGATAATTTTAATTGGTGACATTCAACAGTTACCAGCTACCGTGTTTTCAAAATTTTCCGCAAATTTTGGTTACAATAGAAGTCTCTTCAAGAGGTTTCAGCTTTCTAATTTCCAAATAAATTTTCTAGAAAATCAATATAGAATGCATCCTCAAATTTCAAGTTTTCCAGCAAGAAAATTTTACCAAAATTGTTTAAAAGATTCGCAGTTAGTAGCTAATTTAAAAAATTTCCAAACCCTTCGATGTTTTGGACCTTTGACTTTTTTTGACGCATGTGAAGGACAAGAGCAACCTCATTTAGCAAATTTATCTTCGTGGTGTAATTTGGATGAATTAAGAATTTTATCTTACATTTTAAGATCGCTCATATGCTTATATCCTTTGTTTAACATCAGTTCTATGGGCATTATAGGAGGATATAATGGACAAATTGACGAAATTAAAAGTTATCGATTTTTAAAAAATAAAGAAGATGAAATACAAGTTAATACTATCGATGGGTTTCAAGGAAGAGAAAAAGATATCATCTGTTTCACTTGTGTTAGAGCGAAAATTGAAAAAGGTATTGGTTTTCTGGCTGACTGTAGACGAGTTAATGTTGGATTTACGAGAGCTAAAAATGGTTTTTGGCTTATTGGTAATTCTTCCGTGTTAACTGGGGATAAAAATTGGTCAGAGGCAATCAAAGATTTCACGAAACGGACACGAAATTTAAGTATTCGAAAACCGTTTGAAAGATCTATCAGAAAAATAATCTATTGGTCACCTGGTGATAATATAGATTATTCAGCTGACGGTGAATCAAACGCCAATTTTTTCCAAAAATTATTAAATTACTTAAAATATTTATAAATAAAAAAAAGTTTCAATCCAAAAATTTTAAAAACTTAATAGAATTATTTCCTTTTCAAAAACATACCATCTTTTGGTGAAAAGTTATTGCTGTAAGATAATAATTATCTAGGAATAATATTGAAATTTGTAGGAGTTTTAAAGTTACTATTTCTAACTACTGAGCATTACGGATCGAATCTTTATTCAATAATTTTTTATTTATATCTAAAGCTAATTCAAATTTCAAATAATATACTTAATCAAGTTTCATTTGATTTTTAAACTTATTTTTTCATAAATTATTACAAATATATTCGTTTAAATAACGATTCTATTAAATTAAAAAAAGAATTTCATTTTGTAAAAATTTTTTTTAAAGTATTCAATCTAACAATGATATAAATAATCATAAGAATTTAAACAATTTTCTGAATATAAGATATTATTTTGACTATATTAAATAATATATCAAGGACCTAAAGAAAAATTTTAAATCATAATAACTTTTTAATATTACTCTAATCTAAAAAATTTATCAAAAAAAATTTAATGATTTATTGGAGTAGCGATAAAAGAAAGATAAAAGTTTTTTTAGAGGATCTAAAAAATGAAATAAAGAATCAAAAATTAAATAAGGAATCAAAGATTTACATTGAAAGAGATATTTTATTTTTTTTTATTCTTATTCATATAATAATAATTTTACACAAAATTTACGAAAAAATAGGGAAAAAATTTCACAAAAGACAACCAATTATTAATTTATTTCAAAATAAATCTTATAAGAGGGTGAGTTTTCCAATAGATTTAGCAACTAAAAAACTAAAAAATTGCAAAAAATTTAAAATAACTATTAAACGTAGATCATTACTCGGTATAACGAATCTTTTTTTCAAAACCATTTTTTTTAGAAATTTGGGGCTAAAATATTTTATTTTAAATTTGAAATGTTTTTCAGTATTCCCATTTAATCATTTATTTTATTATTTTACATTTATTGGATTTTCAAAAAGGCACAGAAACCTAAAAATAATTATTAGATATATAAGAGACAGTGTAGTACTTTGTTTTTTAGATTCAAGATTTACCAATTTTTTGAAATTCAAATTAAAAAATAAAATTGTGCTTAAAATTTCAAAACTTTGGATAGACAAGGAAATAGTTTTTAGATATTCATTAAATATGTATAATATAAAGATTTTTAAAAATTGGAATATTTTCTCGCCAAAAATATTCATGTATAACTTAAAAAAACGGAAACCCACAACAATAGGATATCCATTAGAAATAAAAAGTAGGTCTGATTCATTTCAATTTATATTAGATAGAATTTTTAAACGTAAAAGATTTTTTAATGGTACATTGAATTTCCATTCATTAACTAGGAAAATGTTAGTAAAACTAGTTCCAGTGAAATCTAGAAAAAATTTAGCTTTTCATAAGTATTTAAAGATAACGTTAATAACTAATTTGGAGATGATTTTATTTTTAACATTCCAAAGAGTTGAATATATTACTTAATAAAAATAATAATATGAATTTGTCATTTAAAGGGGAACTTTGTTCCAAAATAAATTATCCGGAAAATTTGGTTTTAATGGAATTGTTATATGGTGGAATTTTTGCAATTCTACCTTTTCCTATTGTTATTACGA
>Ga0136559_1000196_pt1 | contig 20675 bp, 22 predicted proteins | sample AntRauMeHopE1496_FD_104633 | JGI IMG/M metagenome (GOLD analysis project Ga0136559, IMG submission 104633) | Saline lake microbial communities from Rauer Islands, Antarctica - Metagenome Hop E1 #496 | ecosystem: Environmental > Aquatic > Non-marine Saline and Alkaline > Saline | place... | reverse complement strand
TCTATGGGCTTCCTCTACAACACGCAGAGTGAGTCCACCAGAGGCGAGCGCCCCATGTATCACAGTTTGGCGTCCGAATGCCAAACCCAATTCATCCGCTGTCAGACACCCGATATAATGCCCGTAATGCGGCGTACTCAATTTCGATTTGCCGCGCCCGGATCCATCCACAGCCTGGATCAGCACAAGCGCCTCTTCCGTTTGCAGCCAGCTTTTGACCTTCTCATAGCCCGCGACGGCTTTGCCCGCCTTGCGCTGCATCGAGATCAGGTCGACCACACGGCGGGCCAGCTGCCGCTCCACTTCGTCCACCAGATCATCCGGTGTTTTGACCGGCTGCTTGGCGGCACGCGAAAACAGCCCTTTTTTCACGGCCAGTTCAAGTGCCGCACGGTCCGCCGAAACCCATATGCCACGGCCCGGCAATTTACCCATCACGTCAGGGAAAACCTGACCATCAGGCCCGACCACAAAGCGGATCAGCTTGACTTTCGGCTGCACCTCGCCGGTGGCGATGCATTTCCGCTCTGTGCCGCTTTCGCGGTCTTTGGATGCGCCGCCACGTCCCATGCTGGATCCTCCGGGGCCTGCGATCAGGCCCCGGCCTCCTCTTCTTCGGAATCGCTGTGACCCTCAAGCTCGGTCGGATCGACCCAGCCCAGCAGCACACGCGCGGTCATGATCATGTCCTGCGCAGTCTCCAGCGTCATGCCGAAGGGCTCCAGCGTGCCATCATCCTTGATCCGCTCACCGTTTTGAGTGGTCCAGCCACCGGCCAGCTCCCAATCCGCGCAGGTGGCGAAATCTTCCAGCGTTTTCACATCATCCTTGGCCAGCGCCTCAATCATCTGGGGTGTAAGCCCTTCAAATTCAATGAGGCTGTCCTCAGCGCCAAGGGCGCGCGCAGCGTCCAGCGCCGCCTTGCTCTGCGCCTCCAGCACATCACGGGCACGGGCCTGAAGCTCGGCGGCGGTGTCTTCGTCCACACCGTCAATGACCAGCAGCTCGTCCAGCTCGACGTAGGCGACTTCCTCAAGGTTGGTAAAGCCTTCGGCCACCAGCAGCTGGGCAAAGAATTCGTCCAGATCAAGGTTGTCCATGAACAGCTTGGTGCGCGTCTCGAACTCGGCCTGGCGGCGCTCGCTCTCCTGCTCTTCGGTCATGATGTCGATGTCCAGACCGGTCAGCTGGCTTGCCAGACGCACGTTCTGGCCGCGGCGGCCAATGGCAAGCGACAGCTGCTCTTCGGGCACCACCACTTCGATCTTGCCCGCTTCCTCGTCCAGAACAACCTTGCTCACTTCCGCAGGCTGCAGCGCGTTCACGAGGAAGGTCGGCATGTCCTCATTCCAAGGAATGATGTCGATCTTCTCGCCCTGCAATTCGTTCACCACGGCCTGCACACGGCTGCCGCGCATGCCGACGCAGGCGCCGACAGGGTCGATGGAATTGTCATAGGAAATCACGGCGATCTTGGCGCGCGATCCGGGATCACGGGCGCAGGCCTTGATCTCGATGATGCCGTCATAGATCTCGGGCACCTCCATCTTGAACAGCTCGATCATGAACTCTGGCGCGGTACGGCTCAGGAAGATCTGCGGCCCGCGCTGTTCGCGGCGCACTTCCTTGATGTAGACGCGGATCCGGTCGTTCGGGCGGTACGATTCGCGGCCGATCTTCTCATTGCGGCGCAGGATCGCTTCGCCGGCACCCACATCGACGATGACGTTGCCATACTCTTCGCGCTTGACCAGACCGTTGATGATCGTGCCTGCGCGGTCCTTGAATTCCTCGTACTGGCGGTCCCGCTCGGCTTCGCGGACCTTTTGCAGAATAACCTGCTTGGCCGATTGCGCGGCTATGCGGCCCATCTCGACCGGGGGCACTTCCTCGCTGAATTCCTGCCCGATCTCCGGGTCGGCCATATATTGCTTGGCCTGCTCCACGGTAAATTCAGACTGGTAGTTCTCCAACTCGTCCTCGGCCACCACGGTGCGCACGCGGGTAAAGGTCGCGCGGCCCGTCTTGCGGTCAATTTTGACACGAATGTCCATCTCCGCGCCATAGCGCGACTTGGCCGCACGGGCGAGCGATTCTTCCATCGCCTCGATCACCAGACCGGGGTCGATCATCTTCTCGCGGGCAACAGCTTCGGCGGTCTGCAACAGCTCCAGCTGGTTAGCGGATGTAATGGCCATTATTTCTCTCCCTCGTCAGACTCTTCGGTCTGAAGTTCATCAAACTTGCTCTCGTCGAGTGCACCAGACGCTTTGCGCTGGCGCAGCATTTCCTTGATCAACTCGTCCGTCAGCACGAGCTTGGCATCTGTCAGCCATTCAAACTTGAGGCCCACAGTGCCCTCTTCGATGTTGATCAGCACCTCGTCGCCTTCGACACCGGCCAACTCGCCTTTGAAGCGGCGGCGGCCATCGATCAGCTCTTCTGTCTCAAGCTTGGCCTCATAGCCCTCAAAGGTCACGAAATCCTTGAGGCGCGTCAGCGGGCGGTCAATGCCGGGGCTGGAGACCTCAAGCGCGTATTCCTCGACAATCGGGTCCTCCACGTCCAGCACCGCACCAATGGCCGTGCTGATCTGGGCGCAATCGTCCACTTCGATGCCGCCGTCGGGCCGGTCCGCCATCACCTGCAGCGTCGCCCCCTTACCGGTCATCAGACGCACGCGCACCAGCTCGAACCCCATGTCCTCTATGACAGGGGTGATGATCTCGGCCAGCCGCCGGTCCATCGCTGCTTTTGCAATCAGGTCGTTGTTCATGGTCTCACTTCAGATTCAGATCAGGGATCAGAGCACAAAAAAACGGGCGCGCGGCCCGTTCCTGAGGATCGTTGGACGCTTGGTTTGGACCCGAGCGCGCCGCTGTTGAAAGGTCATATACGCCGGGCCGCCGAGAACATCAAGCCCCCCACCACCGCTGCGGCGCGCGCAGGTCATCAAACAGGCCCCGGCCCAGTGCGCTTGGCATTGCCACGCTGCGCGCAACCGCCTGACCGTCCCAGACGGCAATGTCATCCAGATCCCTCAACGCGCGCGCATCGTCGATGTCGGCACCGTCCACCAGATATTCCGCAATCGCCTGCACCCGGACCGGCGCGGAGGGGATCGAGACCAGCTCGACCGTGTCGAACCACCCGGCCCGCCCGTCCTTCCAATGCTGCAACACCCGGTCCGCCAGCAGCTGCTGACCCGGCGCAAAATGACGCAGATGATAGAGACCTGTGCCAATGCCCGCCTGAGGCGCGTGGGCAGCACGGATCACGTGAGCACTGCGCGCCAGCGTGAAGGGCAGCGCGGTATCAGGCTGGTCCAGCGTGATCTGGACCCGCTCAGGAGACAGCGCGCGCACTGCGCCCAGATCTGCAAGGCTGTGCACCACATCAGCGGACGTAAACGGCACACCGTCGTGAAACGCCACGCCTTCGCGCAGCTGAAACGTCCAGACGCGCCCCTCACTGCTGGTGGTCCAGCCGGTTGCCAGCTCCCCGCGCAGAGTGCCATCGGCGGCAACTTCGGTCAGCGTTTCAAACACCAGACCTTGCCGTGCGACCTGCATGAAAAGCCCCTCTCCGCGCAACCAGTCATCGCTGCGCGCGGCACCCGACAGCGCCAGCCGCAGCTTGCCACCGCGCCGGGGCAGCGGCCCTGCACTGACCCCCGCCGCCGCCAGCAAGGCCGCAGCCGCACCGCTGGCAAACAGCGCGCGGCGGTCGAGGCGACGGAGGGTCATGGCCGGGCCATCCGGTTCATGGCATGGACCAGCTCCGCGCTGATGCCCGGCTCGCTCAGGGCGTGGCCCGCATTGCGCACCATCCTCAGATCCGCCTTGGGCCATGCTTTTGCGATGGCATAGGCGCTGGCGGGCGGGCAGATCATGTCATACCGGCCCTGCACGATGACGCCGGGAATATGGGCGATACGGTCCATCTGTGCGAGGATCTGGCCGTCATACTCGAGAAACCCGGCGTTGATGAAATAGTGATTCTCCAGCCGTGCAAAGGCACGGGCATATTCCCCCGGCCCCTCGATCATCTGGCCCGCAGAGGAGATTGAGGCCAGCGCGTTTTCCCAGCCCGACCATGCGCGGGCATAGCGGGTCTGCAGCGACACATCGTCGGAAAAGAGCCGCCGGTGATAGGCCTTGATGAAATTGTCCTGCTCGTCACGCGGCACGAGGGCAGTAAATTTTTCCCAGACATCGGGCCAGAATTTACCGGCCCCGCCACCATAGAACCAGTCCAGCTCTGCCTGGGTCATCAGAAACACACCGCGCAGCACCAGACCGCGCACAGCTTCGGGGTGCGTCTGCGCATAGACCAACGACAGCGTCGCCCCCCAGCTGCCGCCGAACACGATCCATTGGCCAATCCCCAGCGTCTCGCGGATCAGTTCGATGTCGGCGACCAGATGCCATGTCGTATTGTCCGTCACGCTCGCATGCGGTGTGGAGCGGCCGCAGCCACGTTGGTCAAACAGGATCACGCGGTATTTTTCCGGATCGAAATAACGCCGCATCGACGGGCTGCAGCCGCCACCGGGACCGCCGTGCAGGACCACAACGGGGATGCCGTCCGGATTGCCGCATTGCTCCATATAGACTTGATGGCCCTGACCCACAGGCAGCATACGCCGGTCGAACGGGTCAACCGGCGGGTACAGATACTGCACTGCGCGCTTTTGATCAGGGGTCTTATCCATTACTGGCCTATATAGTAGCTTGACTGTCATTGAATACGAGGAGCGTCGGAATGCAAGCGCATCAAAGCACCGTGGACCCATCCGAGGTCGCCAAGTTTGAGGCCATGGCCGCAGAATGGTGGGACACCGAAGGCAAGTTCAAACCCCTGCACATGCTCAACCCCTGCAGGCTGGATTACATCACAAGCCAGATCGCAGGCGAGTTTGACCGTGATCTGACAGCGCCGGAGCCGTTCAAGGGCCTGCGCATCCTCGACATCGGCTGCGGCGGCGGACTGCTGTCGGAGCCGATGGCGCGATTGGGTGCCACCGTGGTGGGCGCAGATGCCGCAGCGCGCAACATTCCCGTGGCACAGTTGCACGCCGAGCAATCCGGCCTGACGATTGACTACCGCCACACCACCGCCGAAGATCTGGCCGCAGCGGGCGAGCAGTTCGATGTGGTTCTCAATATGGAAGTGGTGGAGCATGTGGCATCTCCCATCAGCTATCTCACCGCCTGCCGCGAATTGCTGCGGCCGGGCGGGCTGCACATCTGCTCCACGCTCAACCGCAATGCCAAATCCTATGTCATGGCGATCATCGGGGCCGAGCATGTGATGCGCTGGCTGCCCAAGGGCACGCATGAATGGTCCAAGTTCATCACACCGGACGAGCTCTACAATCTGTTGTCTGAGGCGGGGCTGACGCCGGTCGACCGCAAGGGCTTTGTGTTCAACCCGATCCAGTGGAGCTGGAGCCTGTCGGCGCGCGACCTGAGCGTGAACTACGTCACCGCCAGCCTCAAACCTGAAATCTAATCCAGCTGGTTGCGCAATTCGCGCAGGATGGGCAGGGCGGCGCGGGCCTTTTCCTCGCCCAGCTGATCCACGACCTGCCTGATCATCGGGGCGATCACACCCAATGCTGCTTCGCGGGCTTGCCTGCCTGCGGGGCTGATCGTGACCAGCTTGCGCCGCGCATCGTCCCAATCAGGCCGGATGTGGATGTAGCCGGCCCATTCCAGTTTGGTCAGCGTATTGGTCATCGCACCGCGCGTGACGTGAAATTTTTCGGCCAGCTGCGCAGGCGTCCGCTCCGCCTCGCGCCAGGCAAGATGGTTGAGCACGGAGAAATGCGAGATCTCCATGCCTTTCGGCAAGACCTTGCCCAGACGGTTGCGCAGGATCTGATGGGTTCCCAAGATCTCGCTGAACAGCATGATCGCGAGCGTGTCGGGATCGTCACTCATGACGGCAGGCCAAAGGGGCGCTTGTGGGCCATGCTGGGCACCCGGGCGCGCGCGGCCTCGATCTGTGCCAGATCCAGATCGAACAGATAGACGCCCGTTCGCGTTCCGGCATCCAACACCACCTCACCCCAAGGGGCGACGACCAGCGAATGGCCATAAGTCTCGCGCGTCTTGTTGGTGGCACTGGTGTGCGTGCCCGTTTGCGCGGGGGCGATCACGTAGCACCCCGTCTCGATCGCGCGGGCGCGCAGCAGCGTGTGCCAGTGCGCGGCACCCGTGACGGGCGAGAACGCGGCCGGAACAGTGAGGATCTGCGCGCCCGCATCGGCCAGCGACTGGAACAGCGCGGGAAAGCGGACATCATAACAAATGGTCATCCCGATGGCCGCAAAGGGCGTGCGCGCCAGAACCGCCCTATCGCCGGGGCGGTAGCCAGCTGATTCTTTCCACGTCTCCGTGGGGGTCACCTGCACATCGAACATGTGGATCTTGTCATACCGCGCGACGATCTCACCCTGCGGATCAATCAAAAATGACCGGTTGGCGAACCGCCCGTCTGCGTCATCCGTCTTGAGGCCCAGCGAGCCGATCAGCAGCCAGACGCCCAAGGCCTTTGCATCATCGCGCAAGGCGGCCAAGGTCGGATCCGCCGCTTCATGGCACAGGACAGCCCGCTGGTGATCGCGGCTGGTGGAGATGCAATTGCTCACCTCCGGCGTCAGCACCCATTGCGCACCCTGCGCCACAGCATCCGCCAGCATCGCGCGCGTCACGGCAAGGTTCGCACCCGGATCATCGCTCACGCTCAGCTGGAGGATCGCGGCTTTCATGCGGCCAGCAGCGCGTCGAGCTTGCCTGCCCGCTCCAGCGCGAACAGATCATCACAGCCGCCCACATGGACATCGCCCACAAAAATCTGCGGCACGGTGCGGCCACCATTGGCGCGCTTGATCATCTCGGGCTTGCGGTCAGGTTGCGCAAGCACATCCACCTCGGCAAAGCTGACGCCCTTCTGGGTCAGCAGCCGCTTGGCCGCATGACAAAAACCGCAAAGCGGCGAGGTGTAGATTTCAACATTGGCCATCGGGCAGTCCTTTCAACAGGTGTTGCAAAGGATTTAAGCCTCTTTGCCCGCTCTTGCTAGGGTCAGGATGCGCACGGGGCCCGATCCGGCCTCCAGACAGGCCCGGGTGCAGGCCGTCAGCGTAGCGCCGGAGGTCATCACATCATCAATCAGCAGGACCGGCCTGCCCTTCAACAGAGCACCCCGTTTCGGATGCGGCACAATCGCGTTCTCGAGGGTCTTGTACCGCTCCTCCCGGCCCAGACCGCCCAGTGACACCGTCCTGCGCACCCGTTGCAGCGCGTCGGGGCACCAGGGCAGATCCAGCTGCTTCGCCACCGATTTCGCCAATAGCGCCGACTGGTTGTACCGCCGCTTGAGCAGGCGCAGCCAATGGAGGGGTACCGGAACCACCAGTGTATCGCGCGGCAACTTGCCCCGCATCATATTTGCCATCCACAGGCCTGCAGGCCGCGCCATCTCCTGCCGGTCGCCATGCTTGAGGCCCAGAACCATCTTGCGCCCGGTGCCCTCATACATCAACGCAGCACGCCCCTGCACCCAGGGCCGCGGCGCCTGCATGCAGGCATCGCACAGATGCAGATCCCCCTCCCCGCCGGGGGTCAGCGGGGCACCGCAGCCATCACACAACACACCGCCCAGAAATATCGTGTCACGCCAACAGGCGCTGCACAGGCCGAAATCACTCTCCACCATCTCACCGCAGGTGATGCAGCGTGGCGGATAGATCAGCGCAACTGCTGTTTGAAGTTGCGCGAGCAGCGGCTTATGTATCCCCATATGACATTACCCCTGACCGATCTGACCGCCCTGAAAAGGCACCGCGCCCGCAGCACGCCGGACGGCATGTTCCTGCACAATGCCGCGTTGGACGAGCTTCAGGATCGCCTCAGGATGGTTAACAAGTCGTTTACGTCCACCGCCATCGTGACCGGTTTTCCGGATTTCTGGGCGCAGCAGTTCCCCGACGCAACAGTTGTTGCTGATTCGGATACGATAAACCTCGCGCCGCTGTCCTGCGATCTGGTCCTGCATGTGATGGGTCTGCACTGGGCGAATGACCCGGTCGGCCAGCTGATCCAGTGCCGCCGCGCCCTGCACCCTGACGGTCTGTTCATCGCCATCAGCCCCGGTGGTGACACGCTGCAGGAATTGCGCCGGGCGCTGGGCGAGGCGGAGATTGCGGTGACCGGCGGCCTGTCCCCGCGCGTGGCCCCCCTGCCCGAGCTGCGCGCGCTGGGCGCTTTGCTGCAACGGGCGGGATTCGCGCTGCCCGTTGCGGATACGGTCAGCTTGGGCGTGGAATACCGCGACATCTGGCACCTGATGCACGATCTGCGCGCAATGGGCGAGGCGAACGCCCTGCAGGCCCGGCTGCGCCGCCCCACCCGCCGCGCGGTCTTTGCCAGGGCCCAGAAACACTATGCCGCGCATTTTGCCGCACCCTCTGGCCGATTGCACGCCAGTTTCGCGCTTCAGGTCCTCACCGGATGGGCCCCGGATGCCTCCCAGCCGCAGCCTCTGCGCCCAGGGTCCGCGCAACAACGCCTTGCAGATGCTCTCGGTTCCGCCGAAAAGCCCCTGCGCGATTGACCCCGCGCAGAATCTATCTATGTCACACATCAGAATATGCAGGATAGCCCGATGAAAGACATGCAGACCGAAGCACGCCCCATCCATGCTGACGCGGACCATCCCATGGTGCCGCGCCCCAAGGTCGGCGTGCTGGTCGGCAATCTGGGCACGCCGGACAATTACGATTACTGGTCGATGCGGCGCTATCTGGGTGAATTCCTGTCAGACCGGCGGGTGATCGACTATTCACCGTGGCTCTGGCAGCCGCTGCTGCAACTGGTGATCCTGACAAAACGTCCCTTCACCTCAGGTGCGGCCTATAAGTCCATCTGGAACGAGGTGGACAATGAGAGCCCGCTGCTGACCATCACCAAAGCGCAGACCGTCAAGATCGCGGCAGAGATGCAAAAGACCTATGGCGACGACGTCATGGTGGATTACTGCATGCGCTACGGCAATCCCTCGACCAAGAGCAAGGTCGAGAAACTGGTCAAGGCGGGTTGCTCCAAGATCCTGTTTTTCCCGCTTTATCCCCATTACGCCGGTGCCACTTCTGCCACCGCCTGCGACAAGTTCTTCGATGCGCTGGCGAAGGAGAAATGGCAGCCTGCCGCACGCACGGTCCTGCCCTATTTCGACCGGCCCGATTACATCGACGCCCTCGCCAAATCCATCGAGGCGAAATATGCCACGCTGGAGACGCGTCCCGATGTGCTGGTCTGCTCCTATCACGGGGTGCCCAAGCGCTATCTGATGGAAGGTGACCCCTATCATTGCCAGTGCCAGAAAACCACGCGCCTGCTGAAGGAGCGCCTGGGGTGGGCAGACAGTGAAATCATCACCACCTTCCAGTCAAAGTTCGGTCCCGAAGAATGGCTGCAGCCCTATACTGTCGAGGAAGTGGCCCGGCTGGCCGAGCGCGGCAAGAAAAATATCGCCGTCTGCGCCCCGGCGTTTTCTGCCGATTGCATCGAGACTTTGGAAGAGATTAACGAAGAAATTCATGAGAGTTTTGAGGAAGCAGGTGGCGAGCATTTCACCTACATTCCGTGCCTCAATGACGACGATGCCCATATCACAGCGTTGTCGAACATCATCCGCGAGAACCTGCAGGGCTGGATCTGATCCGGCAAGCAGGCTCGACATCAGCAGAGTTTCCACACCAGCATGAACAAAACAAAAAAGGCGGCACCATCAGCACCGCCTTTTTCACTTCAGCCAATGGCTGATGATTAGTCTGTAGCAACAGCTGCAGCAACCAGAACCAGCAACAGGAGCGGGATCAGGACGCCGGCAGAAGAGCCGGACGCTTCTTCAACGATGACCGGTGCTTCGATGATCGGATCTGCCAGCGAGCCGGCAAATGCGTGCGAAGCTGCGGCTGTGAAAGCTGCGGCGAGAACGAGTTTTTTCATAGTTATAACCTCCAGAAGATGGCGCGCCACGTTTCTCAGCGTGGGACGTGCCTAATGCTTACCTCGTGACTTCTCGTAAATATCATCTTCCGAGGGAATGGAATAACCATTCTATGAGGATGTTCGCGTAAGCCCAAAAATCGTCAAATTAGCAACACCTGAGTTCCGACCTGCGCCAGCTCATAGAGCTCCTCAACATGCTCATTGAAAAGACCAATACAGCCGTTTGAGGATTTGCGGCCAATCTTCCGCGTGTCATGGGTGCCGTGAATACGGTAGAACTGCCAGCTCAGGTGCATGGAGCGGGTGCCCATCGGGTTGTCCGGGCCGGGGCCGATAAACGGCGGCCACTCGGGGTTACGCTCCAGCATGGAGGGGGTCGGACGCCACGACGGATTGGGGTCTTTCACAGTAATCTGCGTGCGGCCCCGCCGCGTCAGATCCTGCGTCAGCGGCACGCTTGAAGGGTACAGCTTGTAAATGCTCTGATCCTCGGACCAGAAATGCACCGCACGGCTGTCGATATCCACCAGAACCGCACCGTTGCGCAGATTGTCAAAGTAAGGCTGCCAGTCCAGCGTCCGGAAGCTTGAGATGTTCCGGCGCACGGATTCCGTCAGATCACGCTCGCCCACGGTGGTGGACTGGCTGTTCACATCCGATCCGGACGTCTGCGCAAGAGCGGGCGACGCCAGCAGTGCAGCAGTTCCTGCGAGAAACCCGCGGCGGGTGTTGATCTTGAAAGAATCAGACGACATTTCATATCTCCGGGTAAAACTTCATTTGACGGTTATATATTGCTACAAAGTCACGTTTTCAAATCAAACCCGTGTGAGTAGGGCCTTTCACGCCGATGTGCATTTGAACTGTTGCCCGCCAGCATGTAAGAGCGGTGAAAATCAGTGTCTGGAGTTGCGTGACAATGCGTCTTTTCGTTCTTTTGATGGTTGGGGTCGTGGCCTTGGCCGGTTGCCAGCCCGCCGCGCCGACGCTGGGTCCAGACGGGCTCGCCTTGCCGCGCGCCTACAAGATCGGACAGCGCGAGGCGGATCAGATCCCCTTCCGCATGCTGGACTCGGTAAACTCCCTGCGCAGCGCGTCGACACTGGCGCCTGTAACTCTTGATGCTCAGCTCAACGCTGCTGCGGCCACACATTCACGCGATATGCACATCCAGAACCGGCCGTGGCATTTCGGATCCGATGGATCCTCCCCCGTTGACCGCGTGCGGCGCGTCGGATTCACCGGCACATTGGTCGGGGAGCTGATCTCCGAGACCTATGAGACAGAGCTGGAAACCCTTGCCGCATGGATGGCAGAGCCTGAAACACGCCGCATCGTCATGGCACCCGAGGCGACGTTGCTGGGGTTTTCGTGGTTTCAGGAAGACAATGGCAAGATCTGGTGGACGCTGGTGATGGGCAGGTGACCCACCAGGTCACCGCCGCACCGTAAATACCTGGCTTCAGGGGTTGATCAAGATCGGCGTGTGATCCTGAACCATCGCATAGATCTTCTCTATTTCGCGGTTGTTGACCGCCACACATCCCCACGTCCAGTCATGGCTGTCTTCCCGCATCGGGTGCCGCTGTCCGTGGATGAAAATGTCGCCGCCCGGCGATTTCCCCATCTCTTTGGCGACGCGCCGGTCTTCTACATTCGGGTAGGACACGCCCAGAGACAGGTGAAACCGGCTGTTCGGGTTGCGCCGGTCGATGGTATAAAGCCCCTCCGGGGTCCTGCCATCGCCTTCATACCGCTTGTGCCCTTCCGGTGCGAACCCCAGAAAGATATCGTACTCCTCGAGCACGCGTTCCCTGTTGATCAGGAACATCTTCCTGTCCGCCTTGTTCACGACGACGCCTGTCACATCGGGACCATTGTACCGCCTGAACCTGCTGTTAGAGCATGCCCCCAGCGCTGCAATCGCGGCGCTGCCCAATATAAGATTTCTACGCTTCATATGCCTGCTGCCTGATCCGTTGTCGGATTTTTATTGCCTACAACATAACAAGAAACTGTCTGTTCACAAATACGTTAATACTGCTTTTCAGACCATTCGGCACATTTTTGCGTCACTCTCAAACCCGGCTCAGCTGTGCGGCAAGCTCCACATGGGAGGACCAGCGAAACTGATCGACCGGCTGCACCCAATCCAGCGTGAAACCGCCCGCCACCAGCACGGCCACATCCCGCGCAAAGCTGACCGGATTGCACGAGACATAGGCGATTCGCCGGATTCCGGACCGAACAAGCTCTGCGGTCTGCGCCTCCGCACCGGCGCGGGGCGGGTCCATCACAACGGCGTCGTATTTCAGAAACTCATCGGGCAGCAGCGGACGGCGGTACAGATCGCGCGCAGTATGCTTCACGGTCTTGAGTCCCTGCGCCATGCGCCAGCCCTTGTCCATCGCCGCAAGCATCTGCCCGTCACTCTCCAGCGCCCAGACCTCGGCGTCGCGGGCGAGCGGCAGCGTAAAGGTCCCGCACCCAGCAAAGAGGTCGATCACCCGCTTTGCCCCCTGCACCGCTTCGTGCACGGCGGCCAGCAGATGTGCCTCGCCATGGGCCGTCGCCTGCATGAAGGCACCGGGCGGCGGACAGACATCGGCCACGCCAAACCGCTGAACGGGTGGCGCACGCTGGGCGATCACCTCATCCTCCCAGGTAAGCCGGGCAAACCCGCGACTGTCACACAGAGCGGCCAGTGTGATGCGCAAGGGGCCGTCAATCGGCTTGCCGCCGCTCACCTGAATATCGAGACCCACGCGAGAGGTCGTCACCGTCACGGCCAGCGTCGCCTTGCGGCTCCCGCCCAACTCGGCCAGCGCCTCCGCAATGTCACGCGCGGCCAGCAGCTGGGGCTCCACCAACTTGCACTCGGGTATTTCGATCACCGTACCGGAGGCCCGCCCATGAAAGCCGCTCATCGTGCCTTTCTTGGTCCGCCGCGCGGCAAAGGTGGCACGGCGACGCGACTGCGCGGGCGAGGTGACGATGGGCCGGATCTGCGTCCGGATCCCTTGCGCGGCCAGTGCCTGCACGATGATGTCCGTCTTGAAATCAGCAACCAACGGGTCCGACGCATGCTGCAACTGGCACCCGCCGCAGGATTTGAAATGCGGGCAAGGTGGTGCCACGCGATGCTCGGACGGGGTGACGATCTTCACATCTACCAGCGTAGAGCCTGTCAGCGTTCCGCTGACCATCTCACCGGGCAGAGTCATCGGCGCAAACACCGGCCCTTCTGCAATGCCGTCCCCGTAGATGCCCAGCCGTGTGATTGTATATGTATCCATGCCCTCGCCATAGCGCCGCGCGGGCTGCTCCACCAGTCTCTATTTCAGGCGTCTATTCGGCAGCTTTCAAATCCAGAAAACCGCCCGACTGCCGCTCCCAATAACCGGCATAGCGCCCATTCAGCGCCAACAAATCATCATGCGTCCCGGCCTCGGCGATCACGCCTTTTTCCAGCACAACAATGCGGTCCATCTCCCGCAAGGTGGAAAGGCGGTGCGCAATCGCCATGACGGTCTTGCCTTCCATCACCCGGTCCAGCGCCGACTGGATCGCCGCCTCGACCTCACTGTCGAGCGCGCTCGTCGCTTCATCCAGCACCAGAATGGGCGCGTCCTTCAGGATCGCACGGGCGAGTGCGATGCGCTGTCGTTGCCCGCCCGACAGCTTCACGCCCCGCTCGCCCAGATGGGCGGCATAGCCAGTGCGGCCCTTGTTATCCTCGAGCGTCAGAATGAACTCATGCGCCTCTGCCTTCTTTGCCGCCTCGATCATCTCTTTCTCATCGGCATCGGGGCGACCATACATGATGTTGTCACGGGCGGAGCGGTTGAACATCGCCGTCTCCTGCGTGACCATGGCGATAGAGCGGCGCAAGCTCTGCTGGGTAACATCGCGGATGTCCTGCCCGTCGATCAGAATGCGTCCCTGTTCAGGCTCATAGAGCCGCAGCATCAGCGCCACCAGCGTGGATTTGCCCGCACCTGACGCACCGACAACGCCCAGCTTTTCGCCCGCGCCAATGGTCAGATCAATCCCCTGTATCCCGCCGGTATCGCGCCCGTAGGCAAAATGCAGGTTCTCGAACCGCACCTCACCCCGGGACGCGTCCAGCGGCAGTGCTTGCGCGCCATCCTCCAGCCGCGTGCGCGGCGTCAGCGTCCGCATGCCGTCCTCAATCTCGCCGATATTCGAATAAATCGCCATCAGCGTAAAGCTGACCCAGCCAGTCATCTGCGCGATGCGGATGGAAATCGCACCGGCGGCGGCAATGTCCCCCGCAGTCGCCATATCGCGCTGCCACAGCAGGACAGTCGCGCCGATCAGCAGCACGGGCAAGACACCTGCAAGGCTCATCAGCGCAAAGCGGAACCCGGCGGCGAGATAGCCGAACTCAAGCGAGCGTTTGCGGAAGCTGCCCATGGCATCCAGCGCCGCGCGGTCCTCGAAATCATCGTGCGCGAACAGCTTGACCGTCTTGATGTTGGTGATCGTATCCACCACCTGCCCCGACACCATGGAGCGCGCACCGGCCCGCGCGGCAGAGCGTTTTCGCACGCGCGGCAGGAACCACTTGATCACCCAGAAATACAGCACCAGCCAGACGGCCAGACCCACCGCCACCCAGATGTTGATCGCCGTCAGCAACAGCACGGACCCCACCAGCGAGGCCAACGCAAAGGCCACAACGTTGATCATCTCGGACGCCACATCGGTGACCGCACGCGCCGCCTGCATCTGCTTTTGCGCGATGCGGCCTGCGAAATCATCATCAAAGAAAGTCACGTTCTGGCCCAATGACCAGCGGTGCAAGCGCGACAGCACCAGCGGGTTGACGTTGGGCTGAACGATGATCGAATTCGTCGCCGCCGAAAGGCCAAAGAATATCGGACGAATGACAAGGAAGAACCCGACAGAGATAACGATCACCGCCGTATTGCTGCCGTCAAAGAACGCCTCCGGTCCGCTATTTAGTGTCGCATCAATGACCCAGCCGAGGATCAGCGCCGTGCCCGCCTCCAGCGCGCCCGCGAGGGCGGAGAATGCCGCCGCCAGCCACAGCGCAGGCCATGCCCCCGACAGGCACCACATCATAAAAGCGGCCAGCGTTTGCGGCGGCGGCCCCTCGGCGGGGCGAAAGGCGTTGATCCAGTTTCCGATGTTCACGCGGCGTCTTCATCCTCGTCTGTGTGCAGGAACCCGCCCGATTGGCGCGCCCAGAACTGGGCATATAGCCCGCCCGCCGCCAAAAGCGCGTCATGGCTGCCATCTTCGACAATCCGCCCGGCGTCCAGCACCAGGATCCGGTCCATCCGCGCAATCGTCGACAGGCGATGCGCTATGGCGATGACGGTCTTGCCCTCCATCATGCCATAGAGGGTTTTCTGGATCGCCGCCTCCACCTCACTGTCGAGCGCACTCGTCGCCTCGTCCAGCAGCAAAATGGGCGCATCCTTAAGGATCACGCGGGCCAGCGTGATACGCTGCCGCTGCCCGCCCGACAGCTTCACGCCCCGCTCGCCCACCCGGCTGGCATAGCCTGTGTGCCCTTCGGGATCCTGCAACCCTTCAATGAACTCATGCGCCTCCGCCTGCCGCGCGGCCTGCATCGCCTCGGCCGCGCTCGCCTCTGGCCGTCCATAGCGGATGTTGTCGAGGACGGAGCGGTGCAGCAATGCGCTGTCTTGCTGCACCATCCCGATCTGGCGGCGCAGACTGTCCTGGGTCACGCCTGCGATGTCCTGCCCATCGATCTCGATCTTGCCCGCCTCCGCATCGTAAAACCGCAAAAGCAGCTTGAGCAGGGTCGATTTTCCCGCCCCGGAGCGGCCGATCAGCCCGATCTTCTGGCCCGGCTCAATCACCAGATCAACTGCGTTCAGGCCGCCGGAGGGACGGCCATAATGATGGGTCAGCGCCTTCATCTCGATCCGCCCGTCACTCAGCTGCAAGGGCCTCGCACCAGCCGCATCGACCAGCGTGATAGGCTGGGCAATCGTCTCCATCCCTTCGGCCACCACGCCAAGCTGGCGGAAAAACGACGACAGCGCCCACATGATCCAGGCCGTCATCGAATTGAGCCGCAGCGTGAGCGTAGCCGCCGCAGCCACCGTGCCGACACTGGCCGCCCCCTGCACCCAGAGCGCCAGCGCCCAACCGACAACCCCCACGATCAGCAACCCATTGAGCACGACGAGCGCGAAATCCATCGTGGTAAAGATCCGCTGCTCTACCTGAAACGTGCGCCGCGCCTCCTCGATGGCTTCCTTGGCGTATTGTTCCTCACTGTCGTGGTGGGCGAACATCTTGACCGAATGGATGTTGGTATAGGCGTCCACCACCCGCCCCGTCACCGCCGACCGCGCATCGGAAGCCGCCTGCGAGGCAGGGCCGATCCGCCGCAACGCCCAGCGCGACAGCGTCAGATAGAGCGCGAACCAGATCACCAGCGGCAGCAACAGACGCGGATCGGCGCTGGTCAGCAGGATCGCAGCACCGATCAGATAGGCCAGCGAGAAGGAGATTGCATCGAAAGCCTGAAACACCACCTCGCCCGCAGCGGGCGGCGTCTGCATGATGCGGTTGGCAATGCGGCCCGCAAAGTCATTCTCGAACCAGCCGACAGACTGCCGCAAAACCTGCCGATGCGCCCGCCAGCGGATCAGCGTGCCGAAGTTAGGCAAGATCGCATTGTTGATCAGCGCCACATCAAACCCCTGAATCAGGGGCCGCAGAAAGATGATGAACAGCGCCACAAGGATCAACTCGGTCCCGTGCTGCTCCCACATCTCCTCTGGCCCCTGTTCCAGCACATCGACGATGCGCCCCAGATAATAGATCAGTCCAACCTCGATCGCAGCCACCAGAATGGACATGAAGGCGGTCACTGCAAAAACCCGTCTGAACGGCTTGCTGTAGCTCATGAAAAACGGCCACAGATCGCGTGGCGGGCGGTCCTCGGCGGGATAGTCCACATAGGGATCCACAAGATTTTCAAAGAATCGGAACATATGCCTTGGGCCTCGCATCATCTGCGCCTGTCTACCCCGAGGTGGCGCGGAAAGGCCACCACCCCGTCAGGGCATCGGCAGCGCAAGCAACTGCTGCCGGTCCAGCGTGAAACCGGACGCGATCCATGCCGCTTTCAGCTGCGCCAGCCGCGCACCCAGATCTGCTCCGGTTAATTGCGGCATCAGATCACTGGCTGCCACGGGAAAAACCTGTGCGGCAGCCGCCTTCAGCACTGCCACATAAGCAGGATCAGGCGAGGTTTCCGCGATGGCGCATTGGATCAGATAGGCTTGCGCCGCAAGCGCTGCACCATGATCAAACGCCGTTTCCAGCAGACCTTTCGTGCCGAAAGCAGCAGTGTGAATGGCCGCATACCGGCGCTGGTCCGCCCGGCTGAGCCGCAGACGCTCCGGAACGCCCATACCGCCCAGCGCGACCAGACGGCCCAGCCAATCCGGCGCGATGCCCGCCCGATCAGCACTATGTATCATCGGAAGCACAAACCGGATGTCCGCACCGGGCAGAATAGTCCCTAACACGCCAGCTTGTGCCATTCCTGCCAGCGCCATCGCGGGATCTGGAGCGCTCAGCAGCTTGGCCATCTCCGCGCCGATCCGCTCCGCAGAAAGCGTCTCTAATCCAGACAAATTTGCGGCTATTGCGGCCAGAGCCTCCGGATCCAGCCCGCCATCGGGATCGCCGTACCACGCATGGAAGCGGAAATAGCGCAGCGTGCGCAGATAGTCCTCGCGGATCCGCTGCTCTGCATTCTCGATGAACCGCACATGCCGCACCTCCAGGTCACCCATACCGCAAAGCGGGTCGATAATAGTGCCCTCCCGGTCCGCATAGATTGCGTTCATCGTAAAGTCGCGACGACGCGCGTCATCCTCGATCCTGTCGGAAAATGCGACAACGGCGTGACGGCCATCGGTCTGCACATCGCGGCGGAATGTCGTCACCTCGTAGGGGATGCCGTCCGAGACGACCGTGATCGTCCCGTGGTCAATGCCTGTCGGCACCGGGGTCAGGCCCGCCGCCTGCGCCAGTTCCATCACTTGCTGCGGAAGTGCACTGGTGGCCAGATCCACATCGACAACCGGCATGCCCAACAGCGCATTGCGCACACAACCGCCGACAAACAGAATCCTGTGACCGCCGGATGCAACCGCATCGCACACCGCGCGTGCCGAGGGCGCTGCAAGCCAAGCCGCATCCAGTGGCGTTATTTTTGTGAAATCTCGGCCCATGCCCGCAGCATACGCGCAGTTGCGCCCCAAATGTAGTAGGGACCAAAGGGCACCACAAAATAGTGGCGCATCTGCCCGCGCCAGCGCCGCGACTGGACCAGATAATTCGCGGGATCCAGAACGTGATCCAGCGGCACGGCAAAAACCTCATCGACCTCGCCCGGCTCTGGCCGGATCTCGAAGGGGCGCGAGACAAAGCCGATCACCGGCGTGACCAGAAAGCTGGTGACCGTCTCATGTGGTGGCAGGGTACCCAGCACCTCCACCGCATCGGGCGGCAGGCCGATCTCCTCATGCGCCTCGCGCAGGGCGGCGGCGATCACATCGGTATCCGTGTCGTCCTGCTTGCCACCCGGAAAGGCGATCTGGCCCGGATGATGCTTGAGCGCGGCAGAGCGTTTGGTCAGCAACAGCTCTGGCCCGGACGGCCCTTCGGTGATCGCGGCCAGCACACCCGCAGGCCGCAACACCCGACCCGGCGGCAGAACCGTATCGGGGTTCAGATCAAAATCGGAAGACCGGGCACCCTTTTGCGCAAGGCTGGCGCGGAAATGCTCGATCCGGTCACGCATCCTTGGCCGCTTCAAACCCGAGCGTGAGCGGATCCATATCGTAATGCGCACCGCAGAACTGGCAATCAGCGGTCACGCGGCCTTCTTCGGTGGTCATGGTGCCGATGTCGCGGGCGGAGTAGATCGACAGGCTCTGACGGACGCGGTCTTCCGAACAGGTGCAGCCGAAATGCACCCGCTGCTTGTCGAACACACGCGGCGCTTCCTCGTGGAACAGGCGCAGCAGAACATCCGACGGCTCCAGCGAGGGGCCGATCAGTTCCAGATCATCGACCGTGTCGAGCAGGATGTTCACGCGGTGCCAATTCTCCTTGTCGTCGTCGGCCAGCAGATCGGAGGGCCGAAGGATATCGCCGGTGCCTTCGCCTTGCGCCGCAAAAGGTGAGGCTTTGGGCATATGTTGCAGCATCACGCCCCCCGCGCGCCACTGCTCGGGCGCGCCCGGAAGGGTGGATTTGCCAAAGCTCAGCTCGAACCGGGTAGGCAGCTGCTCGGATTGCGCAAAATACCCCTCGGCGGATTTCGACAGGCTCTCAGGCGACAGGGGCGCAATGCCCTGATAGGGGGTCATGCCCGCGCCCTGATCTATCATTACCGCAAAATAGCCTTCACCGATTTGTTCAATCGGGGCGCCATCGGTGAGGCGCTCCGCATCATAACTTGCATATCCGCGAATCCGCGCAGGCGCGCCATCTTCCTCGGGGCCATAGTAATCTGTCGCGATCATCCGCACCGGACCGTTGGATTGCACCTGCAGCTGCAGCTTCCAACGCAGCTTCATCGTCTGACCGATCAGCGCGGTCAGCAAGGCCATCTCCGCCACCAGCGCCTCGACCTGTGGGGGGTAATCGTGCTGCTCCAGAATACCGGCCAGCGCCGTATCGAGCCGCGCAATCCGCCCGCGAATATCGGAGGTGTCAAGCTGGAAGGGCAGAACTGTATCGTCCCAACCCGTGCTGTTTGCATCTGTCATTTTCGTCTATCCTTACCGCGAGGGGGTTGGCATACCGCGCTTATGTAGAGCGAACAAGCCGAGACCAAAAGGGGGCGCTTGTGATCAGACGTGTGGGAAACGTGCCGCAGCGTGGCCAGCAATATACCCTGAGGGCGGGAGTCTACGCGATTCTACCCATCGGACGGCGCTATTTGCTGACGGCGGAAATGGCGGGCGATGTGGACATCCAGCTGCCTGGCGGCGGGATTGACCCGGGCGAAAGCCCGCTTCAGGCGCTCTACCGCGAGGTGCGCGAGGAGGTCGGCTGGTCCATCACGCGGCCCCGGCGTCTGGGGGCATTCCGCCGCCATGTGTTTATGCCGGAGTACGATCTCTGGGCGGAAAAGCTGTGCCATGTCTATGTGGCCACCCCGGCCTGCAGACTTCACGCCCCGCTGGAGCCACATCACGAGACGCTGATCCTCGATGCACAGGATGCAATTTCAGCTTTGGGAAATGAGGGCGACAGGATGTTCATGCAGGCCTATGTGGCCGCATTGCCCTGATATTCGAAGAGGATTGCGGAGACATCATCGGGAAAATCACCACTGCCGTTGAACTCCGTCAGCTGCCAGATCAGCGCCTCCAGAAACGCGGGGCCAGTGGTGTGGGCAAGGCCGCGCATCAGCACCTCAAGCCCCTCCTCGCCCAGCATCGCGCCATCCGGGCCGGGGCATTCGGTAACACCGTCGGACAGGATCAGGATCCGGTCACCCCGCGCCAGCGTCAGCTCGAATCGCTCAAACTGGATACCGGCCAGCAGACCCACGGGAAATCCGCCCGGCCCCGTCTGCTCGATCGTGCCGTTCGC